>Ga0136588_1000653_pt1 | contig 12355 bp, 6 predicted proteins | sample AntRauMFilla1564_FD_104782 | JGI IMG/M metagenome (GOLD analysis project Ga0136588, IMG submission 104782) | Saline lake microbial communities from Rauer Islands, Antarctica - Metagenome Filla 1 #564 | ecosystem: Environmental > Aquatic > Non-marine Saline and Alkaline > Saline | place... | reverse complement strand
GTGTCGACGGTGCATAAACAGTGATTCCGCTAACCAGCGCCGCCTGAGAGGCGCTGCCGGGCGGTAGGTAGACACTGTGAATGCTGGCTCGTTTTGCAGCTTGCGCGATGGCGACAGCACCCCTAATGGGCTTGAGTGCGCCGTTTAGAGACAATTCGGCTGCAAATAGCGCTCCCGCGACGTCCTGCTGGCGGAGCTGACTCGTCGCAACTAGTAGCGAGAGGGCCAGGGGCAAATCGAAATGTGCTCCGTCCTTTGGCACGTCGGCCGGCGCCAGGTTCATCGTGTACTTCTTGGGTGGTATGGCCAGGTCGGAGTGGGTGATGGCGCTTCGAATGCGCTCCCTAGCCTCTGTTACGGCCTTGTTGCCCATACCAACAATAGTCATACCAGGTAGCCCATTGCGAACATCGGTTTCAACATCAACCAACATGCCGTGTAGGCCATGAAGAGCGAGTGATGTGACGCGGGAGATCATACCCCGATGATAACAACCAAATAGGTGGAAAATGGTTAACTTTTTTGCTATAATACAAGAGGTCGTGGGGCTGAATTAGCTTCGACGAGAGGACTTTAACAGGATATGCCGCAAGCCGATTTACACGCGTAACGTGTCATTTTTAATTGCAAACAATTTTGCTGAGCTCTGGAACAAAGCGTTCGCGCCTGCTCCACGAGCGCTAGCCTTCGCCTAATAACGATCGCCATCGATTCATCTTACGAAACGTAAGGGTGACGGTGTTATATACTCGTTTCTTACCGTAACAGTGTGCAGCTGCGCTGTTGCCGGGACACCTTACAGCGCGACGAACCTCTCATTTCTGTGTGAACTCTAGGGAGCGCCGTCGTAAACAACTAGATCATACTAAGCTTGTAGACACATGTCAGGTTACCTTTTGGACCCGGGGGCAGTACCCGGCAGCTCCACCACGAAGACACAACCGCCCCGCCTATAGCGGGGCTTTTTTGCTGGGAAAAGACCGTAAAATAAAACAACCGCCTGCGAGGAACGGTTGTTTTGTGGAGTTTTTTTGAATTCTTTTTTGTTTTGGGCTCCTGAAACTTGTATAAGTTTTTTACTCAGGAACTACCCCTATAGTATGCTTTCAAAGCGCTTGTGTCAATAACAATATTACCCAAATTTGACTGATTTTTCCACCTATTTCTAGTCTTGATTCATCCATAGCGTGCTAGGCGACCGCACTAACGCTAGGGAAGCCGGCGTGGTTGCCAGTTGCTGGATAGCGCGTCCATGACCAAGCAGGGTTCGGCAGAGCGGCATGTACTATTGCGACTATGTGCCGGTATCGCAAAGACCAAACGCCCAAGCGGCACTAGCCTGGTTGATCGATGAGCCAGCCAATGGTTCGCATAATTGCCTACCCAGGCACTGAAGAAATACGGCTACAGAAAGCCTGCGCCGAACCACGAGCCACGCGCTAGCTGGAAGGCGTGGGTTGTGACCGGGCCAAAAAAATAAAGCCGTATTATGCAGAGCAGCTGCGCCGAGCCGTAGCGCTAGCGTAATTTATGTAGCGAACGAAAGTGGTCGATATCGCGCTCTGTGAATGAGTACCGTAAGCTTGCCGGCAACGCGGGCGGGAAGCTAATAGGTGGTAATTTGGGCGAGAGCAGCGCGGAAAAGTAGATATACTTGTACAAAACACATCGTAGCACTCGTTACAACGAACAATTAATTCATCTGTTAATTCAAAGAATAGCGACCGCCATTGTAAAATTCACCTATAAGAATCACCCAAAACTATTGATTAAGTGAGATGCTTATGCTACTGTAAGGACAAGCTTTTACACACACAAACAAAGCAGCTCAACAAAAACCACCTTAACAATTCAACCCACTCACCATAAAGGCCAACCGGCCAATACGGCTGACATTTTGACGGAAAAACGGCTACGTTAACGCCAACGGAATAGATGTGCTATCGGTAATACGATAGTGCACGCACCTTACAAAACACTATTCCAGTTACGTGCCGATGCTCCGCCAAAAGCGTTAGTGTCGTTAGTACCGGGTGCACCTAGAAAAACCACATTTTTATAAAAGTGTTGCCATCTCTAGGTGTACCTTGCGGAACACGGCGCTGAGCACACGGTTGCCCCGAGTATTCTCGGAGCGGTCAGAATCGTCCGTAGCGATGCACAGTTCATTGGTTCACACGCTCAATAATAATTTTTTAGCGGCGTCTGCTGATACCTGAACATTAATGTGTGTCGCTCGGGCACCCCGATAGGTGAACTCACTTATGGTTCTGTAGTATAGTTACCCTATGTTACAGAAAACCATCGCAATTATTACAATCATAAGCCTCTGCTTATTGGGCCTCATGTTACTGACGACAACGCCAGCGACTGCAGGCCCTTTTGGTTTATTAGTAATCTTTCTTACTGCTTATCTCGCCTCACTTGGGCTGATAAGCTTTTTTTTGTACGGCATTAGTCGTGTCTATGTGTACGTCATGGCGAGCGCTACATTGCGTCGGCCACCTCAGGTACTGCCGTTTCGCCGGGCCTACTATCTTGCAACTGTGTTGGCTGCCGGGCCTGTGCTACTGGTCGGGCTTCAGTCGGTCGGCACGATAGGTTGGTACGAGTTCTTGCTGGTAGGACTATTTTTGGTGATTGGTTGTATCTACGTTTCACGCAGAATCTATTAAAAGCATAGCCAGAATCGATCTCGGCTCATGCTATAATGACAGATATGCAGCCCCAAGATAACGAACAGAACATTGGGTTAGAACAGCTTCCAATGCCGCCCGCAATTGGCGGCGAGCGTGTTCCCACTTTACCGGCACCCGAGGGTGGTGTCGAGGCGGGCCTTGAGCGCCGCGAACAAACGGCTGATGCGCAGGCCGCCGCCGCCGATGCCACGGGTGTTGCCGCGGCTGCTGTTCCGTTGGTCGTTGATCCAGCCGCAGCGAAGACGACGCCCGCTATCGACACTTCGACACTGATCGCTACCGAAGACGAAGATGTCATTGAGAAAGAATGGGTCGAAAAGGCCAAGCAGATCGTGACGACCACCGCTGACGATCCGCACCTTCGGTCTGACCAAGTGGCGGCACTTCAAAAAGAATATCTTCACAAACGATTTAATAAAGAAATAGGAACGCAGTAGCGTTGTTTAATGTAGCGTGATTGGCTTTATTATTACCACACTCGTCATCGTCCTGCTCGTCGGGCTGGGTGTGTACGTGGCGTACTTGCAGTATAGGCGAGTCCTACGCGAGGCCAAAAACTACGAACGCGGGCTAAAGATGGTGCCACTGTACATTCACATTCCACCTATAAGCGATGACATTGAAGGTAATGGTCGCGACGAAAGAGATTTGACCGAAGAAGTATTGTCGCAGGCCCAGGTTATGTACAACATTATCGCCAGTACGGTCACCAAAGGCCTGAAGACTCGTATTTACGGCCAACGCCACGTTTCATTTGAAATTGTTGCCCACGAAGGCTTGGTCCATTACTACGTTGTGACTCCAGTCGCCCTGGTTGATGTAGTGCGTCAAGCCGTTTCGGCAGCCTATCCATCAGCCCGACTGGAAGAAGTCGAAGAGCGCAATATTTTTAACCCAGCCGGCCGAATGAGCGGGACGATAGGCGGTGAGTTTACTTTAAAGAAAGAATTTGCCTTTCCAATTGCCACCTACCAAGAGTCGAAGCGCGATGCTAGCCGAGCATTGCTAAACGCATTATCGTCGGCGGCAAAAGAAGACGGCGTCGGGATTCAGATTATGATTCGCCCGGCATTAGCGGGTTGGTCGAAAAATGCCGTGACGGTGGCGGAGGCCATTAAGAAGAACAAGGGCGTTAAAAAAGGTGGCACTAAACTGACCGGCTACTTGGGCGGTATGTTTGAAGCGCTCTGGAAACCGCCGGAAACCGCCGAAATAAAGACCGAAGATAAGCAGCTGAGCAGTCTAGAGCAGGGGATTGTTGAGGCGATTGAAGAAAAGACTCGTTATCCAGGTTATGAAACGCTGATTCGGGTGGTTGCTTCGTCTAACACTTCGGGTAAATCACAGTCACTCCTTAATAACGTCGTGTCGGCGTTTTCGTTGTTTGATTCATCATCACATAACGGCTTTAAGTTTACCGTCAGCAAAAATATCGATGAATTTGTAACGGCCTATTTGTTCCGCTTTTTCCCGCAAAAAGTTAATCAGAACATTCTGAATACAGTCGAACTAGCGACCATTTTTCACTTGCCGTCTCAGAGTTCAATCCCTACCTCCCAGGTGCAGCGCCAAGCCGCCAAACAGGTGGATGGCCCGATTAGCTCAATGGAAGAAGGCTTTTTGCTCGGCTACAACGAGTTCCGGGGAACTAAGAAGCCAATTCGCCTAGGCAACAATGACCGCCGTCGACACTCCTACATTATTGGGCAAACCGGAACAGGTAAGTCGAAGCTAATGGAAAACCTGGCCTATCAGGACATGATGGACGGCAAGGGCTTCGCATTTATCGATCCCCATGGTGACTCGGTCGAAGAATTACTGGGGATGGTGCCAAAAGAGAGGGTTGAAGACGTTATTTACTTCAGCCCCGGCGACACAGAGATGCCGATAGGACTAAACCTATTCGATTTCGATACACCCGATCAGCAAGACTTCTTGATTCAAGAATCAATTGCGATGATCTATAAGTTGTACGACCCAGGCCACACCGGCATTGTTGGCCCGCGCTTTGAGTCGTGGTTTCGTAATGCCGCCCTGACGGTGATGGCGTCTCCCGGCGGCTCGTCTTTCCTTGATGTCCAGCAGGTGTTTATCGACCAGTCTTTTGCCGACGAGCGCATCAAGCATGTCACCAACAGGGTGGTGCTCGACTTCTGGGGCAAAGAAATGGCGCAAACTAGTGAATCGTCGAAGGGCGAGATGTTAGGTTGGTTTGCCAGTAAGTTCGGTGCCTTTTTAGGTAACGACATGTTGCGCAACATTATCGGCCAAACCAAGAGTGGTTTTGACCTTCGCGAGATCATGGATAGCAAAAAGATATTGCTGGTGAACCTTTCCAAGGGGCGGCTCGGTGAGCTGAACTCTCAGCTGCTGGGAATGATCTTTGTGATGAAGTTTCAAGCAGCGGCCATGGGCCGGGCTAACATTCCCGAATCAAAGCGAGTCGATTTCTCGCTCTACGTCGATGAGTTCCAGAACTTTGCCACCGAGAGCTTTGCTAGCATTCTGTCGGAAGCCCGTAAGTATCGCCTGAGCCTTGTGCTCGCCAACCAGTTTATGACCCAGCTAACTGACCAAATTCGCGAATCAATCCTCGGAAACATTGGAACGGTTATTAGTGGACGCATTGGTATTACTGATGCTGAGATATTGGTAAAGAAGTTCTCGCCAACCTTTGATGCCGAAGACCTGACTCGACTGCCTAACTTCCAGACGATTGCGTCGGTGATGATCAATAACGTTCCATCGGCCGCCTTTAGCATGTCGCTGATTCCGGCGCTGGGGCAGTCTAACCCTGAACTCCGCGATGCACTAAAGAAATTATCAGCCGCTAAGTATGGCCGCCCTAAGGCCCAGGTAGACCAAGAGATCTTTTCGCGGCTTGGATCAGGCGATGCCGCTAAGAAGGCTAAGCTAGAGGCTCTGAAGCAGGCACAGCAGGAAAGAATGGCTGCCCTGCAAGGTGCACAGCCTGGCTCGTCAGCCGGACCGTCAATACCTCCCGCTTCAGCCCCCTCAGCCCCAAAGGCCGCCCCATCTTTTCTAGATGAATGGATGGCTAAGCGGCAGAACATCAAAAGCCCGGCGCCGCCGGCCAGCCCAACGACGCGACCTACCTTGCCACCGAAAGAAAAAACTCCTACTCCCGTCGAGGTACCGGCCAAACATCCAGAGAAATACCACATCCGTGATCAAGACAAAAACGTCGACGAATCTGTTTCAATGAAGATTCGCTAGGAATCGACAGCTATTTTTTACCGGTGATCATAGTGCGGAAATAATCGTAAAGAAGTCCTATCACCCAGCCAATTGCAAAGGCAGCGATGGTTTCAAAGCCAGATAAAACGTATCCGAGGTTTCTAGCCAACAGGTAGACACCCAGGACAGCAAAGAAGGCAACGACCGCACCGGCCAAAATAGCGTTCGGGCGAGCAATGGTTGCACCAATAAATTCGCTGGTCTTCTCGACAACGGGGTTGTGAATCAGTTTACTGAAGGCTCTTTCTCGGACTGGTAGTTGGGCTTGAACATCTTTCATGTGCTTCTTAAAGCTGGCTTCTTTCTCTTTTTTGCTGATGGCGCCGCGGCGGCGTGTCGGCGCAGACTTAGCTTGTTTTTCTTTTTCGGCGCTACCTTTTTCGATCTTGACAGCAGTCTCTAAGGCTTCGACACGGGCCCTAGCTTCTTTCTTTTCGCTACTTTCGATGTCGAGGTTACCGGCAGTCTCTGGGTTCGAGAGACGTTCGCGCTGTTCTGCTGATACAGTAGGCATTTCATGTGCGTTCTCTGGGCCTTTGAATTCTTCTGGACTACTCATAGTAACGTTCTTTCTATTATTAAATTGTGCCAGCGTTAACGTCGCGGCGGATTAAGCGGACTTCTTTGCCAAGTTGTCGAGAGCGGAAGTAGAAGAAGCTAACCAATGCCAATATGATCGATCCAAAGATGATGTTCTCGGCGGGACCTGTCCTGGGCAGCTCAGTGACAATCTGCTCGACCACCTTAGGGGGCGCGCAACTAACGGGCACACTGACCGAGGCGTCACCAAACACGTTTTCCATGACACAGTTATAGGAGCTCGGCTCACTCTGTCCTTGAGGTGTCACCGGAGTGGTCGACAGGAGGCTAACGGCGAACGTTCGACTCACAGTCTGACCGGGCGCCAGACTGACATTTGGCCAGCTAAGTATCTTGGTTTGAGCATCGTAGGTGCCACCGCCATCATCAACTAGTGTCGAGTATTCCAAAATGTCATCAAGGCTGTCTTTGAATTCAACAACTGCTGCCTTTCCACCACTGTTCTTGGCAGTAATAGTAAAGCTAACGCGGTCATCTCCGTTCGCCACCTGTTTTTGGGCATCAATATTACCCTGAGATATATTCTTGGTTGTTTTTGAAAACTCGATTTTGGCCGGCAAGACTGGTGGCGTTGGTCTTACAGGTGTCGGTGGTGCCGGCGGAGCAGGTGGTGGGGGAAGCGGGGGTGGGAGACCTTCGGTTACGAGGTTACCGCACGATTGCATAATGGCAAACCAGCCCATTGACTGCGAATTACCGATCCAGCCCCAAATTCGCGTCCCAGTGCCATTTGCGACGGTGATAGGCCGTCCGTACAATGTTGTCACGTCTTGCCCGGCTGAGTTCTTGACGACAACCGACGAACCGCCCGGCCGAGGAACGTGACCCCAGCTCAACTTACTGGGCGTCGTAATAAATGAGCCAAACTTGGCGCTCACTATTTCCTGACGGGTGATACCGAACCGATTCATACTATCTTTTAAGAACTTTGTATTGGCGTCGTAAGGTCGAATGAATTTATCGTATGAGCGATTGGAGCCAAGCCCGAGCCCGCCATTCACCATGTCGGCCGGGTTTGAGGCATTGGCAGATTCTGGTGGCTGAAAGACGACTAACGACTGAACCACAAGCGCCAACGCAACAAAAATTAGACCCATGCGGCGCGTTACTTCCTCTTTACGGAGTCTTTTTGCATAAAAGCTAAGCTGCCCAACAAGAGCGGGGCTAAATGATAGGTTGGCGACTATTTTTCTAAACATGACTTTTTATTTTAAGAGTACCTCTTGTGGTCAAGATTAGCATAAGAAATATGTTCAATGCAATAGCCCTAGCGTGAACACTTTTTTTTCGCTATAATAATTGACAGTCAAACGTCCGCACATGGCCGGAATGAGGGGTAAAGGAATAAACTCGTGGTAAAGCAAAAAACAGACAATACTTACGATGGTTCGCAAATTCAGGTTCTTGAAGGTCTTGAGCCAGTCCGTAAGCGACCAGGTATGTACATCGGAAGCACCGGCTTTGATGGCCTGCACCATCTTATTAAAGAAATCGCTGATAACTCGATTGACGAAGCCATTGCTGGCTACGCCTCAAGGGTCGACGTCGCCATTCTCGATGATGGAGGTATTACTATCTCTGACGACGGTCGCGGTATTCCCATCGACAAGCACCCCAAAACCGGCCTCAGCACTCTTGAGACCGTATTAACAGTCCTCCACGCCGGTGGTAAGTTCGGTGGCGGCGGCTACAAAGTATCTTCCGGCCTACACGGAGTCGGATCAAGCGTGGTCAACGCCCTGTCTACTTTGATGGTCGCCGAAGTGGTGAAGAACGGCGAGCTCTACCGGATTGAATTTGAACGCGGCGCTACCAAAGTGCCCTTCAAAAAGCTTGGCAAGACCGACCGAGTCAATGGTACAACCGTAACGTTCTATCCCGACCCAACCATCTTTAAAGAAACGGTTACCTTTGATTACGATTGGATCGTTAACTACTTACGTCACCAGGCCTACCTCACCAAAGGTGTATCGGTGTGTGTGACAGACCAGCGCAGCGGCGAACGAGCCTCATTCTACTTCGAGGGTGGTATTCAAAGCTACGTTAAACACCTTAATATTGGTAAAGAAGTGCTGTCCGACGAAGTGTTCTATGTTGAAAAGCAAGTTGAAGACTCTATGGTTGAAGTGGCTATTCAATATAACGAGACTTTTGTTGAAATCGTAAAACCATTTGCGAACAACGTCCTTACCCCCGATGGCGGTACTCACCTTATCGGTTTCCGTTCAGCTATGACCCGCGTTATTAATGAGTACGCCCGTAAGAGTGGCTTTTTGAAAGAAAAAGAAGACAATCTGAGCGGTGATGACATTCGCGAAGGCCTAACAGCGATTATTCTGGTGAAGATGCCCGACCCGCAGTTTGAAGGCCAGACTAAGAATAAGCTAGGTAACCCCGAGGTGCGTCGTTACGTAGAGCAGGTTATGACCGAGTATTTTGCCTATTACCTCGATGAAAACCCGGCAATCGCCAAAAAAATTATTGGAAAGTCGCTGCTGGCTGCTCGCGCTCGCCAAGCCGCTCGCGCTGCCCGCGATAACGTGATCCGCAAAGGTGCGCTTGATGGCCTGAGCCTGCCCGGTAAGCTAGCCGACTGCTCAAGCAAAGACCCGGCGGCCTCCGAAATCTATATTGTCGAGGGTGACTCGGCCGGCGGATCAGCCAAGTCTGGCCGTGACTCTAAGACCCAGGCTATTTTGCCGCTGCGTGGTAAGGTGCTGAACGTCGAACGGGCCCGTCTTGATCGCATGCTTGGCAACAACGAAATCGTTAGCCTTATTAAAGCGCTTGGTGTTGGCATCGGCGACCAGTTCGACATTGGTGGTCTACGCTACCACCGCATCATTATTATGACCGACGCCGACGTCGACGGCAGCCACATTTCAACGCTACTTTTGACCTTCTTGTTCCGTTACATGAAAGAAGTCGTCGATGGGGGACACATCTATATGGCCAAACCACCGCTGTTCCTTCTGAAGGCCGGTGGCACAAAAAGATGGTACGCCTACAGCGACGAAGAGCGCGACGATAAGATTAACGAATTAATTGCCGCTCGCAAAGCTGCCGGAACGGGCGTAAACCCGGAAGACAGCGTCTTAAAGCAGGCCGGCCTGAGCGATATACAGCGCTACAAGGGCCTTGGTGAGATGGACGCCGACCAGTTGTGGGAAACCACTATGAACCCAGAGAACCGCGTGCTGATTCAGGTAAAAGTCGAAGATGCAGAGAAAGCCGACGCTATCTTTACCAAGCTCATGGGCGACGAAGTTAGCCTACGAAAAAGCTTCATTCAATCGCGTGCCAAAGATGTAAACCTTGAGGAGCTGGATATTTAATATGGATGACGAAATTACAACACCACTCGAAGATGACATCGTTGTGATGCCGGAACAGACTCACTCTAAGACGCTAGAGCATCGGACTGTTGAAGACGTCATGGAAGACAGCTTCCTCCGTTATTCAATGAGTGTCATCATTGACCGCGCCTTGCCTGACGTACGTGACGGTATGAAGCCGGTGCACCGCCGTATTCTTTACACCATGGGCGAACAAGGCCTACGACCAGGCGGCAAGTTCGCCAAGTCAGCTCGTATTGCCGGTGAAGTAATGGGTAAGTACCACCCGCACGGTGACAGCTCAATTTACGACTCAATGGTCCGCTTGGCACAAGATTGGGTGATGCGCTATCCACTGGTACAAGGCCAAGGAAACTTTGGCTCAATGGACGGCGATCCAGCAGCCGCTAGTCGTTATACCGAAGCACGGCTAGGCCGGGCAGGCAATGAACTACTTGATGACCTTGAAAAAGATACGGTCGATTTTCGCGATAACTACGACGGCTCCGAGCAAGAACCGAGCGTTCTTCCGGCCAAGCTTCCCAACTTGCTGCTCAACGGCCAAATTGGTATTGCCGTTGGTATGGCCACCAGTATTCCGCCGCACAACCTCGGCGAATTAGTTGACGCCACCATCGAGCTGATCGACAACCCCAACGCGACGATTGACGATTTACTGAAGCACGTCAAGGGCCCCGACTTTCCAACTGGAGCGGTCGTTTACGGCGGCGCACCCATGAAGCAGGCCTACCAAACAGGTCGCGGCAGCGTCACGATTCGGGCAGTTGCCGACATTGAAGAGACTAAAAAAGGTCGACACCAAATTGTCGTCACTCAGATGCCGTACGCGGTTAACAAAGCCTCTTTAATCGAAAAAATTGCTGATCTATATAAAGAAAAAAAGATTCAGATCTCTGATCTGCGTGACGAAAGCGCCGCGGCAAAGTCCGGATTGTGATTGAGCTGAAGAAGGACTCGTATCCCAAAAAAGTGCTCAACCAACTATACAAGCTGACGTCTCTACAGACATCGTTCCACTTCAACATGCTGGCCTTGATCGATGGTATCCAGCCGAGAGTGCTTGGCCTTAGCGAAATTCTTTCTGAGTTCATTAAGCACCGTCAAGTGGTGGTTCGTCGCCGGACTGAGTACGAACTACGTAAAGCCAAAGAACGGGCCCACATTCTAGAGGGCTACAAAATTGCCCTTGACCACATTGATGAGGTGATTCGCATCATCCGGGCTAGCAAAACCAGCGAAGAAGCCGAAAAGAACTTGATCAAAGAATTTAAGCTCAGTGATATTCAAGCTAAAGCTATCTTGGCTATGCAACTTCGCCGCCTGACCGGACTAGAGCGGGCGTCTATCGAGAACGAACTGGCCGAGCTGCTCTCTATGATTGCGTCGTTCGAAGCAATTTTGGCCGATGAGCATGAAATTTTGAAGATTATTAAAGCCGATCTGATTGAAATGAAAGAAAAGTACGGTGACGCTCGCCGTTCCGAGATGATTAATTATGAGCTTGGCAAGTTTAGTGACGAAGAGCTGATTCCTGAAGAGAATTCAGTCATACTACTCACCACCGAAAATTACATTAAGCGAACGCTAGTTAGTGAATATCGACGCCAGCACCGCGGCGGCAAGGGCAAGCGCGGTATGACCACTAAAGAAGCTGATGTGATCGACCAGTTGATTCCGGCCAGCACCCACGACTACCTACTGTTCTTTACCAACAGGGGACGAATCTTCCGCCTGAAGGCTTACGAAGTGCCGGCGGCCTCACTGGTAGCCAAGGGCGTAGCGGCAGTCAACCTACTTGCATTGCAGCCTGAAGAGAAGATAACCTCTATTATTAAGCACGGTAAAGACGATGGTGAAGACGGCTACCTGTTCATGGCAACCACTTACGGTACCGTCAAGAAAACACCGTTTAAAGACTACGCCAACATTCGTACTAACGGCCTAATCGCCATCAAGCTCGACGAAGGCGACGAACTTCGCTGGATCAAGAAGACCACCGGTCAAGATGACGTCATCGTGTCGACTTCAGCCGGACAAGCTATTCGATTTAGCGAAGTCGATGCCCGACCAATGGGCCGGGCGGCTCGCGGCGTCCGCGGTGTCCGACTGCGGCCAAACGACCGCGTTATCGGCATGGATATTGTGCGCAACAACGAAGGTACGTTGGTGGTGATTAGCGAAAATGGCTACGGTAAAATTACTAAAGCCTCTCACTTCCCCTCACACAAGCGAGGCGGCGTAGGTATAAAAGCGGCAATTGTGACGGCCAAGACTGGCCCAATCGTGGCAGTAAGATCGCTGATGCCAGACATTAACGAACTGCTGCTCATTTCAAGCAAAGGGCAGGCGATACGAGTAGGTCTTAAGGACATCCCGACGCTCGGCCGTACCACTCAGGGAGTCCGGGTTATGCGCACTGCTGAAGGTGATAAGGTCTCGTCG
>Ga0136588_1000651_pt1 | contig 12384 bp, 15 predicted proteins | sample AntRauMFilla1564_FD_104782 | JGI IMG/M metagenome (GOLD analysis project Ga0136588, IMG submission 104782) | Saline lake microbial communities from Rauer Islands, Antarctica - Metagenome Filla 1 #564 | ecosystem: Environmental > Aquatic > Non-marine Saline and Alkaline > Saline | place... | reverse complement strand
TTACAGGATACAACCTCTTTAATAGCTACAGGGACTATTGGGTTAAGTTATGGATTGAGATTAAGTGAGAGTTCACTCTCATTTATGGGCGGAATGTTTGGAGCTTACTCTTATTATGAAAGAGAAGATTTAACTAATTATTTGAGTAGCTTAGGTCTTGGAGGTTCAATTTCGATTGTACTACCATCTAGAGAGACTAACTTTCATACCATATCTCTTAGTATTAACTCAGGGGTCATAGGTGATCCTTGTGGAATAATACAGGTAGGTTATGGTGTTAGTCTTTGAGGTAATAACTCCCAAGGAGCAACCTATATGAATTATAAAAATGAAGCGAGAGGTCATTGTGCAATCTGACAATGGCGTGTTTAGGGTTAAGTCCCGAGCATTAGGTAAAACGAGGCGTCAATGCACGCCTATTGCTTTTAATAAATGGTAGTGAGGTTATAGGAAACATGATTTAGATCGACCAAAAATCCGGCAAGGGGAAAACAGTGCTACTTCCTGAAAACCTATGGACTGCTAGGAAAGACTAGCAAACTCGGTTAAGTCGTGTTGGTTCCGTATATCTAGTAGGATTGGATGTAGACTAGAGAATAAGTCCATATTGTACAACCAAGGAGGTTCGATTCCTCCCTTAACCAAATAGCCCGCTCATTATGCATGATGATGGATCGAAGATGCAGTTACTCCTCTTGGGGTGTAGATCTTTTAATGAAACTGTCCAAATCGTAGGTTGGCACTGTATCAGACAGGGGATATTTAAACTGATTGACTGTATAGGAATAGACTATGCTTGTAGGTAGCTCAGTGGTAGAGCATTCCATAAAGCGCAGTGCGTGGAAAATGTCATAGGTTCAAATCCTATCCTGCAAATAATTTTAAATCGAAGGAGAGTATTAAATGTTTGAGGTGTTTTTAAAAGAGTTTTGGGAAGGTGCTAAGGAAGTAATTAATTTACTAATTGTTGGTCTAGCTTGTTTGTTAGTTATTATATTGAACTTTATGGTAACAGTCATAGGCACAGGGTTGCTTTTATTTCCCATACCCTTGTTTATTGGTTTAGGTTTTGGGATTGTGAGTTCTGTGCTTATAGGTGTTTTATGGTTTGAGGTTCTTATTATTTTATTGTTAGGGCTTGTTAAGTTAAGTAAAAGTGGTAAAAATAGCATATAATGAGAGAGCGTATGTGTAATATTAGTTAATTTCTCCACAATAAGTCTTCCCAAGATTAATGGATTAAATGTTGGATTTTTTAACTAAGGATTGGAACTTGAAAAAAAAATGTAAGAGGCACGGAATTACTAGACATAAATTGGATAACAAGACTAATAGATATTATTGTGTTAAGTGTTGGGTAGCAGAAGATAGACGATTGAGAAGAATTGCATTTAAGCTAAAAGCCATTAGATATAAGGGTGGTAGTTGTAGTAAGTGTGGTTATCTATCGAGTTTAAATGCCCTTGAGTTTCATCACTTGAATAAGGGTGAAAAAGAGTTTAGTATTTCTAAGTACGCTACATCTAAGCCTTGGGAAGAAATTAGAATAGAACTAGACAAATGTGTTTTATTATGTGCCAATTGCCATAGAGAAGAGCATGAGAATAGTTAATATAAAAAAGTAGAGGAGATTTTAATGCAAAATCCAGAATATCCTATAAATATAACTGCGGGTGTATGGAATAAAATAGCTACGGCTGTCATTGGCACGGGAACTATACACCGTAAGACACCTTGTGACCATCTACAAACTTATAGGCTTACAGGTGATCCTGCCCCAATTGATCCCACAGAGGGAATTGTAATGTTTTTAAATTATTCTTATGAACCTTATGGATCGGATAGCCCAATAGATATTTATGTACTACCATCTACAGACGCTGTGTTAAGGATTGATAGATGATTGGGAAAGAAATAGAAATAGGTGAGGGAGGATTAAGGTTCCCTAGCGGAACAGTTGAAATATTCGGTAGCTTACCGACTCCTACGGGATCAGGCGATATATGGTTTGTAGAAAAACCTAAAACATTTAGTTTAAATCCTAGAGGTTTTTATGAAGATACAATTTCTTTAGATGGTTGGGTTAAAACAACAATTAAAGTAACTCTATCTACAGACGCTGGAAGCCTAGTAAACTGGTCGAACTGGACAGCCTACTTGTCTAATTCTAATGGTGTGACTGCAGGTGAACGGATTATATATAAGGATGTCTGTTACAAGAGCCTCACAGGTGTAGAGATAAATACACCCCCCAATTTAGATACTACTAATTGGTACTCATTTAAACAAGTAGAGTTATTAAATGACCAAGTTAATGTTGTTGTACTTGGTGATGATAAAGGTGTAGAATTTAAGAACCAAGTATCAGTATTAGGTGAAATTGTAGCTGGTAAAGATTCTTATCCTGTTCCAATAGCTTATCATTGTACCCTTGCGAATACTATTGGTAAAACAATAATAAATGCTACTGATATTACCTCTATCTTACAATCCGATTCCTTATCAGCAATAGGTATGTTTGGTGGAACCAATATAGGAGATTACTTACTACTTGGAAGTCCTTCAGTAAACGAAGGGGCTAAAGTAAAATATGACTCAACAGGAAGTGTAAACCCCGCTAATATATTATCAGAATATTATGAGAGCGATATTAATGGTTGGAAAGAGACTACATTTATGGGTACCAATTCAATCTACCCCTATGAAGCAGATGGCTGGAAAATAGCTAGCCACCCCGTTGAGCAGTTATTCTTTGGTTTTAATCCTTTAACGAGGGATCAACCTGATTCCTGGGAAACAACTACATTCAATATAAATGGTGTTAATCAGACCTACAAATGGGGCAGATTTAGAATAACTTCACCTATCATAGAAGATCCTATAGTCCAACAAGTTAAACTTCATACCGACAGAATAGAGCTGGAGGCTGCTGGTTTATTCAAATACGGTAAAGCAAGAAGTCCTATACAACTATTTGCTGGAATAGAAAACACCGTTCCAAACAGTATTATAGATCCTTCCAACGAAGTTGTAGAATATACTCCGACATTTAATGCAAAGTATTCTGATAATGAGTTTCAAAGTAATAGGGATGATGGTTTCGGTGTAGTTGTCAATAGACGGTTCGGATTAGATACTTCCGTTCCTCTAGTTGTAGCAGTATCTTATTATGTTAAGGGAACTTCAACTGGAAATATATCGTTTAGCTTCAGATCATCACAAGTTAATGACGGTTATATATATAATGGTAGTAACATTTCTGAGAATGTAACAATGATAGATAATGTATTAACCAATTCAAATCAAGTAAGAAGAACAATAAAAGCACTTGTTTCTATAAATAAACTAGAATCTAACTCAGGTATAGTTATTGAGGTAGCTCGACTAGCGTCTGGCGATATCTCAGACACATTAAACGCAAGCATAGTTATTACAAATGTTGTAGTAACTGGTTATTGTTGGAAAATTTAGTATATATAAAATAAATCCTAGCTTGTTTCCTCCAAGGTTACTCAGAGGTGTGCTAGGCACCTCATTCATATTGTTTCATTCTAAAAGGTAGGAGGCTTTCATTAAGAAAGATTAGAGGGTTCGAATCCCTTTGAGACAGATAATTAATAGGGAGAAGAAAACTTCCTTTTGAAACTAATAGGTTATTGCAACCCTGAACTATTAGCGTGACTCAAATTAAATTGAATGTGGTACCACAATTTTTATCGAAATAGGAGAATACATGACTAGAGCACAATTAGAGAAAGAGTTTACGAGTATGCTCTATCAGACAGATACGCATTTAGCATACCATAATTTAACAGATCACTACATTAGAACAGATAAGGATAACTTTCCTCTGTCGGAGGAAGAATCGAAGTCTAAACTAAAAGACATTCGAGAGGGTGATCCTAAAGAATGGGTTTCAAAAGTATTTAGTGAGGGGTTAGATACTCCCCCTAAATTATATCAAATTAGTACATTATGGCTAAAGCACTTAGAGGATATAAATTGGGAACAAAAATAAAGTTTTTATCTACTGACGGTTGGGAGTGGGTTCATTCAGCGTGTATGTGCACCATACACAAGAGCTCTATTGAGGGCAAATCGATCAGTGGGGAGTGGAAGAAGGGTATTCTTAAATCGGAGCACAGTCCTATAAGAGAATTGTCGATTAGATTTAAGCTTACTGATATTAAGCGTTGGGTTTCAGATCAACTTGTAAGGCACAAACACGGTGTTGAACATTATGTTGGTACAATGCGACCAGATCGGGGCAGTAAACCTAGAGAAGAGCAGACAATGGCTGACTTAACGGAGTTAATGCAATCACATAATGCACAGAGTTTCACTAACATGGCTCGGACACGTCTGTGTGTTGGTTGCGTGAGTAAAGAGACAGTTGCACTGACACGAGTTTTAGTCGGTGAAGTTGGTAAGACTGAACCAGAGGTTGCCTTCTATTGCGTACCGCCTTGTATCTATCGTGGGGCTTGTAAAGAAGATGCTTTTACTAAATGTAACTATTATAGCAGGTTCATTGATTCACTCCCCACTGATAAAGTGGTTGAGATTATTAGTGATATAGATAAGAGATATGAAGAATACCACAAATGGTGTAAAAATAGCATATAATGAGAACCGACGGATTTAGTCAAAGGATTCAAGTTGGTTTTAAATAAGTTAGTTATGTTTGCTAATGCAAACTTTAAATATAATGACTAGAAAATAAATAAAAACAAAGAGAAACAGGAGAGAATGAATGGCTAAAATTAATGTAAATGCGGTGAGAAACCACGTAGAAAGACTAATCCCAACAGGTGATTATGAAGTTAAGTTTGTAAAAGTAGAGTCCAAAGTGGCACAAAGTGGTAGAGAGTGGTTCAACATTACATGTGAGTTCCAAGACACAATACCATCAGGTTTAGTAATAGACCAAGAAATTGCAGTTGACCCAATTGCAGAGAAACAAAAACTATTTAAAGGTGTATTTTTCGAGATGGATGGAGATAAACCAGGAACTGTTTCTATGTTTAACTCAGCTTTAAAGAGCTTACTAAACTACAGCGAGTGTGTTCCAGCTTCGGATGATGCTCTTGAGCCTTCAGATTTAATAAATCTATATTGTGGTGTTAAAGTTGCACATAAACCTATTAACAAAGATGATCCAGATTCTGACAAAAGAGCTGAGATTGTTTCATTTGTACAACTAGGTAACTAGATTATTGAGGGGAGTGATTAGGTTCACTTCCTTTGAGAGGAGAGATTATGGCTGAGATTGTTTTTTTAGCTTCATACCCTTCATTTACTGATTATGATAAAGACTTTAAATGCAATGAGGGAAGATATATATGGCATTTGTGGGCTTCAATTAAAGGTGCTCGTGATATGAAAATTGAATTTTTGTATAACGACTTTAATGCTTACAAAATGGGAAGGCATAAATTAACAGATATTATTAGTCGTAATAAGCCTAAAGTTATAGTGGCATTTGGGCAAGATGTTGTTAATGTCTTGGAAATTGATGAAAAAATAGGAAAGTGTAGAGGAAGTGTTTATGAGAAACAGTTTGGTAATACCAACATTTTTATCGTCCCTACATACGACTTTAGGGGTCTAAAGAAACCCGATAGAATGTTTGCAGAAGAGAGTATTGCTAAAGGTGTCTATACGGCTTACGACCTTCAAAAGGTTATGAAGATTTACAAACATGGGTGGAAGTTCCCTAAAGAGAACTTTATCCTCGAACCAACAGTTGAGCAGGTTGAGCAGTTTACAGAGGATGCTATTAAGAATGATTGGTTATTAGGTGCCGACTTAGAAGGTACAGGGCTTGATGTTCAGCTAGTTGATATTGTTATGCACGGGTTTGCTTGGTCAGAAAATGATGCAATTGTTATTCCTGAGAAAACAAGGGACGCTAAAGACTATTGGAGTCGATCGGATTGGGTTAGAGTACAACGTTGTCTTAATAGAATTTATAGTAACTGTAGACTTATGTTTCAAAATGGGGTAGGGTATGACGTTCCCTTAATACGGAATCGTGGTTGGAATCTACCTCTTGAGAACTTTACTGACGATACTATGATTCTGTCACATTCCCTTCATCCTGAGAGCCCTCATAATATTGGATTTATTTCTAGTATATATGGGAAACAGCCTTATTGGAAGTCCGCAATACTTGATTGGAAGGTTAGTATATTTGATAAAGATCAAATAGAGGTTAGGAGATATAATGCTCGTGACTGTACAGCCCTCCATCAAATTAGAAATGGAATGGCAGAAGAAATAGAAGAGACTATTACAGATATGCCCGAGTTTAGTAACTTTTGGGAGATTTATAGAAAATCTATGCGTGAAGCAAGAACTCTTGTTACTATGTCGAATAATGGTATTCTACTAAATAAGCGTAAACTTGCTGAATGGAATAGAGACTTAGAAAAAGAAATAATTGAATTAAATGCTGATTTGAGAGAATCATGTAACTTGCCTTTGTCTTTCTCATTTACTAGCGGAGATCACAAAGCTCTTTGGGTTTATGGTACTCCTATTGCTAAACTAGATATTGATAAAGTTAAAGAAGAAATGAAGTTTTATGATTCTGAAGTATTTAATTATCAATATGAGTGCCCTAGGTGTGGACGTAAAAAAGTTAAAAGATTTTATCCTGAGTTAGAAGAGGTTCCACATAATTTGGATATGAAATGCTCAGGCAAAGGTGCTTGTAATTCATCGAGGATTCATGTTAGAACCGATAAAGAACCTACACTATTGAAAGGTAAGAATAAGGATACGGGTAAATATTTAGAACTCCTTGAGAGACTAGAAATTGCCTCAATACCGTTATTACCTAGATTAAAAAGTTTTAAACCTAGTACAAGTGACAAAACAGGTAAACCTGACTTAGACAAAAAAGCTCTTACAAAATATTCAATAGCTATAAATAACAGGCTAGAGGATATTAGTAATCTAAAGAGAAGGAGAGATACACATGACATTGAAGAAGCTGAGCTTAAAGAGTTACGAGTTGTTTTGGGAAAATTACAACAATTTAATAAACTTGAAAAACTCAGGTCTAGTTTTACTTCATATAAGACCGATTCTAATGGACGAGTTCACCCTCATTTTCTTATTACTGGTACAGCAACTGGTAGATTAAGTTGTAAATCACCGAACCTTAACTAATGTATGTTGGGGGTTCGTTAAATTGGATGAATTGCTGGAACGGTAGAACACCCGATCAGCAGCGAAGCCTACAGAGTAGGAACGTTCAGAGACTACCTGAGCTATAGCGATATAGCTTAATAACAGGAAGTAACTTAGGTTAGTAACTAAGTGAAAAAGCGTCCAACAAAGGAGAACAAAATTGAATAGAATATGGACAGAAGAAGACATAATACAGTTAAAATACTTATATACTAAAGGTGTACCATTTAAAGAGATCGGTGAAATTATGGATCGGTCATTTAGCGGTATTAATCACAAGTGTAGCCGATTAGGTTTTAAAAGAAAGCAAGGAAAGGCTTTTATTAGAGAAATTAACGATAAAGAGTATTGGTGTATATGTAAAAAGAGAAAAGCTGTTTTTATTCACCGTACTATTGGGGAGAAAATGATAGGTAGAAAATTAAGGGGTAAAGAAGTAGTTCATCACATAAATAACAATGGGTTAGATAATAGAAGATGTAATCTCCAAGTTATGACTATTTCAGAGCACATGAAATTACACTACCAAGAACGAGAACTCGATAGTAACGGTCAATTCCTTTAGATGATATAGTCCGACACTCACAGGGATGTGAGATTAACAGTAAGTCAACAGATTCCCGGTGGAGACACTGGTAAGAAGATTAGAGGCTGTTTTCAAGCGGGTAAAGGCAACACCCTTATCTCAATAGATTTTGAGAATCTTGAGGTTTGGATAGGTGCTTACCTAATGAACGATAGAGCATTACAAGAGATACTACAAGCTGGAATTAACTTTCATGACTTTAATAATGGTGTATTCTTTGGGGTTACTAAAGATGATGAAGATTGGGGCACACTTAGAAAAGTAGCAAAAATAATTGTATTTGCGAGGTTAAACACATTGACCTCGATAAACCCTGTGAACTCATGGAAAGCTGAAATGCCAATCATGAGCCAAGTCGCATAGGAATGTGCGGAAGGTGCAACGACTAGTACATGGAGTCCAGAACGGACAGTAAAGTACCACGAGCGCAGGGCAAAGGAGTAAAAATGGAATTTAAAACAAATAATGGGCACACCTTTTTAATAGATGAGTCTGACTACGAAACTATCAAAGCTTTAAAGCCTTATGGGCATAAGCGTACTACAGGTCATATTTATATGATGTATGATGAAACTTGGAGGAACACGGGTAAATATGTTCATAGGTTAATTATGGATTGTCCTAAAGGACTTGTAGTAGACCACATTGATGGTAACACACTTAACTACCAAAGAGATAACTTACAGTGTATTACGCAATCCTTAAATATGTGTAAAATGAAGGATCGAGCTAATCAGTCAGGACTTCGTGGTGTTTATGAAGATAAACGTGGACGTAAGAAGCCTTGGAGAGCAGAGGTTAGTCGTAAAGGTAAAAAAGTATTTGTTAAGAGTTTCTATACATCACAAGAGGCAGGTTTAGCCAGGGATAAATTCCTTAGAGAAAACTATCCTCAATGTGCAGTTTACAACTTTGATGATATAGTCTGAACTTATAGGAAATGAAACTATAAGAACTAGAGGATAAAGAGCCTTTAGGTAGAACAAAATGAATGTATGGGGGCTCGGATAATGGGATCTTCAATCAAGTAATTACAGCATTTCCAAATTGTGGACTAACACTTAAAAAGTTTAAGTTAGCTGTTCAGAATTATATGGATGCACATCCTGACTATGTTAAGTGGTGTAAAGAAGTCCAAGAAATTGGACTTAGAAAAAGAATCTCTGTTAATGGTTTTGGTAGAGTTCGTACACTCTTAGGTGATGACATGAAAATCATGAGACAAGCTCTTAATAGCCCCGTGCAAGGGACAGCAGCAGATGTTGCTAGAACGGCTATGGCAGACTGTCAAGAATACATCGATGAACAATCAAAAACTGATGTTAAATGGAGAGAAGTCAAAATGCCTCTTCAAATACATGATGAGTTACTATTTGAATGTCCTGTTGAAATGAAACAAGAAGTTTGTACTAAAATGTGTGAACTAATGACAAAACCTATTACAGTGAATGGTTATACTTTCCAATTGAAAGTTGATGCCGAAGTTGGTAAGTACTGGGGTAATCAAGAATCTTATGATTACATAAATGATAAAATAATTAAAGAAGGAAGTAAACACTAATGACAGAAGATGAAAAAGAGTTAAAAGAACTGGAAGATACACCAATAGTAGATGCAACACCAGAGCAATTAGCTGAGGCAGAGCGAATCGAGAACCTACTTATTACAAAAGGTGTTTTAATACCTGGAAAAGACTTAGTTCATTATATGACAAGAAGTGCCTCATACATGAGACTAATAACATCAGAGCAGTTTAAAGAATCTGGTATTTCGCTAGAAGAACTACTCGATGACGAGTTTATTCAAGGTCAATTTGAAGCTAATGCTAAAACAGCAGAAATGATGCGTTATGTAACTGAACAGGTTATTGAAAAGATGCAAGCTTTACCAACAGAGGAGCCGAAAGATGATTAAACTTATTTACGAACCTGATGAAACTCTAAAGGAGTTTTCAGTTGATAGGGTTGTTATTACTAAAGAAGATGATGAACACATTTCAGATTATGTGATAGCTTTCGATACATTTTTGAGAGCTTGTGGTTTCGTAGACGGAACTATAGATAAGGTCTTACCTACTAGGGATGACATACAATAAAATAAGCTCCTCATGGCTCTAGCTGTGGGGAGTGGATTAAATAAAAGGAACTTAAATGGAAATTAATTTATACTCAAAGGCAGGCTGTAGTCTGTGTATGCTTACTGAAAGCATTTTAAAAGCGAGTAATACAGAATATAATAAGATAGTAGACAAATGGATTGTTTATGCAGTAGCTAAAGAGCATGAGATCACTTCACTCCCCATCCTAGAAATAGATGGTGTTATGTATAACGGATCAAAAGCTGTAGAAAAAGCTAAAACAATGATAGGAGGTTCGGATGCTTAGATTAACAGAAGAACAAATACAAACTAAACTAGCTCAGATTGATAATTATACAGGTGCTGGTACTGCCTCGGACGGTTCACTATTCGATGCAAATGCTAACGTTACGCAAAAAACTGTTGTTACACTAGGGGCTGAACTAAATAAAGACATCAACATTCAGGTTAATAGAGCTCTAATCAAGAGGCATATAGAGGCTGAGTTTGGTAAGGAATTAGCAGATCAATATATAGAAGATTTAGAGAGTCATTTAATTTATTGCCATGACGAGACAAGTTTACTTCCTTATTGTGTAGCTATAAATATGTACCCTTTTATACTTAATGGTATGAGTGCCTTCATAGGTAGTGGGGACGCTTCCGATGCACCTAAGCACCTAAGAAGCTTTTGTGGTAGCTATGTGAACTTAGTTCAGTATGTTGCTGCTAACTTTGCGGGTGCTGTTGCTACTCCAGAGTTTCTAATGTACTTTGACTACTTTTGTAGAAAAGACTTTGGAGATAACTACCTTGAAACACATGGTGAAATAATATCTCAGGAATTACAAGGTGTTGTATTTCTCTTAAATCAGGATACATCGGCTAGACACGGTCAATCGGTATTTAGTAATATAACTACATTCGATAAATACTTCTTTGAAGGTATCTTTAGTGAGTTTATATTCCCCGACATGAGTAAACCTGTTTGGGAATCTTTAGAAAAACTTCAGGAATACTGGCATATTTGGTTCAGAGAAGAAAGGACTAAGAAGTTACTCACTTTCCCTGTAGTAACACACTGTGCAATTGCTAATGAGGATCAAACTACATGGAGGGATCAGGATAGTAGAACATTTATGGCTAAAGAGTATTCACTTGGCGGGGAGTTCTTCATTTATACCTCCCCTACAGCTGATTCATTAAGTTCGTGCTGTTTTAGTAAAGACCAAAAGACCTTAACAAGAAGCTCAAATGGAATTAACTATATGACTTTTGAAGAACTAAGAAATTCTAAGCATACGGATGTAAAGAAAAATCTTACCATTTTCCATAATGGAAATTGGGTTAAAGGTAAAGAGGTTCAATTCCCTAATAAGCAGATGTACAAAGTGACAACAGTTAATAATAAAGAATTACTTGTAACAGATAATCACTTGAATGTTACTACTCGGGGAGATGTTGAAACAGTTTCTTTAACTACAGATGACTATTTAATGTTTTCAGGGAGGGAACTTAGTTCTATAAATGAGAGAGATGAAAAACTTGGGTATGATGAAGGTTTTATTATTGGTGCGTTCTTAGGTGATGGTTCCTTTGGGACTAGACTCAAAGATGGTACTATATATGAAATTAATTTCAGTTTAAATAAATACAAACTTGAAAGTGTTAAAAGTAAACTAGACAAAATATCAGATAAATCTAGTACAGTTAATGCTGTATATAATAATGTTTACCCTTTAAGAATTAATGACAAAAAGTTAGTCTCTTTTATACAGCAATGGACTAATTGGAGGGAAGGTACAAAATCTTTTAATAAGGAATTAAACTTAGACGTTCTTGAACAATCAGCAGAGTTTAGAAAAGGTATTCTCGAAGGTTGGTATCATACTGATGGGAGTAACTCTAACAGATGTTATACAACATCCCCTAAATTAGCTGAGCACATGGAGGTTTTGATAACTTCATTAGGAATGCAATCTATAATAAACATATCAGATCGAACAGACGAGAAAGTAGTAATAAGAGGTGAAGAGTTTAATAGAAACTATCCACTTTACTGCGTAAGATGGTATAATCAAAGTAGTAAAAGAAACATGAAAGATATTTATGTAACTAGAAATAACTCAATGTTCTTTAAAATAAAATCAATTGAAAAGGTAGAATATACGGATGATGTATTCTGTTTTGAAATGGATAATAAAGACGAACCTTACTTTACCCTTCCTAACGGTATTATTACACACAACTGTAGATTGAGAAATGAGATAGAAGATAATGTATTTAGCTATTCATTAGGGGCGGGGGGTATTGGCACAGGCTCAAAGAATGTTATCACTCTTAATGTAAATAGAATGGTTCAAACTGATGTCGAACTAGGGGATATTATTGGTAGAATACGTAAGTACCAAAAAGCATTTAATAATCACTTCACAGAATGGTTTTCAAAAGGACTCTTACCTGTATATGAATCGGGTATGATTACACTTGAACAGCAATTCTTAACTATAGGTGTTAACGGTGT
>Ga0136588_1000647_pt1 | contig 12400 bp, 14 predicted proteins | sample AntRauMFilla1564_FD_104782 | JGI IMG/M metagenome (GOLD analysis project Ga0136588, IMG submission 104782) | Saline lake microbial communities from Rauer Islands, Antarctica - Metagenome Filla 1 #564 | ecosystem: Environmental > Aquatic > Non-marine Saline and Alkaline > Saline | place... | reverse complement strand
TAAAGGTTTTGCAAAATAGTTGTTTATAATGATGTTAAATAAAATGAGTAGAGAAGCGTATAATCTTTTTATTCCAAGAATATATAGAAAAGTTTAAAAGTTATAAAATTAAAAGATTATGTACTCAAAATGTATTCTTAAGGTTTTGCAAAATAGTTGTTTATAATGATGTTAAATAAAATGAGTACATAATTTATTTTTTATAGAAATATATTGCAAATGTTAAAAGTTATAAATAAATATAATTATGAACTCAAAATGTATTCTTTAAGGTTTTGCAAAATAGTTGTTAAGAATGATGTAAAACAAAATGAGTACATAATTTATTAATTTCAAGAATATATAGAAAAGTTTAAAAGTTATAAAAATAAAAGATTATGTACTCAAAATGTATTCTTAAGGTTTTGCAAAATATTGTTAATAATGGTAATATTGATTAATAAAGAATATAATTATATTATATCATAATATAATAGATAATAAAAATAATATGACAGAACATATTAATATTAAAATAAATAACAAACGCATTAATAGATTTTTACTCCCAGTTAAACTTCATACTGGATATATTCACACATTATCACCAGATTATTCAATAATCACCCCTATTAATAAAAGCAAATTTGAAAGTTATGAAAAAACTATTAAAATTATACAATCTAAAAAAAGATATATTAACAATGAAAGATTAATTAAATATATTATATAATATTAAATAGATTATTTTTTAGCTACTTTCTTTTTAAGGTTTTTTGGTTCAACAATTCCTTTAAGATCATTGTCATAATCTTTTAGTGTATTGTCGCGATGTAATACCCATCCTTTCTCTAATTCATTTAAGTCTTCTAACCATAATGTTTCAATATTAGTATCTCGCAATGTTTTAATTTTGTTATCTATAATATTAAATTCATTTTCAAGAATTATTTTTCTATCATATGTTAATTGCGAAATGGGCATTTTAAGCAGATAATTATATTTTGAATTATTATTTTTTTCTCCAGCATCTCCAATATCTTCATTCTCGTCATCTACAGTATTATTATCAACCGGTGGATATTTTAACTCAATTAAACGAATTGTAATATCACTTAATTTTTTATTCATAACCAATATATTTCCCGAAATAATGTCCAATATAAATCTAATTTTATTACTCAATATTTTTGCTTCTTTTTCAAGTGTTTTAATTTGAAACATTTTACGTTCATAATATTTGAGAATACGAGTTTCAGACCATTCTTTTATAATATCAGTAGTGCTTTCATATTTTTCAATAGCTCCAGTTTTATTAAACAAATGTATATTATTAATACTTAAATTTTTACTGGATTGCATTTTGAATAATGTTTCAAACTTATCACTCATAGTATTTTTAACACTTGTATTAAAATGTAAAATAAACTTAACATTCATTGATGTATAATGATTTTCAATATATTTTAAATTGTTTAATCCAGATGTAATCATATTTTCAAGAAAGTCTTTATAATCCTCTGTCCATGTTCCAATCGGCAATTCTGTTATCTCAACGCATTCATCGTCAATCCATCTATAAACACCTTTGCTGATATATGAGTTTTTCTCTGCTTTTACGATTGTTCCTTTAAAACCGAGATAATGAGGAACAAGGTCGTTAATATCAATTAGCTGAATTGTATCATAAATACTATTTAAATCATCATGTGTTTTTACTTCAACATTTGAAATCTTTATCATATTACATATTATTTTACAAATTTCAATAATTTCACTTGGATTATATTGAGGAATATTTGTAGAATATCCTGTTCCAATACCAATACCTCCATTTACAAGAACCATTGGAATTACAGGAATATAAAACTCTGGTTCAATTTGTTGTCCATCATCTTTTTGATATGTAAGAATATCATTATCTTCTTCTTTGTATATTAACTTTGTAAGTTTAGATAATAATGTGAAAATATACCTTGCTGACGAAGCATCTTGTCCTCCTTGACAACGACTTCCAAATTGACCACTGGGATTTAATAGATTAATATTATTTGTACCAACATAAATCTGCGCCATACCAACAATTGCCTGTTGAAGTGAATTTTCACCGTGATGATAAGCTGAAACCTCACTTACATATCCTGAAAGCTGTGCAACCTTTATTTCATTAGTATATAACTTTCTTTTAAAACAAGAATATAAAATCTTTCGCGTACTTTCTTTTAAACCATCACACATATGATTAATTGACCTTTGTAAATCTCTATTACTAAAATGTATCAAATCTTTGTCTACAAATGATTTAAAATCAACATTAAGATTTTTATAATCCAATACATTATCCTTATCATAATTTGCTAACCATAATTTGCGGTCATCAGCTCTTTTTTTGTTGAAAGCCAAATCAATAACCTCATCAGCATTATCATCATATAAATATGTTACTTTTTTCATATTTTTAAAATATTCTTTTGCTTCTTGGTCATTAGAAGTACCCAATCCTTTGTAATACTTGATTTTCCACGAACCTTTTTTAGCATCATCTGTTTCACACCATCTTTCATAATCTGACATATTATAAAACTCAATTACATCTTTTTTAAGACTGGATGCTTTTATAATTGGTGTAAGCATAGATGTTAGAAATCCAGATATTTCATAAAGTTCGTGCCACATACTTTGGAAAATATTAAATATCAATCCTTTAATATGACTACCATCATGATCCTGATCTGTCATAATCATTATAGAACCATATCTTAATTGCGAAACATCTGTATATTTTTTATTTTGTTCTAAACCTAAAATCTTCTTAATTGCTGTTATTTCCGCATTGTCTGATATTTTTTGTAGGGTAGCATCTTTTACATTAAGAATCTTCCCACGAAGAGGAAATACACCATACTTATCTCTACCGATAACACTTAGACCGGAAATTGCCATAGTTTTAGCCGAATCTCCTTCTGTTAAAATAAGAGTACATTCAGAACTATTTTTAGTGCCGGCAAAATTAGCATCATCAAGTTTTGGAACTATAATGCGAGAGATTTTTTTACCATCAGTCTTAACAAGTTTTTTCTTATCATAAAATTCAGTTATACTAAGAGCTTTATCTATAATTCCGGATTTAAATAACTTTTCAAAAAACTTATCGCTCAGTTCGCATTTAGAACCAAACTTTGCAACTGGCGTTGTGAGTGTTTCTTTACTTTGAGAATCAAAACTAGGATTTACAATAATTGCTTTTACAAATATTATTAAATTGTCTTTAATATGTTGAGACTTTACCGCTTTTTTCTTTTTGGCTAATGTCATATCAACAAGATTTTTTGTAATAATATTTGTAACATATTCTATGTGTTTTCCGCCCTTTACTGTATTTATACCATTAACAAATGATATATATTCAAATGAACCAGAGTTTGAAATAGATGCCGAAACCTCCCATCTTTCGCCAGATGCTTCATAAATACACGGTTGTGTTTTTTTATCCAAGAAAAGTTCGCAATATTTCTCAAAGTCTTTAACTGTAAGCTTTTTATCATTAAATGTTACTGCTACTTCTTTTACGGTTGTTGCACACGCATCAATAACTCTGCGATGAAATAGTTTATATATATCATCGGTTATATTATTTATTCCAAACTTTTTATAATCTGGAGTAAATGTAATTTGCGTATATGGAGATTTAGAACAGGCTTTAACAGTGGGAACGTCGCGTTCTGTCATATTTTTGCGAAAGGTCTGTGTATAAATCTTTTTTGAATAATGATCAACTGTTTCAATTATAAACTCTGTTGAAAATATATTAGCCAATTTAGAACCATAACCATTTTTTCCACCCCATATTTTTTCTTCTTCTTTATCATAATTCGTAGATGTCAGAAGTTCTCCAAAAATAAGTTCGGGTATCCACAAATTACCATATTCACTATGTTTTTTAATATCAATTCCATTTCCATCATTATAAACTGTTATTGTTCCGGTTTTTTTATCAATTGTAACTTTAATATTTTTAACATGACGTATATCTTCTTTTCCTTTTAAAACTTCCGCCTTTAATCTCATTGAATGGTCAATCGCATTAACAATGACTTCGTCAAAAATTTTAAGTAGCCCTGGAATATACACCAGTTCATTAATTACCATTTTATTAGAAGGTTCATCGAATACATAACTATTTATTTTTTGAGGTTCGATAGAACCAATATATGTATCTGGTAAAGCGAGAATATGCTCTAAAAGTTCATATTTTTTATATTTTGCTTCAACCGACTTTACTACATTATCATTCGTTGTTTTAGGAGGCATTATACTATTATCGGGTATAACCTTTTTATACTTATATTAATCATTTTTTATATATTTTTAATTTTTGCGGTTAATAGTACAAAATAAATTGATTATAAGATTATTAGAAATGACTGTATTAATTGCAACAAACTTAATTGATTATCATAATATAATAAAAAATAATAGTATGGTTATTATAGTTTTCTCTGCAAACTTTTGCAAACCATCAAATGAAATATATCATCATATAAAAAATTTAGCTGAGGAAATAAGCGATATACATTTTTTAAAAATAGATATTAAGGATGGTTATGAAATAAGTAATAATTATAATATACAGTCAATTCCACATTTTAAGTTTTTTAAAAATAATATTGAAGTTTTTTCATTTACGGGTACTAATAAAAATAATTTGATAAGTTCTATAAAAACTTTAAAAGAATATTAAAAAACTAATAAAAATTGATTATTTTTTTTAAAATATTATTAGCACAAAAATGCTTTATTATATTGTAAAAACAACAATTATAATTTCAACTCTTATTATGACGGCAAATACATATCAAATATCATTTCCAACATTTAAAAAAAATATTGCTATTGTATCGAATATTAATATTAAAAAAATAACAGATGTCGAAAAAGCAGATTTAACAAAATTATTTAAAGCAGTTCCGCTTATTATGTTTAAAAAACAAAATATTGATCCGGTTGAATATTTTGAGTTTTGTAAAATATTTGATGATAAACATACTAATGATATTATTCACCCATTTGATTATGCAAGGATTGATACTGTTCCACAAATCGCTTTGCGTGGAAATTGTTATATCAAAGATATGCATGGAATTAAAGACGTTAAATTGATGTACAGCGAACCTTTTAAAAATACTCACGTATGGCATCAAGATATTGTTGGACACGGAACACATATTGTACCCGTTGTATCAAGTATGTATATGATAAAAACCCCCCCTATTGGTGGCGAAACATTATTTGCTAGCATGGAAGACGCTTATGATAACCTTGATTATTACCTAAAACGGGAAATTAAAGACTTTAATGTTATTTATACAAATGGAGATGATGGAATTATGAATTCATATTTTGATTATACCGGATATAATCCGCTAAAAAAAGATGATTATGTATTTGATCGTCGTGGAAGCAGTATTCTTAATAGAGAATCACTTGTTGTATATAGTGATTCTACAAAAAAAAGAAAGTCATTGATGTTATCACCATTTCGTTTTACAAAGTTTGATAAAATGTCTCACGAAAATAGCTGTGATTTGTATAGAGAAATGATGTATAAATATATTCTTGTTAAAAATAATATTGTTAAAATTAAATGGGAAAAAAATGATTTATTGATATTTAATAATAGAAAACTTATTCACACATCTTCACCAACGATAGAATATCAAAATTATGAAAGATTGTATTATTCTTGTTTTCTTGGAACAAGAGCACCTATTTATAAATGTAATACATATTAAATATTTTGTGAAATTATATGTGAATAAATATCACTTGAAACTATTTCGCTACATATATCAGAAATACTTTTATTTTCAATATCAATTACGAAAATATTTTTGTTTTCATTTATTAAATCTGTGTAAGTTTTTTCGTGTAATTCGTGAATTCTTTGAATATATTCTATTTTAATATTTTTCTCAGATTCTCTTCCGCGCTTACTAATTCTTTTTAAACACATAATTGGATTAGAACGAAGATATATAATACCTGATGGTTGCCATAATTCATCTGTTGTTTTATGATAATGTAATAAATTAGCATACTCAGCATCATTAATTGTATTGTCTTCGTGTGCTTTTTTTACAAAAACATTTTTAATGAATAATGGACTTCTTTCCATTAAAATTATAGAATTAGACTTTTCTTGTATCCAACATCTATCAAGCCATACTTTGATTTGAAAGTCATAACTACTTTTATTACTGTTATACATATCTTTCAAATATTCGTTCCAATTATCAACAGGTTCAATATCTATAGATGTTTTATAATATCGGTGAAAGTAATTGAGAATACTTGTTTTATAACAACCTATATTTCCGTCCAATGTTATAATAGGCATTTATTAAATATATATGTGTTTATTATATTTATATATCATTTTTTTCAATTATGCATAAACTTATATTTTAATACTATTGCTTTAACTTTTTCTTCGGTTATAACACCTTTTATATTAGCTAATTTGATAAATAAATCTTCCAATATTTTATTAAATAATGTTATTAGTCCTTTTAATGCTTCTTTTTCTAAAGTTACTTTGAAATATTTGAATATCTTTGAAATTTTGCGTTTAACAATCATATTAACTTTATTACATCCGGTGAATGTAGTTATTGTTCCTCCATTAGTTGAACAACTATTACAATCCCCCCCTACAAATACTTGTGTACCGCCAAGTGCTGGTCTTGCTATACCAGTTTCAATATTCATTTGCATAACATCTTTTGTTAAATTATCTATAGAATATGCTGGCTCATGAACTCCGTAAAATGCTGCTGTATTAAAAGCACCTCCAGTATATCCTTTTTTATTCTTGGAATTAACAGTTAATCGTTTATTTAATAAATCAGCCATATTGGATACATCTTTGTTGTGTAATTTTTCAATTCCAATTTTCAAACATATTAAAGATATTAATGCCGATATATTAAAAATTAGTTTGTCTATAAATAAACTAATTATATTTACTATTTCTTTTTCCTTTTCACTTGTTGATTTTTTTATTATCTTATATTTTTTTAATAAAGATTCAGAACAATATGTTATATCCTTACAATCTGTCATATGTGTATTATACTACTATATAAAATGAAAATAAATATATATATTAAAGAAGATGGAATATTTAGAATTAGATGAGGATGTTTCTTTTCAAAATAATAATTCAATAAACGGACGTGTAAATGCAATGTCAAATGTAGAAGATTATAAGATTAAAAAGTATATAATTGAAGCAAGCGAACATCAAACAAATATAATATCACGTAATTTAAATTGTACTGGTGTTTCAAAAGTTTTTTTCTCTATGCCGAATATTAACCTATTGCAATCTGGAATAAGAAATAAAATATTAAACGAAACAATGGGTGATATTAATATAAATAGACAAAGCGACGATGAATTAAAAATAATAATGAGGTCTATTTATTTTCAACATGGTAAAAATCTTCCTGAAAATATTAACGAACAAGTTCTAGATTTAAATACACGCGTAATAGTATGGGCAGTTCCGCAAATTATAACGAATATTAAACAATCACGACAGTATATTAAAGATATTAGCACAATGCCTATGCCTCTTGATAGATCTATATTACCATCAAATAAAGGTATGAGAACACTCGAAATAACAAAATTTCATTAAATATAATAAATACACTAATATAATCTTAAAATAATATAATATTATAGAAGTATAGAATATACTATGGATGTTTATAGATCTGTCGCTTGGTCTTACGACCCTAAAAAATTAGAATTAGATAAAGAAACTGGTTTTCCTTTTATTCCAGACAAAAAAGAGCTTGATTTATTCAAGCGAGATAAAACAGATATGTATAAAGGAACAATGATGGTATGTATTGTTTATGGACTATCCGCATTAATATTATTAATGATTATATTTTTTACAAATTGGGGAAAAACGTTTGTGTATAATACATTTTTACCTGCCATTATAACATATGTTGTGGGAGCAATATTTATTATAACTTATCTTGTATGGTCTGTTTCTGAACTTAAACCGCGTCAAATAGGTAAAGTCGTAGCATCTTCTGTTTGTCCGGACTATTGGAGATTGGAAAAATCCGTTGCAAAAGATGATTTATTTGATAAAATAAAAGAACAAAAATATACATCATCTATAGTACAAAGTGATGTAGCTCATAAATGTGTTCCTGATAGAAATGTTTATGGAAACACAAAAACTGACATTAAAGATATGAAAAACTATACCTACAATACACAATTACATTCATCAGCACATATGAGTGGGAGGTATTTAAATACACCTAATGTAACAGATGTTGATGATAAAGATATTATGTATTTGTATACAAACGCAACAAAAAATCCAGAAACAAACGAATACGAATATAATAACTTAGCTTCTTCATCTGCTCTAAGAAACTATGCTGAAATTACAGGGATATATGATCCTATAAAAGCAAATAATGAAAATACTAAAAAAGTAGATACAGAGACATTGAAAAAAAATTCTTTATTTGCTGGAACAGATTTTATGTATGTAGATAATAAACCTCTTATATGTAGCGAGGTTTATCCTAATATTTTAAACTCTCTCGAATATGATATATATAATAAAGATAAATTAAAATGCGAATATGCTAAAGCATGCAATGTATCGTGGAGTCATTTAGATTGTGATGAAAATCCTAAATAATTTTCATAATTGTTTGCATATACCAAAAGTTTTTCTATGATATTCTGTTATCCCGTATTTTATCAATGCTTCGTGGTGTTTTTTCGTACCATATCCTTTATTTTTACCAATTTCATACAATGAAAGATTTGGATTATTAATAATTAACTTTTTTATAAGTTTTGTGTGATAATCTTTTGCCAATATTGAAGCGGCAGCAATACTTAGATATTTTGTATCACCTTTTGGAATACACTCGTATTCAATAATATCTTCATCATATCCAGGCGGAACATATCCTTTAAAATGTTGTCCATCTACGAGAATATGGTCGAACTTATGTTTTTTATAAGCTACATCTATAGAACGATGCATTGCTTTCATAGTAGCATTTAAAATGTTTATTTCGTCAATTTCTGTATGTGAAACCTCTCCAATACCGTAAGTTATACTTACGTTTTTAATATAAATAGCCAATTCGTCTCGTTTTTTTTCTGTTAATTTTTTAGAGTCTTTAATTTCTTTATATTTTTCATCTGGAAAAATTGAAGGTAATACAACACAAGCAGCTATAACAGGACCTATAAAAGTTCCTCTCGCGACTTCATCAACCCCTGCTACATATTTATTTATTTCTGGCATAATATAATTCATTGTCATAATAATGTTATTTATTAAATATTATAATTATCATTTTTTAAAAGTTATAGACGCGTATAAAACATATTATAGTTATTTATATTAGAATGTGTTTAACATATATATGTAAATATATTTCATATACATTTAGCAATTGTATGTATAATATTGAAAAATATAATATAGAATGTGAAGAAAAAGAAAAATATGAAGAATTGTTAAAAGAAAACCCTTATTATTTACTTGGAGATAATGGAAATATTGATATGTACTAATATACTATAATATATCTAAAAAATTGATATAATGTTTTTAATTTTTGTTTTACTTATACTATGGTTAAAGAATTGCAAAATGACTATAAAAAAGTTGTTATTAACAGAATGATTAATATATTAGACGAATGTATTATTTTAATTTCTAAATGTTTAGTATTTATTTTAATAGGTGTTGTTATTGTTATGTCAAGGTTCTTAATAGCATCGTGTATATCCTATAATGTGTAAAAAAATATATAATTTTATATAATAGAGTTATGATATCACATTTATTAACAGCATTATCTTTTGGTATTATACCTATATTATACAAATCATTGCTATTAACAAATGTTCATATTGTATCTTTGTTAATATTTAGTAAAATATTAATAGCATTTTTTTGTATATTACTTTTATGTTTAGGCGATAACCTTGACAATTTTAAGAAAGACATTGACTTTATAATAAAAAACAAGTTTTCTTTTTTACATTTTGCTTTAGTTATTGGATTGACTGCATTTGTATATGTATTTGGACAATATAATTATTTTTCTACTTTAGATAATTATAATACTAATATAAGTACAATAATAATAGCATGCTATCCTGCAATAACTGTTGTATTATCTTATTTATATTTTAACGAAACAATAACATATTATCAATTATTAGGCTTAATTTTAATATTCGCCGGACTAGTTTTATTGATAAATTAATAATATAATTGAAAATAATTATCAACAACATTTTGCAAAACCTTAAGAATATATTTTGAGTAGCGTAGTGTATAATCTTTTGTTTTTATAACTTTTAAACTTTTCTATATATTTTTGGAAAAAAATGATAATATATTTTAAAAAAAGTTATTATATTAATATGGATCATAAAAAAGATGATATGTTAGAAAAACTTGTAAAACATTTTGAAAATAATGATGTAAATTATTTTATATCAAAAATTAATGATAAAGAGGATATTCATAAAAAATATGTCAAAAAATGGCTATCAGTTCTAACATCGAAAGATGTTAAAAGTCTATATAATAATGTTATATTTGAAAAATCAAATTCACCTGATAAAGTAAAGTTAGAAAAGAAAAAACAAACTATTGTTAATGTTAAAAGTGATATTGATTACTTACCATTTGAAACTATTAGAACTGTTAAGAATATTCAAGAAACAATTGGAAATATTGTTCAAAAATATAGTCGTAAAAAAAAATGTCTTCTAAGATCTATTATGATATTATCGCAATTGTTTAAAGATGATATTGTCATTATGAAAGACAATAATTATAAAGATATTGAAGTAATTATTGTAGATTATTTATCTTTAAGAAATGAGACATTGTTATATATTGGTGTAGTACAATCAGCTGGAAAATTAAAAGGAAAAAAAGTTGTTGTAAAAGTTCAATCAAGAATACCAGAATTATACAAAAAAGATGATATAGATAAGAAAAAAAAAATTAAATTAGATTACTCTTATCAAATAACAACGGAATATGATACTATGCGTATATTTGAAAAAAACTGTTCAAATGCATTGGTTCCTAAATCATATGCTTACGGACTTATTAAACCATTAATTGAAGGAGATATGGAAAGATATATTTTGATTTCGGAATTATTGGGAAATGATTTAGCCAAAGTATTAAAAGGAAATACTGTTGAAAATATTAGAAATGCGTCTATAATGTCTATTTATGCTTTAAAAACTATGCATTCGTGCAATATCATAGATGGTAAATTTTCATTTATACATAATGATATTAAACACGAAAACATTGTATTCACCGATTATACAAATAAAAATGTGAAACTTATAGACTTTGGTATAACGGAAAATATATTTGATAGGAATGGAAATAGAAACTTAAAACCAATGTATGCGAGTGATGGAACACCTTTATATATGTCTTCTATGCAACATATTACAAGTATTATTGATTATATGGACGACTTTCAAGCTATAGCATGGATGATATTAGATTTATTAGGAGATAAACCTATATCAGTTGGAATGCCATGGGGTATAATTAGCGATGTGAAAAATGCCAATAAAGAAATATATGATAAAAAAATAGAGTTTATGAAAAAATGTAATGAATATAATTATGCTAAAAGTATTGAAAATGGTACATTATCATTGCATAATATATCAGTAATAGGAGAACTTGCAAACTATACATTAGAACGTGCGGATAAAATGAATAAGTATGAAACAGATTTAAAAATTACAAATGGTCCATGGAATGGTTATTATAGCGATTATAATGAAAAATATTATGAAGATATAGAAACTATTATCAAAAAGTTAAAATAAATGCTTATATTAAAATAAATGTGTGTTTTTAAAGAATATAGACATATTTTTGGCAAAGAAAATGAAGGAATTCATAGTTATAGGTTTTTAAATTTTGCTATAATGGATATAATATTTACTTTAATAGGTGCAATAATATTATCTTATTTTTTAAAAATACATTTTTTACCTATATTTATATTTCTTATTTTATTAGGTATATTATTACATTATTTATTTTGTGTAGAGACAACTTTAAATTTACACATATATTCTTTTTTCAATAAGTTTGTTTCATTTTAAGTTATAAAAATAAAAGATTATACACTACGCTACTCAAAATATATTCTTAAAGATTTGCAAAATAGTTATAAAGAATGATGTTAAATAAAATGAGTACATAATTAATTTATTCCAAGAATATATAGAAAAGTTTAAAAGTTATAGAATTATAAAATTATGTACTCAAAATATATTCTTAAAGATTTGCAAAATAGTT
>Ga0136588_1000641_pt1 | contig 12468 bp, 13 predicted proteins | sample AntRauMFilla1564_FD_104782 | JGI IMG/M metagenome (GOLD analysis project Ga0136588, IMG submission 104782) | Saline lake microbial communities from Rauer Islands, Antarctica - Metagenome Filla 1 #564 | ecosystem: Environmental > Aquatic > Non-marine Saline and Alkaline > Saline | place... | reverse complement strand
CAGTATGCAGCTGAGCTGGGGCTTGATGTAGATCTATTTCGGCAGCACTCCAATGCCTCATTGCTGCGCGACAAAGTCCGCGCCCAGCAAGCCGAAGGGATCGAACGAGGAGTGACTGGTACACCGACCATGTTCCTCAACGGGGTACGAATGCAGTACAGCACCTACCCGGAGTTTCTTGAGCAAGTAGTTCGAGCACTAGACCCAGATGCTGCCCCAGTAGTAGAGCAGGACCCTGATGTATCAGTCGTAGGAGAAGTCACCGGCGAGACTGTACGCTTTGGGATCTAAACAGTCGTAGCTGTAAGCTGTCAAGTGTTGCTTTTTATAACTTTTGTACCAAAATGCCTAACTGCAGGCTTTTTGGCGTATGATATGAGCCTTATGGTTATCAGACAAACAGCTAATACCTCCGTATGAACGAATCGTTAGATCAAAAATGGTTCGAGCAGCTACGTGTGCTGTCGAGCAAGACTGCAGAGGATGAAAAAATGAAGCAGACAATGCATATTGAGCCTGATGAGCAGGAGCAATTTTTTGCTGATGATATTGAAAATCCTTTGTTTAAATACAAAAACCAAGGTGCAACCCAAAAAATCGATGCAGAGATTGCCGCATTTGAGAAAGAACTAATTGCTACAGAGAAAGATGCTATTGTGCTCGATCTGTATAGACGTAAATTAGAAAATCAAAACACTAGAAATGCACTACTAGCAGCCTCTGGTGAGGGAAACGATCAGGAGTTCCATCGTCTGAGTATCGCGGTGTACGGCAAACCAAAGAAAAAATATTTTTCGTATGTCGCCAAACAACTACAGTTACTCTGCAAGCAAACTGCCAGCAATGACGCTGCCAAACGTCGACTGTGTCGGATTGTATCCAAGATCGACACCAAGCAAGTTGATATCGATAACTCAATTTTGCCACCACTTGAAATCGGAAGTGAGTACATAACATCAGTTGAGCAAGTCGTCGCTATTTTTCAACTAGCTTTAGATCAGTATAAACTTGAGGGTTGGAAATTACAGGTAGACAGCACTACAGTTAGAAAAATATTTTCGGTCAACAATCAAACCAAAACCGTACATATTCCAAGTGAATCTCGCCTGCTGACTAGGTTACATCAGCTGACTGAACTTAATATCGAAGCGCTCGCTGCCCATGAAATTGGTGTGCATGCTCGACGCTCGGCTGCGGGGGAAGCTAGCTCGCTTCAGCTGCTGCGGATCGGCTTGGATTCTTATTTGACAGGAGAAGAGGGGGTGGCTGGCTATGTGCAGCAGCAGGTGGAGGGGGCGGGTGAGTTTTATGGGTTTGATCGCTATATGGCTGCCTCGTTTGCCATTGGGCTCGACGGCCAGAAGCGTGACTTCCGTGGAGTGTTTAGCTTGATGGTTGACTATTATATTATGAAATACGCCAACGATGACGGCGTCACAACCAAGCAGCTCAAGGTCCGAGCTCAGCAAGCCGCCTGGGAAGTGTGCGTGCGAATATTCCGGGGCACCACCGGCCAGACTCCAGGCTGTATCTACACCAAAGACATCGTGTATCTAGAAGGTAATATCAGCATCTGGCATTTGCTGTCAGACAAGCCGCATGTGTTTCCAGAATTATTTGTGGGGAAGTTTAATCCGCTGATCACCCGACATGTCAAATCACTCCAGACACTCGGTATTATTAAAGAGTGGTAATATACAGGTATGAAATATTTTCTAATGAGTGTGCTGCTGGTGAGCTGGCTAATGCCAGCAATCTCTGATGCGCAGCAGCTGGCTTCAGATGAGGTGGTTGGTACTAGCTCGATCAGTACCTCGACTGCGTCATCGACCGCTAGTACTTTGATCCAGCAGCGCGACCTGACTATCGAGAGAAACATCACTGAGCCTGAAGAGTTCCCAGAGAAAGTAGCGGTTATTTCGCTATTTGAATCACGGTTGGTGACCGAGCCAAACGGGTTAAATATATTTGCCTACTGGGTGCAAGAAGCAGTCCGGATGGGTATCCCCGCCAACACGGTGTTTTTGATCCTGCTGACGCCGATCTTGGCCCTGCTGGTGAGCTTTACTCGGGTGGTGGTAGGGTTGCCGACGCTTGATATGCTGGTCCCGATTGCACTGGCGTTTGCCTTTGTGTCGGTTGGTATCACGATTGGGATGTTTGTGCTCTTGGCGATTATCTTGGCTTCGTTTATTGCCAAGCGCAGCTTGTCTTCACTGAAGATCATGTTTTATCCTAAACGATCCCTATCGATGCTGTTTTTGGCGATCGCGGTGTTTGCTACGCTGACACTTGGGGTGGTGCTGGACTTTGACCGGGTGTTGAGTGTGTCGATCTTCCCGATCCTGATCCTGATGCTGCTAGGTGACCTGATTGTGTCGGTGCAATTGCACAAAAGTGCCAACGAAACTCTGTTGATTACCGGTACAACCGTAGCCTTGGGACTGGTTGGGTATGTAGCTGCCACTAGTATCTTGGTCCAAAATACCTTGATTTTGTATCCGGAAATCGTGCTATTGGTGATCCCATTAAATATCCTAGTGGGTCGGTACTTTGGATTGCGAATCCTAGAGCTCTTGCGGTTCAACAGTGTTGAGCTCGAAAAATAAAGGTAATTAATAGTCTAATCATCAGTATATGGCTGTCAGTCAAGGGTTGCTAGGGATGAATGCCCGTAACTATCTCTACATTCGCAAATATAACAATCGCAAGCAAAAACTGATTGCAGATGATAAGTTGTTAACCAAACATCGTTTGTTAGAGCATGGTGTGACCACCAATCCAATCTTGGCGCACTTCAAGACCTTGCAAGAGGTGCGCCAATTCGACTGGTCGAAGCTACCAAAAGAGTTTGTGATCAAGCCGGCACATGGGTACGGTGGGCGAGGTATTACGGTGGTGCGCAACTGGCAAGGGGCTGAAGGCACGATCGATAAAGGAGATCGGGCATCAATCGCTGATCTTGAGCGCATCATATTTGGAGGGCTCGATGGTGAGCACTCACTTAATAATCTGCCCGACACGGTGTTTATCGAAGATATCATCACTTCGCACCACTTTTTCAAAAAATATGTGACCTCGGGTGTGCCCGACATCCGGGTGATTGTGTGCAACAAGGTCCCAGTGATGGCGATGATGCGCTTGCCAACAGTGTACTCCGACGGCAAGGCTAACCTGCACTTGGGAGCCCTTGGTGTGGGGATCGATATCAGGACTGGTATCACCACCTTTGGTACGATCGGCAATAAGCTGGTCGAGTATATTCCCAAAACCAAAATCAAAGTCAGAGGAATTAAAATCCCTGACTGGGAAACCGTGCTCGATGTAGCGGTGCGCGCCCAAGAATGCTCCAAGTTAGGTTTTGCAGGGATCGACATTGTGATCGACAACGCTATAGGTCCACTAGTGCTTGAGATCAACGCCCGGCCAGGGTTGAGTATCCAGGTAGCCAACCAAGCTTCACTGCGCACCCGGCTGGAGCGGATTGCTGACCTCAAGGTCCCAACTGCTAAGCGGGGGCTGGAGCTGGCGAAGCAGCTGTTTGCTGAAGATTCGCTTGATAATGTCGAGGCCGCCGACACCACCCTGTCAGTGATCGAAAAAATCACTATTTATGGCTCAAAGAAAAAACGCACCGTACGGGCCAAGGTCGATACCGGTGCCTATCGCACTTCAATTGATAGTGATCTGGTTGAGGACCTGGGGCTTGATCCACACAAAACGCTGGTAAAGGTCCGGTCTGGTAGTGGTCGGCAAAAGCGCCGGACGGTGAAGGTAAGGTTTAAAATGAAAGGCAAAGAGATAACTACCATTGCTACGTATACACCTCGCGACCACCTACGCTTCCCGGTGATTATCGGCCGCAAAGACATGGCTGGATTTCTGGTTGACCCCAACAGCATTCCCGAAGGGGTGACGGTGAAGTAGCTATACGTGGTAGTATTATGCCAATGTTGCGTACTCGAGACTTTATTTTGGTATTTACCGCTGTGGTGTTCTTGGTGGTAGCAATTGGTGCGACTTGGCTGGCAGCCTGGCAGTCAGGTGGCGGCAACCTCGATGTGGAGGCATTGCAACAACAGCTGCAGAGCCCTAGTCAGCAACTAGGAGCGGTGATTGCAAGCTCAGAGCTTGTCAGTCGCGAGCAGCGAGCCGCTGCTATGCGCGAAAAAATCGCCAGCGCCCCCGAGCTGTATAGCCCTGAACCCGCAGTAATCCAACCAGTAGTAGAGCCGGTTGCAACCACAACAGTGCAAAGCGACAGTCTGGCAGGTGCGCTTGATCAGTGTGGTAGCTACGCTGCGTATCTGGGCTTCTGGGACGCTCGCAATCTGGCGGTTGTGGCAGGAGAAGGGGCGACACTAGTGGTGCGCACTACACTGCTGGCTAACGGCTCATCCACCGACACTACCTTGCTGCAGCTACCGCAACGGGTAGCGCCAGCACCAGACCAGAGCTGTATTGGGTCTGACGTAATTGGAATTGCCAACGATGGCTCACTGATCCGCAACGACGAGGTTGGTTTGTATAGTGTCTTTGGCGCTGGGACCAAGATCGGCTATGCGCTTGATGGGTTTCCTATCTATGGCGTGGGTGCAAGTGAGGTAGATTCTTGTGGTGGACTAGTGGTGGGTGGGCAGTATCGCTACCAGCTGCAAGCAGGCAGCGACTCAGTTATTACTTGTTTTGCAGCTGCTGCAGTTGCTTTGCCATAGAAATAGATATGGCTACTTTGATTTTAGATATTGAAACCGCGGGGCAAGACTGGGATAGTATCCCCGCAGCCACCCAATACTCACTGACCAAATGGATCGGCCAACAGCCAATCAGTGACACCGAAAAAGACCGCTTAAGCGAAAGCGCCAAAGAAAAGCTGGGATTATCTCCCTTTACCGGTGAGGTGATCTCGCTGGCGATGTACGACCTAGAGCGCAAGCAAGGGGCGGTGTATTTTGTGGCTGATGATTCGGTGCGAGACTATGCCGTGGGTGATTGGAAGTACAAAGTCCGTACCGAACAGCAGCTCCTGGAAGACTTTTGGGAAACAGCGCGCAGTTACGATGTGTTTGTGACGTTTAACGGGCGTGCGTTTGATGTGCCATTCTTGCTGCACCGGTCATTGATCCAAGAAGTATGCCCGACAGTGGAGCTGGCAGGGCAGCGCTACCTCACCCGGCAAAATCCGCCGTATCACGTTGATTTGCTTGATGAGTTTTCGTTTTATGGAGCGATGCAACGCCGGCCATCACTGCAGCTGCTGTGCACATCGTATGGTATAGCGTACGAAAAAGAAGGTATGGGCGGGGAAGACATCACCGAGTACTACGCTCAAAAGAAGTTCCGCGACATAGCCGAGAAAAACGCCGCCGACGTAGTTGCCACCACAAAACTATTTGAACTCTGGAAAACCAACCTAGCCCCAGCGAATTTCATTAATGCGATTGAATTCTAAGGTCGTAATTATTTCTGATATACTAGTACTATGAAAAGTTATTTTACGCTGGCGCTAATTATTGTAGTGTTGCCGGTTTTGAGTTATCTATATTTTACAATTGCTATTGCTGATCCGGTTGATCGCGTATTTCTCTCTATCTCTACCTTCTTATACTCAATCTTTACTGGGTTCTTTATCTCCAGACAAGCCAGTCGCTTTAACAAAGTGCGCGAAACAGTCACCAAGTTTGATGGTATTATGTCGAATATCTATCGCACCAGTGGCCATATCTCTGCTACCCTTCAAACTGAAATCGGAGCAGTGATCACCGCTCACTACGAAAAAATCTTTGCCAGCAACAAGTGGAATTATCACTTCGAAAATAAATCAACTACTCTAAAGTCAATCCACGGCTTGCTCGATGAGCATATCGATGAAAAGAAGGTGACCAAGCTATCAAATCAATCAATTGGTGCGATTGTTAAAGGGTTGGGCGCAGCGCAAGATATTCGAAAATCAATGTTGGCTTTGAGTAAAGAGCGGGTGCCGTTTGAACAATGGATACTGATCCTGTTCTTTGTAGCTATGCTGATCGGGACGGTTAGTACTATGTCATCAGTTGGCCTGTTGTGGCCATCGGTGCTCAAGGCGGCGTTTGTGATCTCGGTTCTATCAGTCATGTTCATCTTGCACCGTCTAAACAACCTAGCGTTCACCGAAGATCTCATGGGAGCAGAATCAGCCCAAGATGTACTGGATATTATTGACGGTACAAAATAACTCAATCAAGTGGCTTGTGGGCGGCGTCCTTTCTGTATTTCATGTGTTCGAATGGTTGCGGTTCACTATTGACTTTCCAATGCTGCCACTGACGATACCAGCCGATCGGTCCCAAGTAATGTGAATGGTGAACAGCAAAATCTAGACATTTAATTACGTGGTAACCCTGCTTAAGCCAATGTTGCATCCAGACTGTATCTTCACCCCCGCCAGCATAGCGCTCATCAATAGGTTCTTGTTCCCATAGATCACGACGTATAAGCGCATTAGTGAACCCAAGCGCACCACCTTCGTACGCTGTAAGTTTTCTGAGCCTGTTATTTCTTGAGCCTGTTTCAGACCAAAATCGTCTACGCTCTTCAACCCACAACGCGCCATTATGGATGAGTTTGTCCATCAGGCTGCCGTCTGGCATAGCTCGAAGTGGACCATAGACTCCCATTGCCATTGAGTCTGCCTTGATGGCAGAAACTGCAGACTGTAACCATTTTTGGCCGATAGGAAGCGAGTGGGCGGATAGTATAACCAAATAATCTGTTGCGTGACTGGCTTGTATGCCGAGATTGATGGCATAAGGGTACGTGAAATCTTGCGGCGGAATTGCAATGATTGTAACATTTGAGAATGATCTGGCGATAGAGACGGTTTTGTCTGTAGAGCCAGAGTCGACAACAATAATTTCGAAGTCTTGATACGATTGCTCAGTCAACCGGCGCAGAGTCTCACCAATCCAGCGCTCTTCATTACGAGCGCGGATGATTATGCTCGTTTCCGGCGTTGGCTTGTTTGTTTTAGAAACATCTTGTACAGTCATACGAATGAAATTAAGTAAGCTCCAACTAATATTACCAACTTTGGGTGATTTAGCGAACGGTATATTTGCAGTTACGGTAACAGCTTACTTGTTTGGTGTTGATATACAGTGGTGGCACATGGTCATTGCTATGATGATAAGTTTGCTGCCAGATATTGATGCTTTGCCAGAGTTGTGGCTGCATGGCGCGGTTGGGAGAAAGCAGGTTGTGAGTAGATTGCCAACAAACCATCGTTCACTTCTGCACTATCCGGCATTACATTTCATAGTAGGATTGGGTTGCTATGCTGTGAATCAATTCTGGGGTGCGACCTACTTGATAACGATAGGGTTACATTTTTTGCGCGATGTACTTGGTACAGGTTGGGGAGTTAAGTTGTTTTGGCCAGTAAGCAGCATGAATTACAAGTTTATGAGTGCAGATACGAGTCACCGTAAAACGACCCAGGGTTTTGCGGATTCAGAGATACCTGAACTAGCTTCTACACATGGTAATAGTAACTGGCTTGAAGATACATATTTGCGGTTGACTTGGATTAGCATTATAGAATACACACTGTTCGTCATAGCGATCGGTGTAGCGCTGTGGCACTTGTTATACTAAAGCTATGAATAAGGTATTTCCTGCAGATTTTTATTGGGGGGCGGCTACTGCGTCTTATCAGGTGGAAGGGGGGATTGATAATTGTGATTGGGCGGAGGCGGCTCGTGCTGGTAAGGTGCCGGTAGGAGGAAGGCTGGCGGATCATTACAATCGTTATCAAGAAGATTTTGATATAGCTGCAGAACTTGGGCACAATGCTCATCGATTTTCGGTAGAATGGGCACGAATTGAGCCAAACGAAGGGGAGTTTGATGAAGCTGAGTTGCAGCATTATCGTGAAGTAGCAGCAGCTTTACGGCAAAGAGGAATTGAGCCGTTTGTCACGCTGTGGCACTTTACCTTGCCGCAATGGCTGGCAGACAAAGGTGGATTTGAGAACAATGATACACCGGAACTTTTTGCTAGATATGCTGAAAAGGTTGCTGCAGCGCTCGGTGACCAAGTTGTCTATTATTCCACTATTAACGAGCCAAATGTCTATGCAACTCATGGATATTTGTATGGAGCATGGCCGCCGTTCAGACGCCTTAAGATTGGTTGGAAGAAACTTGGTAAAGAGGATGGTACGAGCGAAAAAACAGCGGCCAAAGCAAGCTTCAAACATTTGTTTTCATATCGTAAGGTAGAGCGTAATCTGGTGCAGGGTCATATAGCAGCGTATAAAGCGATCAAAAAAGCCAACTCTCAAGCACTAGTAAGCGTTGTTAAGCATGTGCATTTTTTTGATTCAGATGGCCGTTTCCACAACAACGCGTTTGCTAAAATCGCCAGCTACTACCAGACAGACAAATATTTGACCCGAGTCCAAAAATACAGCGACATCATAGGTCTAAATTACTATCGAAGTACTCGCTTTGGAGAATCGCGCAACTTTATGCGTTCTGATATGGACTGGAAGATATACCCAAGTGGTATCTATGGCGCATTGTTACAACTAAAGCGTTTTAAGAAGCCAGTTTTTGTAGCCGAAGCTGGGATAGCTGATGAAGATGATGATGTTCGTGCCCAGTACATAACGGTCCAAATCAAAGCCCTAGCTAAGGCGATGGAGGCGGGAGTTGATGTGCGTGGTCATATGTACTGGTCATTGATGGACAACTATGAGTGGGCGCTGGGTACTACCAAGCGATTCGGCCTCATCAAGATCGACTACGATACTCTGGAGCGGGAAGTCCGCCCGAGTGCTTGGGTGTATAAAGACTTAATTGAGCAGGCACGCGGGGTAGAATAACAAGTAATGAGTTGGATACTGCTGGCCACGATTGGGCAATTTTTGAATGCGATTGTAGCCATCCTTGATAAGTACATTGTGTCAGACGAAAATGCGTTGCCACGACCATTTGTGTACGCGTTTTATTCTTGTCTGTTGACTGGCGGCTGGGCGTTTATCTACCTGATCGGGGTGGTGCCAGGCTTGCATGAGCTGGGGGCCCCGTCGTACCAAGCTATCCTGGCACCGACCCTGACCGTGGTGGCGTTGTCGTTCTTGGCGGCGTACACCTTCTTTATGGCGCTGGTGTCGATGTTCTCGGCCTTGAAAGACGCTGACGCTAGCAATGTCATGCCGATTATCGGGACGGTCTCAGCCTTGTCAGCGTTTGGGATGAGCTACCTGTTCTTGGATGCGTCACTGCCAGCCAACTTCATCTGGGGGATCACTATTTTGTCTGCCGGGACGCTGCTGGTGGCGCAGACCTTACCTAAAGTCGGCGTGATCATGCACGTGGCACACTCGGGGCTATTCTTTGGGTTGCATGCCATTACGATGAAAGGGTTATTTCTTGAGACCAGTTTTGATGATGGGTTCTTTTGGTCTCGGGTGGGGTTTGTATTGTTTGCGTTGTCGCTGTTGCTGGTACCAACGTACTACAACAAGATCACACAGCAGACCAAGGATACTTCCAAAAAGACCGGAGTTATCGTACTGCTGACCAAGATTCTGGCAGGAGTGGCTGCATTCTTGCTACTCAAGGCAACTGATATGGGTGAAGTATCGGTGGTGCAGGCACTTGATGGGCTCAAGTTTGTATTTATCTTGATCATCAGTATTGTCTTTGCGCACTGGCTGCCAGATAGTGCAACCGATCGTGATACCAGGGCCGGGACAATCTTCCGCAAGCTACTGTTTGTGATTGTGATTATGGTTGGGTTTATTATGCTCTTCGCATGATAATATATCGATAGTATGTTGAAAAAAATTCTGATTGGAGTGCTGCTGCTGGTTGCGATGGTTGGCTTTATTGTCTTGCTGCTGGCGCAAAAAGAAAAGCCTGAAGAGATTGTGTATGGGATGTCGTTTAATACGCCATATGCGCGGGAGTTGGGCCTAGACTGGCAGGCCACCTACGACGCTATTTTGGATGAACTTGGTGTGAGGCACTTGCGGCTGGCGGCCCACTGGCCGATGGTGGAGCCGATTCCCAATATCTATAATTTTGCTGAGCTCGACTACCAGATTGAGCGGGCTGAAGCGGTAGGGGCTGAGGTGATCTTGGGTGTTGGGCGCCGACTGCCCCGCTGGCCAGAGTGCCATACGCCTGACTGGACAGATACCATCACTCGAGCTGAGCGCCAAGCGGCCCAATTACGCTACATGGAAGCAGTGGTTAATCGCTACAAAGACAGTCCGGCTGTCACCACCTGGCAGGTAGAGAATGAGCCATTCTTGGCAGTGTTTGCCTTTGAGCACTGTGGAGAGCTTGATGTGGAGTTTTTGGATCGTGAAATAGAGCTGGTGCGAGCCCTTGACCCCACCCGCCCAATTCTGGTCACTGACAGCGGCAACCTGGGTACGTGGCATGGGGCGTACACCCGTGGTGATCAGTTTGGCACCAGTGTCTACGTACACTTTTGGAACCCTGAGTTGGGACAATTTCGTACCTGGCTACCACCGTGGTTCTACCGAGCTAAAGACAACCTGATGCGGGTCCTGTTTGGTGCCCAAGAAACTATCCTGATTGAGCTGTCAGCCGAACCGTGGCTACTGGAGCCGATTGTAGATGTGCCACTAGAGATCCAGTTTACCCGTATGAACTTGCAAAAGTTTGAAGATATTTTGACATACGCCGAAGGTACGCACTATCAGCGGCAGTATCTGTGGGGGGCTGAATGGTGGTACTGGCTGTTGCTGCAAGATGAGCCCGAAATGTGGGAGCGCGGCCAAAAGCTGTTCCCAGCAGCCCAGGTGACACCTGAGGCAGAATAATCAACGTTGACACACACATGCAACAATTTCTTCAATTTACCTTTAGTTTCTTGTATACCCGCAATTGGCATACTGGCAAGCGCGAATTGTCACGATCGCGGATGGCTATATTTTGTGGGGGGCTGTTTCTACTCTTGGTGTCTTTGTTTGTGATCAGTATTCTGCAGGCACCATTTGAGGTCGAAAATGAGCAGCAGGCACTGCGATGAGTGTGGTACTATGTCCGGTATGAGTGTATTGGTCCGATTCCGTGCGATCCCAGATAAAGACAAAGCGGCCCTAGTACGCAAGCTTGTAGAGAGTGGTACAGCTGACTTCGACTACTTTTATTTGATTGGTTTATCTACTTTGATGGCGACGTTTGGGTTGCTGCTTGATAGTGGATCAATCGTAATTGGAAGTATGCTGATCGCACCATTGATGTACCCGATCCTGGGTGTAGCACTTGGGCTGGTAATGATGGGTGAAAAAATCTCCGTGTTTAATCGAGCGATTAGTACGCTGGTGAAGTCACTGATTGGCGGGCTGGTGCTGTCGGCCGCGGCAGCCTTTTTGTTTGGTAGTGCAGAAATGTACGAGACCGCCGAAGTGATGGCTCGAACTGAGCCTAATATTCTCAATTTGATGGTGGCGATTGTGGCTGGTGCCGCTGTCGCATACATGTTGGCACGCCCAGAGTGGAGCGAGACACTGCCCGGGGTAGCAATTGCGGTAGCGCTGATCCCGCCGCTGGCCACTATGGGAATCGGGATCGCAGCGTTTAATCTGGTGATTCTGCAGGGAGCGTTTATGATCCTGTTGCTCAACCTGATCGGGATCATTGGCGTAGCGACCTTCTTGTTTTTGGTAATGAACCTAGGTGAAAAAGAGAATATTGCTCAATCAACTATGAAAAAAGAAGAAGAAAAACAAGAGCATGAGAATCAGGTGATCGCTGAAGTAGCTGAGCAGATCACAATCAAGAAAGAGTCGAAGGTGGTTATTAAAGAAGATATTGTGGCATGAGACAGACACTGATTACAGCCGTAGCCTTATTTTTGGTACTGGTAACTCCGGTGGTGGCCAATACTATTGTGCGTACAGGCGACCAAGTTACGGTTACCAATGAGCAAAATGTCATTGGCAATTTTTATGCTATCGGTAACTCGGTAGTGATGTCTGGCGACAGTGCGCAGGATCTGACTATGATTGGTGGAAAGGTACGCCTCAATGGTACGGTCGCCCAAGATGTGCTGGCAGTTGGAGTATCGGTACTGATCGATGGCCCAGTCAGTGGCGATGTGCGGGTGCTGGGCGGCGACGTCACTGTGTCAAGTGCTATCACGGGTGACCTGGTGGTAGTGGGTGGGGTAGTGGAGCTGCTGTCTTCAGGGAGTGTCGGTGGCGATATTTTGGCCTACGCTGGGACTGTCTCAGTTGGTGGGACAGTGGGGGGTGATGTGTTGGGTCAGATAGAGCAACTTACCGTCAACTCAGCAGTGGCCGGAGACGTAGACACGGCCGTAGCTACTTTGATACTAGGTGATGCTGCAGTGGTGGAGGGGTTGGTGCGCTATACCAGCAGTACGCTTCTGACGCAGTCGTTTAATGCCACAGTGGTGGGTGATATTATCCGCAACGACCCGGCGTAT
>Ga0136588_1000637_pt1 | contig 12534 bp, 31 predicted proteins | sample AntRauMFilla1564_FD_104782 | JGI IMG/M metagenome (GOLD analysis project Ga0136588, IMG submission 104782) | Saline lake microbial communities from Rauer Islands, Antarctica - Metagenome Filla 1 #564 | ecosystem: Environmental > Aquatic > Non-marine Saline and Alkaline > Saline | place... | reverse complement strand
TTACATCGAACTTATTGATAAATGATACACGAATCTCAACTTATAATCTCAACTCCGAATGCAAGACCATTTGGTGGGCAGCACGTAGGAGTTCAGTTGCCAGCGGTCACAATAGAACATACACCATCGGGCAACACTATTACGATCAAAGGGGCTAGATCCAACTCGGGGGCTAAGAGGGTCGCACTAGAGGCTCTTGAGTTTGCCCTGCTATCCCTCAACTGGCATCAGTCCGATCTTGATCGAGACATCTCCAAATAACCAATGAACTCCAAAAATATAGATATGTATAGAGGTAAAGATTTATATAAAAATTTGGGGTAAAATCTGTAAAAATTTCGGCAAAAAAATTTTTGCCAATTGGAATTTATCGGGAATTTACCAAAAAAATTTTTGCCATGGCATCAAAGGCATACCTCCCCCCTCCCCTATATATAAGCAATACCTAACTCCACCCCCCCATATGTATGTATATACATATATATGCATATATATACCATGGCATCGAAGGCATATCTCCCCCCGGCATACATATAAGCAATACCTAACTCCACCCCCGGCATATGTATAAGCAATACCTAACTCCACCCCCCATATGTATATACATACATATGTATGCCTAACAGTATATTGTATGTCTCCCCCTATGTATATATATATATATATATATACCTAACAACAAAAAACCACATCTTTCCTAATAGGAAAGATGTGGTTTTTATATAAAGAATTTACATAGCTTTATCGAAAGGCAAAGCTATGACAAGATAACCACGCTCTTCGGCATACTCATGAGCCGTCTCTTTGTCATATTCCATGCCGAAGTAACCGCCCTCTGAATCAGTCAACAGATACTTCATAGGCTTGGCAGGAAGATCTGGCAAAGCACTTTGCTGATCTGCTTTTCCTGCCATACGCAAGCCGGCGTTGCGCGCTGTAATGGATCTGCGGCGGTTCTTAATATCTTGATATGCTTCAATTTCAGTGGTCATGGTAGTATTATTTTACTGTAGTTTTTATACAGGGTAAACTTCTTGAGGGGCAAACTCGTCATTTTTGATCTGAAGACCGACGAGATATTGAACATCCTCGGGTGTCAACATTACATGTTGCACCGATCCGCAGGAGTGAATCAGAGTGTGGAGTGTGGCTGGTGTGGTATTGCTCATGGTAGTATCAGTTTAGTGTAGTTTTTATAAAGTCTTAGAGGGAGAATCCCCTGCACCCGACTGGATTGCCATTTTCGTCACGTAGAAGCTCGCCGGGAGAAACCACGTCGAAACGCTTCTCCTTGTTTGCTGCAAGCTTGACAAGCGCGGAAACTATGAAAAGCACCCCATCCTCGCTTGCTGGCAAACCAGTCACGACGCCGTATGTGGTGCTAAAGAGGCGAACGCCGCCGCTTACGGAAACAAACTCATTAGACACGCTGACACGGGTAAGATGCTCGCTAGATGGGAATGTTCTGCCAGTTTCTACTTCGAAGATGGAGTGTGGGGTGGTGTTGATGTATTTCATAAAGTCTGTGAGTTTAGTCTATCCTAGTTTTTACAATCGGTGGGTGTTATTTCATAAAGTCTGTGAGTTTAGTCTATAAATGTCTTAGGCTTCTTCAATCACGGCAGTGTAATCGTTTCCACATACTTCTAGATAGCTACTGAGATGTTTCCTAGCCGTGGCAATGACCCAAGCGGTGCGATTGTTGTGAGATAAGAAAAAGACTTGTTCGCCTAGTGAAGGATCGTTGTGCGTGATTCTGATGGAGTATTTCATTTTCATGGTAGTTACAGTTTACTGTAGTTTTTAAAAAGTGACATGGTCGCCCCTCTCTCGGAACTGCCCAAGTTAGGAAACCTTATTTTACTTATAAGATTGAACTTCAAAGCATAGCATTTTTATTTCCTTTTTCGCTTGCTTCATGTTCATAGCAATAATTTTCTCATAAATATCACTTTGAGATGGATCGGAAGACCGAGTCATAGCCACGAGAGAATCATTAGTCGCCTCCTCAATACGTCTGGTGATTGCAGACATGTGTTCATTGATTACGGCGGTATCCTTAGCGGTGAAATTGAATCGTTTCATGGTAGTTACAGTTTACTGTAGTTTTTAAAAAGTGACATGGTCGCCCCTCTCTCGGAACTGCCCAAGTTAGGAAACCTTAGAAGCTTAGGAAACCTTGAACTCTCCTGATGTCTCAATATGTTTATATCGTGCGGACACGCCACCACGCATGGACATTGCGCCCTCCCACGTAGCGAAAGGCCAATTCTTACCCGTTGGCACGTTGTGAACGATGAAGCCACCGCCACAAGCTTGCACGGTAGCGTAGGGAGAGCGGGTGAAGTATTCCTTCCCGTCGTTCTTAGAACTTCCCCTTAGGCAGAAATCGAAGTGCTTGCTCTCTCTTGAGTCATAGTCGTTTTGATCCGCATCCTCATTGCGAATGGTATCTTGATACGCAGCGTAAAGGCGTGCGTGGCGTGCGATGTCTTGTGCAGGGGTTGTGATGTTCTTCATGGCAGTATCAGTCTATCCTAGTTTTTACAGGTTGCACCGGAAAGGCTCGCTCAATTTAATGAGCGAGCGATTATTAAGAGCTTGGTTTTATTTCAATCCGTATCTTATGCTAAAATAGGCGACGAGATCTTTTATTTCCTTCTTGTAATAGGGCTGATTCTCTTTAAGAAACTTTCTCAAATCATCCTTGCTTTTAGGAAAACGAAGAATTGAGTTCCCAATTCTAGCTTGATCAAGTTGAGGTTCTAGCTCGTCAACGAAACATTGAACAGTCCAGCCTTCCCATACGTGCTTTTTTAAGTTTACAGTTTTCAAAGTGGTATCAGTATATTGTAGTTTTTATAACGTGTCATTCTCCTTAGCGAAAGCCGCTCAACTTCATGCTTGCTTCGCACTTGGCCTGATGATCTTGCAGAGTTACCACCTTTGCCCTTGCCATGGCATAAGATAGGCGCGTGAACGTTTCTTGAATGGTTGAAGTATATACGATCGTGTAATCGTTTGCCATACCGAACAAGTAAATATCGCCATCGTTGAATATAAGCTTCCCTTTAGGGAAATCCGTAGCGCGTGGATTGCCGCTGTAATCGATGAATGTTTCTGGTAGGATGAATGTTTCTAGTGGGTTCATGGTCTTAGTCATGGTATCAGTATATTGTAGTTTTTATAAAGTGACATGGTCGCCCCTCTCTTAGAACCACCCAAGAGAGGGGACTTTGCCATGACGCACCTATGAAATTTTCACCCAGCCATTTTCGGGCATTACCTCTCCATTGAGATATTGAATGCCTTTATCTTGAGAGATTGAGACGCCGTGAAGGCTATTGAGACGTTCGCGGGTGACTTTGGTGGGATAGCCGCAGAGATTGACTGAAAGCCCCCCTCCATCGATCTCACGGGCAATCACGCTACCGTGAAGGACTAGCTCGACTCCTCCTAGGCGGGGATTGACTTGCGTTGCTCCGCTTTTGAATTTGCGGGAGCCGTGAAAGGCGGCTGCTGCTTGTTGTGTTACTTTTCTCATGGCAGTATCAGTTTAGCTTAGTTTTTATAAAGGCTTAGAAAGATGCTCCTGTGATACGCATCGACCTCTGCTTCAGTCCATGATCCAATCCCGTCTCTGTGAGTCTTAGGAAGGTTGCCATTGGTTTGAATGCGGAGAGTCTTGTCACCACGAAGAATGTAAAGAGTCTTGTTGCCGTTAATGTCCATTTTAAGTTTCATATATGGGTAGTATGTTGTAGTTTTTAAAAAGTCTTATTCGGATCGATGGCTACAAATCAGGCGGGTCTGATGTTCATCGGAATACCATCCTCGAATTGTCTTATCTCCGAACTTGAAATTTTCGTATAACTCGTTCCATTTTTTAACTAGGACATCAGACCAATTTGCGTCTTCAAAAAGGATGACTTCCTCCTCTTCCCCATCTTTGCGGAGTGTGTATGCTGCGATATAGTATTTCATTGTCTTGGTCATGTTACCAGTTTACTCTAGTTTTTAAAAAGTCTTAGGCTTCTTCAATCACGGCAGTGTAGTCGTTTCCGCATACTGCGAGGTAGCTTCTGAGATGTTTCCCAGCCGTGACAATACCCCAAGAGGTGCGATTGTTATATAACAAGAAAAAGACTTGTTCGCCTAATGACGGATCGTTGTGCGTGATTCTGATGGAGTATTTCATGGCGTTGGTCATGTTACCAGTTTACTCTAGTTTTTAAAAAGGTGTCGATACGAAAATTCCCTTGTGATTTCCTCCCATTTGAAACTTATAACCGGGGCGACAATTGGACGCATAGAAGACTTCCACGCCATCCTTTTTTAGTATGCAATACCCATCTTTAGAATGATCAATGAGCCATTGACGAGCTTCCTTGAGGGTAGCAAATCCGAAAATATCCTTCAAGAGAATCTTAGCATTGCGCCTAAGTTGCTTTTCCTTAGCGCGGAATCTTAGGCTCATGTCGTGTTTCATTGTCTTGGTCATGTTACCAGTTTACTCTAGTTTTTACTTAAAGATGAATATCAGTAGGATAATCCCAGCAATGACATACAGCCCGACGCATCCCAGAACGATAATCGCTAAAATTAGTGTAATGTCCAAGGGTTATGCGTTTAGAGTTGTAACTGTCCCGCGAAGGTTATACGTCGAGAATACCCATCCCGCGCCATATCTGTTCCCGCGATACATAGTCCCGCCAGCTTCCCTTGCAAGCTTTTCAGTAGTATCCTGAGATGAAAGATAGTAGCGAGGATTGCCATTCAAGTCGTTTGGAAGTCTTAAAAAGCTTTCTTCTGTGACGAATTCCATCGTTCTCTTGATCTCATTTCTAATACGGCGTTTCATATTCTCCACGGACTTACCACGTAGATTCTTGAAAGGCATGGTGCATTGAACGATTGAATTTTCCCCGTTGCAATGTGAATGAATATATAAACCTTTGTATGATTGAGTGAATAATGAGTGTTTCATGGTAGTAATATCTTATCCTAGTTTTTATGAATAGGGGAATGAACTTCGGTTGGCTTAACTTCCCATTGGTTGTCCACCCAAATTGTGAATAGGATAAGCACGATTAGTCCGATTGTCGCTAGTATTTCCTTTATGGTCATGGTATTATCTTACTCTAGTTTTTATAATGTCCTAATAGATCAGTCTCAATAAGAGTATTTTCACGTTTCCCCGTAGTTAAAGGGATGCAGCCTCTCTCTCCCTAGGGCTAGAAAGGCTTATTGAGAATGGTTTATTGTCCGATATATATCATGGTGAAGTCTGATAGGTTTTTGTTTTCATATCCTTCAAGTTTATAAGAAAGACCATTAAACTTAGAAAGGAGCGTAGAACGCCAATTTAAGCTTAGCATCTCATTTCTAGTAGTCGTGCATTCCTTTTGCATTTCAGCGTCTAGAACGCCATCCTCTGATGATTCTAGCATGTTTTGAGCCTTTACGCGTACTTCATCGAATAAGAATTGTCTATGTCTATATTCACTGAGATAAGCTGAATAATTATCTTTAATAAATGCAAGCGTTTTGTTATATCCTCGCAAGGTTACATTGGATGCTTTGCACTTATCTTTCAAAGATCTAAGTGATTTGATAATATCATCCTTATTAATCTTATTGAGAGTAGTCTCATTAAGGATACTGGTATGAGTTCCAATGGATATTTTAATCTTCTCAGATGTTATGGTCGAAGTGATGTCGTTCATGGTGATATCAGTATATCCTAGTTTTTATAATCCTACACTTCGCTGGTATGCTAAGACCGCATCTTTCACGCCTTGACTAATCTGATCGGGGGAAAGGACGGAGGCTCCACAATGGTGGCATACATACTTCTTAGTTTGGTATGAAGTTTCTTCTCCATGGATCATTTGAGAGCTTTTTACTAATTGTATATAAAAACTATCAGCAGCATTACAACCCAAGCAATGAGATGGGAGCTTCCACCCAGTCCGTGGGATATTTCTAGGTGGCTTCATGGTGATATCAGTCTATCCTAGTTTTTATAATATTTATAGCCGATTGTCTATTTTTACAAACCCTTATATTCAAAGGGCTACAAGCTTTTTCTCCCTAGAGTCAGAGTCAATTTAAAGCGCACTGATTTCCAAGGAAATTTTACGCCCTTCATCCACCATTGATTTGAGAGTTTCAGGACTGATTTCCTTTTTTTCCGCCATGAAAGCGATTGTGAGGAAGTCATTACAATATTCATGATAAAGATCTAGTAGGTATTGTTGCGTTGGCGTGATGTATTGTTGCGTTGTCATGATATTATTCTATCCTAGTTTTTATAAAGTGGTGCGCCCGACTGGATTCGAACCAGTAACCTAACGATTATGAGTCGTTTGCTCTACCCTTGAGCTACAAGCGCGAAAGTGTTATATTTCAGTATTCAGATCGTTGTCATGATATTATTCTATCCTAGTTTTTATCCCCCCATATTCCTCTATCCCACCCTCAACACGCTATCCACAATTTCATGGAATCTTTCACTTCTACTGTGTATGTGTATTTGATTAGCATGTCCTTAGTCTATTCTAGTTTTTACTAAGATTGCTCTTATCAAAGTTGGCTAGAATGAACTCAGAGGAAACAGGAACAAAGGGCGGATAACTCCCACGCGCCATGTCATACAAAGGGTTTCCCCAATTGTAACTTTCCTCTCCAATTGAATGCGCGGCTTTCTTATTAGTTGCAACCACCACTCCAATGAATTGTGCTTGATTAGTATCCTTGATAGTATCAGCTAAGACGACAAATCGCTTACTCTTATTTTTCAATTGGTTATCGTTATCTCCGATAAACATGTAGAATGTCTTGTTTTTCATGATAGTGTTATTGTATCCTAGTTTTTACGCAAACTTTATGTGCATATCTCCCGTTTCTGCATCGATTGAGCAACTACGAATATGACGCCCATCTTTGGTTAAGTCTCGCAATGCGGTATCTCTGAATTTCTTACCCAATGGATTGGAGAATCCTTTTTCCACAAAAAGGAAAACCACCAAAGATTCCACTTCCAGATATCCTTTGTCCATGGATTTCTTCAATTCTTTGGGAAGGGTAATGATCATGTCTTGCATAGGTTCAGTTTACGCTAGTTTTTACCGATTGCCAAGTGCTTTGTCAAGTTTATCAATGTCGATTCCACTGCCGCTTGAGTCTCTTAAGCCAGCTTTGCAATCTTGTAAGACTTTTAAGATTCTTTCCGCGCCTTCCATAGCGTTTTGATCGGTTTGACACGATACAACTTTAACGTTATTAATCATCCCCGCGAAAGGGAAAAGCTTGTCGTTGCTTTGTAATTTGGTTGAAACGGTGTATTGCTTTGTCATGTCCCTATTCTATCCTAGTTTTTACGAAATGGCTTTCTCGTAATCCACTTTATCAATAAACCGCATAAGTTCCATATTGTCTTTAATTGCTTTCTTCCAATTCTCTGCAAACTTGGAGATTGCCCGTTTGATTGCCTCAGGATTGGCCATAGGACGGCGGAAAGGTAGCCTGATGCGTCCCAGAACATTATGACGTTCCTTGTCGATTGTAGGGTCAATATTGCGATAAATTGATTGCCCTCCCATCCCTCCAAAGATTTGCACCCCAAGTTCCAGAGTCTTTGGGTCAAAGGATAGAGAAACATGCGCGGGGAATTGTCCCCTTACATCGTTAATAAGATAATCACTTGCTGCAATGTGTATTGCGATATATGAACTACCGAGGCATTGTTTCTCCTTGATAATTACATGAGCGTTTGGAACAATGTCCGCGAGTAAATTTTTAATGTCGGTTGCTGTCATGTCCTCAGTATATCCTAGTTTTTACCGTTCGAAAATGCCTTCAACTGCAAAGCCCTCTTTGATTCTATGGTGACCTTGTGAGTATGATTCAAATCTTGGCATAACTTCAAAATTATATAGTCTATCCTAGATTTACTCCTTGATCCTTAGACTCTCTACAGCAACTCCAAGCTTGTCTGCGATCTCTTTGATAGTGAAAGTTACCTTTGGCCTGTTGTCGATGATAACGCCGTCTGAATTTTCGTAGTAAGTTTCGAAACCGTTTTTATCAAATTTTTGTTTGCTCCAATATCCCTTCGAATTTTCGTAGTAAGTTTGGTTACTGTTCGAATCATATTCACGTTTGCTCCAATATCCGTTGGAATCTTCGTAGTAAGTTCGTTTACCGTTCGAATCAAATTCTCGTTTGCTCCAATATCCCTTCGAATCTTCGTGGTAAGTTTGGTTACCGATCTTATCGTATTCACGCTTAACCCAATATCCGTACGAAGCTTCGAAGTAAGTTTGTTTACTGTTCTTATCCTTGATGATAAACGGAAAGTCCTTAATGTTTAGTTGTTGCGCGATTGTTTTCATATTATTAGTCTTTAATGCGGAGGGTTTTAATATCAACTCCAAGTTGTCTATGGTCTGTTGTCGATGATCTCGTCGGCTGAATTTCTGGAGTAGATTTCCTTACCTTCCGAATCATATTCTCGTTTGATCCAAGACGTATTTGAATCTATCGTGAAGGTCTCGAAACCTTCCGAATTATATTCTCGTTTGATCCAGTATCCTGTTCGGTCTTCGGAGAAAGTTAGGTATCCTTCCGAATTATATTCTCGTTTGATCCAAGATCTATCTGAATCTTCGGAGTGAGTTTTTTTATTATCTTTAATGATAAGCGGAAAATCTTTGACGTTTAGCTGTTGTGTGATTGTTTTCATAATAGTCTTTGATGCGAAGGGGTTCTGAGTTGTCTTTGGTTTGTCTTGCATGTCCTTAGTCTATTCTAGTTTTTACTCTTTGATCCTTAGACTCTCTACAGCAACTCCAAGCTTTTCAGCGATTTCTTGTAGTGTGAGAGTTACCTTTGGTCTTTTGTCGATGATAACGCCAGATGTTGAAATTTCTAAGTAAGTTTCTTTACCGTTTTTATCGAATTCTCGTTTGTGCCAATATCCCGTCGAATTTTCGTGGTAAGTTTGGTTACTGTTCGAATCATATTCACGTTTGCTCCAAAATCCGTTGGAATTTTCGGAGTAAGTTTGATTACCGTCTTTGTCTGTGATAATAAACGGAAAGTCTTTGATGTTTAGTTGTTGTGCGATTGTTTTCATGTCCTTATTGTATTCTAGTTTTTATAAAGTGATATATCCGACTGGAATCGAAGTATCAAGTCTTTCGTTTAATATAGACGCAATACGATATTAGTATAATCAGATACTTTATCAAAGATGATCATATCCCCCAACACTCTTGCGATGTCGCTAGGGTAGATGTCAATGGTTAGATACTCACCGGATACGATAATATAAAATTCATCCAATCCCCCTCCGACCACGGCGTCCATATCTTCGATTGTAATCTTACCATCCACATCTTCGTAGATGGTTTGGATACGAGAAGCTTTGAGAATGTCTTGTGTAATTGTTTTCATAATATCAGTCTTTGATTTGAAGGGTTTCTACGGCAACTCCAAGCTTGTCTGCGATCTCCTTGATGGTGAAAGTATTCTTTGGTCTGTTATCGATGATATATCCATCGGAATTTTCGTAGTAGATTTGATTGCCGTTCGAATCGTATTCCCATTTAATCCAGAATCCGTCTGAATCTTCGCAGTAAGTCTGATCGCCCTTTGAATCGTATTCGAATTTTACCCAATATCCGCCTGAATATTCGGAGTGAATTAGATTGCCATTCTTATCCTTGATGATGAACGGAAAGTCTTTAATGTTTAGTTGTTGGGCGATTGTTTTCATGTCCTCAGTATATCCTAGTTTTTACTCTTTGATCCTTAGACTCTCTACGGCAACTCCAAGCTTGTCTGCGATCTCCTTGATGGTGAAAGTATTCTTTGGTCTGTTATCGATGATATATCCGTCTGAATCTTCGTAGTAAGTCTGATTGCCGTTCGAATCGTATTCGTATTTGGACCAGAATCCATCGGAATCTTCGGAGTAAATTTCTTTGCCGTTCGAATCGTATTCGAATTTGTAACAATATCCTTCGGAATCTTCGCAGTAAATTACTTTGCCCTTTGAATCGTATTCCCGTTTTACCCAATATCCGTCGGAATTTTCGAAGTAAGTTTGTTTCCCGTTTTTATCTTTGATGATAAACGGAAAGTCTTTAATGCTTAGTTGTTGGGCGATGGTTTTCATATATCAGTCTTTGATTTGCAGGGTTTCTACAGCAACTCCAAGCTTGTCTGCGAGTTCCTTCATGGTGAAAGTGACCTTTGGCCTATTATCGATGATATATCCATATGAATTTTCGTGGTAAGTTTCTTTCCCGTTCTTATCATATTCGAATTTGGACCAATATCCGTCTGAATTTTCGTGGTAAGTCTGATTGCTGTTTTTATCAAATTCGTATTTTACCCAAAATCCGTCTGAATTTTCGAAGTAGATCGTATTGCCGTTCTTATCGTTGATACGAAACGGAAAGTCTGTGACGCTTAGTTGTTGTGCAATTGTTTTCATGTCCTCAGTATATCCTAGTTTTTACCCTTTGATCCTTAGACTCTCTACGGCAACTCCAAGCTTCTCGGCGATCTCCTTGATGGTGAAAGTATTCTTTGGTCTGTTATCGATGATATATCCATATGAATCTTCGCAGTAGATTTCATTGCCGTTCGAATCGTATTCGTATTTTGACCAATATCCGTTGGAATTTTCGAAGTAGCTTAGACCTCCGTTCGAATCGTATTCTCGTTTGCTCCAAAATCCGTTGGAATCTTCGGAGTAAGTTTGTTTACCGTTTTTATCATATTCTCGTTTGAACCAATATCCGTATGAATCTTCAGAGTAAGTTCGTTTACCGTTCTTATCCTTGATGATAAACGGAAAGTCTTTAATGCTTAGTTGTTGTGCAATTGTTTTCATAATATTAGTCTTTGATTTGCAGGGTTTCTATAGCAACGCCAAGCTTCTGGGCGATTTCTTTCATGGTGAGAGTGACATGCTTCTTTGGTCTGTTGTCGATGATTCCTCTATCGGAATTTTCGTAGTAAGATTCTTTACCGTTTTTATCGTATTCTCGTTTGATCCAAAATCCGTTGGAATCTTCGGAGTAAGTTTCTTTGCCCTTTGAATCATATTCTCGTTTGATCCAAAGTCCTTTGGAATTTTCGGAGTAAGTTTGTTTACCGTTTTTATCGTATTCTCGTTTGCTCCAATATCCCGTCGTATTTTCGAAGTAAGTTTCTTTACCGTTTTCATCATATTCTCGTTTGTTCCAAAATCCGTAAGTATCTTCAGAGTAAGTCTGATTGCCGTCTTTATCTGTGATAATAAATGGAAAGTCTTTAATGCTTAGTTGTTGTGCAATTGTTTTCATAATATTAGTCTTTGATTTGAAGGGCTTCTATAGCAACGCCAAGCTTCTGGGCGATTTCTTTCATGGTGAAAGTAGTCTTTGGTCTGTTGTTGATAATGGTTTTATGTGAATTTTCGAAGTAAGTCTTATTACCGTTAGAATCGTATTCGCGTTTTACCCAATATCCTTCGGAATCTTCGCAGTAAATTACTTTGCCCTTTGAATCGTATTCCCGTTTTACCCAATACCCGTCGGAACATTCGAAGTAGATTCGATTGCCGTTCTTATCCTTGATGATAAACGGAAAGTCTTTAATGCTTAGTTGTTGTGCAATTGTTTTCATATATCAGTCTTTGATTTGCAGGGTTTCTACGGCAACTCCAAGCTTCTCGGCGATTTCCTTCATGGTGAAAGTGACCTTTGGTCTTCTATCGACGATGATTCCATCGGAATCTTCGGAGTAAACTTGATTACCGTCCTTATCGTATTCGTATTTTGCCCAATATCCGTCTGAATTTTTGAAGTAAGTCTGATTGCCGTTTGAATCGTATTCCCGTTTGATCCAGAATCCGTCTAAATTTTCGTAGTAAGTTTGGTTACTGTTCGAATCATATTCTCGTTTACGCCAATACCCCGTCGAATCTTCGTAGTATGTTTCTTTCCCGTTCTTATTAGATTTTCGTTTGCTCCAATATCCCGTCGAAATTTCGTAGTAAGTTTGGTTACTGTTCGAATCGTATTCGTATTTGAACCAATATCCGTCTGAATATTCGAAGTAGATTCGATTGCCGTTTTTATCTTTGATGATGAACGGGAAGTCAGTAACGTTTAGTTGTTGTGCGATGGTTTTCATATATCAGTCTTTGATTTGCAGGGTTTCTAAGGCAACTACTAGCTTCTCAAGCTTCTCAAGCTTCTCGGCGATCTCCTTGATGGTGAAAGTAGTCTTTGGTCTGTCATCGGTGATAACGCCAAATGTCGAATCTTCGTGGTAAGTTTGATTGCCGTTTGAATCGTATTTGTATTTTGCCCAATGTCCGTCGGAATATTCGTGGTAAATTTCTTTCCCGTTCTTATCCTTGATGATGAACGGAAAGCTTGTGATGTTTAGTTGTTGGGCGATTGTTTTCATGTCCTCAGTATATCCTAGTTTTTACCCTTTGATCCTTAGACTCTCTACAGCAACTCCAAGCTT
>Ga0136588_1000635_pt1 | contig 12542 bp, 7 predicted proteins | sample AntRauMFilla1564_FD_104782 | JGI IMG/M metagenome (GOLD analysis project Ga0136588, IMG submission 104782) | Saline lake microbial communities from Rauer Islands, Antarctica - Metagenome Filla 1 #564 | ecosystem: Environmental > Aquatic > Non-marine Saline and Alkaline > Saline | place... | reverse complement strand
CAGAGCGCTCAGTCGGAAGTAATCCGCATGGTAGTTGATACACCTGGCTATATTCAATTTGGTTCATGGCTGATAAGCGTGCTGTCGGTACTCATCCCACTGCTTGCCCTGGTGGCTGGTTTTGTACTGCTGACCTTCTGGTTTTTGGTTCGAGCGCGGTCAGTCCGTCGCTACGTGATTGCCGAAACAGATGAGGCATTATCAGTACTGGAACAGAAGTTCAAAGAGTTACAGCAGACGGTGTCACGTGAGGAACAAAATCTTACCACTGCACGCAAAACTAAAAAACTCACCAAAGCTGAAGCAACACTTTTAGAAAACATGCGAATGCATATCACTACCGCAGAGGAAGCTATCAAAAAGGAGATTAGTGACGTTGATGATATGGTGCGGTAGAATATACGTATGAATAATCGAAAAACACTAGCCCTAGGACTCATTATTGGAGCCGGAGTGCTATTTGCTGCTTCAGTGTACGTGCAACAAGCCCAGCGAGAGTTATCGCTCAGTTTACAAATCAGAATCGCAGAACAAGCCCAAATACTCACTACGATTGCAAATCTTACCTACCTTAACCAAACTGACGCAGTAGCTGAAGATATTATTACAGACTGCTCGCCTGATAGTCGTATTCAGTACGAGACACGTATTAACCAGCTAGGGTCACTATCTAATACTGCGTTGATAGAATTTGAGCCTTTATTTGAGGCTTGTGCTGGGTTTTTTGCCGAAAAGAAAGCGCTTATGGTTTCACGACTGCGGCGTGAGTTTGACGTATACGCAGCTTATATTCAGTTGCTTTCAACCATTAAAGCAGCAGAGCCACTGGTAGATCAACAAATTGAGCAGTGGGCGGAGCTCGTTCTCCTGGAAGAAGAACGTTCACAACTCATGAGCGAGAAGGTGTTTGTACAAGCATCCATTATTACTGCTTTAAAAACAGAGAGTTCGCAAAGCGATACCGTACAATCACAATTGGTCCGCTCTCAACAAATCACCCAACGCGTTGCAGCAGTCAATGGTGAAATTGAAGCAATCCGCCAGGAGCTAGAAAATCTATGATCCTACTTAAGCGACTTTGGTATCAATGTAGACGTCGCTTAGTGTCAAGCCAGGCTCGTACGATACGGCATACTTTTTCTTTTTCCTTTATTGCGCTTCTGGCGCTCAGTGCCGCCGCTTTGCTATACGATAATGAGTCGTACATTCGGATTGCAACAGATGCTCGTTCAATCTCAGCCAATGAAGCGTTTACTATCTCTGTGTTTGCTGGTGCGCACACTTCAGTCAATGCGGTGGATATTTCCTTGCAGTTTCCAACTGACAGAGTATCGGTGTCTGGAATAGACATTGGTGAATCAGTGATCTCGATTTGGACTGAAGATCCGTATGTTGACGGTGATACCGTGATTCTCCGGGGTGGGACGTTTCGACGTGGTTTTATTGGTGAACATCTTATCGCAAAGGTTAATTTTAGAGCATTAGAAAGTGGGGTGGCAGATTTTAGTATTAATGAACTGACGTTATTAGCCGGAGACGGTTCTGGGACGCCAGTCAAAACGGCCCGCAAAGCTAGCGAGTCACTGGTGGTGATTGTACAAAATGAAGACGGGAGCATCTCAGCTGATGTTGAGGTAGTGTTTGTGACCGACATAGATGGTGACGGAGATGTCTCACTAGCAGATGTACAGACATTTATGCAAGCGTGGTTTAGAAAAGAATACATCTACGATTTTAACCAAGACAACCGCATGAATTTTACTGATTTTGCGATTATTTTAGCCGATTCGTTTTTTCAGTAAAACAACACCTTGTTAAATCAGGTAGCTCAGGTCAATGATGTAATATCCACAGTTGTACTATATCTTGTAACAATTGCGCTGGTATGTTGCTATACTGTAAGAGTGTGTGATGGCCCTCAATCGGGGCTTGCTTCGATAGAGATATGGTTCTGACCATATGTTCGTCCAACAACGTAGAGCTTACAACGTAGAAGACAGATACCGACCTCCAAAGCGGTTGCTCGTTTTCGCATTTGACGACAGATGCCCGTTTTGCGCGTTCTGTTGGTAAGCCGAGCATATGGCTTATCCTCATGCGAAAGCCAACAACTACTCAACCTGTCATAACCCTTTGTCCGCTCTACCAAATGGTTTTTAGTTCCCATGTAATCAAAATGGTTGTTTTAGTGTTGCTGCTAGTTTCGGTTCTGCAGCCGCTGTCACCCCTGTGGGCAGCTGAGACAGAAACACAAAGCAGTGAGGTCAGTGTCGTAGACTCTAGCGCAGCGGAAAGTGAAATAGTGAATGAAACCCCTCCAGAATCTAACCCGTCGCTCGTGATGGAGCCTGACGGTGAGATACTGACGTTAGCCGAAAACGTGGATGAAAACGTGGATGAAAACGTGGATGAAAACGTGGATGAAGACGAGATGTACGAATCCGATATCCCGGCTGAACCAAACAGTCTGCCCATAGATGAAGGTGAAGAAAATTATGATGGAAGTGACACAGATGCTGTGATGCAAGGTGGAGATATTGACACCGGTTCAAGTACATCGGTGGTTAGTGAGGTTATAGCTACCAGCAGTGCAGCCACAAGCTCAGTTGCAACTACAACGCAAGAACGAAATCAAGCTGGCACTGATGCAGACACTTTATTTGAAGCACACGTAAGCGCTACGAGTACTCTGGTAGAACCGCTTGTTAACACTGTTACCACCAACGCTAATTACTACCAATTTTCTAAAGACGATTGTGTTCGAGTGGTGGACGGTTCGTTTTACTGTGGCGCGAGCACGCAGGCAGCGCCGGTGACAGAGGACAGTTTTTATGTAGCCCTTGATGCTGACGGTGATACAGAAATTTTTGCTCGGGTTGAAGGTGAGATATTGCAAGTCACCAACAACACCGTTGATGATGCTGCGCCACAATATGACAGTGTTTCGGACACATTGGTCTGGCACCAGGCGGTTGAAGGCCGCTACCAGATTATGAGTTACGACTTTACGTCAAAGAAAACAACCCAACTTACTTCTGGCCGAGTCAACAATATGCAGCCGTACCGATACGGTGATGTTACCGTTTGGCAGCAGTGGGGTGAGAAAAGCTGGGATATTGTCATGCACGATGGTGACACGGTTACTGCGTTAACAGACGACGCCTATCCAGATGTTAGTCCTACCGTTCGGGCAGAGTATGTGCTCTGGCGGACACAATATGCCGACACGCAAGTGGTGACTATTTATGACCGTACTACAGGCACAACTGAGACTATCAAGGACATTGATTCATCGCTCGCGTTAAGTAATCCAAGACTAATGTTGGTGTTTGAGGGTGTTAACGAAACTGGTGAGCGTGTGACTAAAGGCTTTGACCCAGTCACCGGTCGGCTCATGCCGCTTACGACCGTGCCAGCGCCATTACCAGACAATATTCCCAGTAGCGAGCCTACTAAGGAAGTGCGCGCTCTCGTGCAACCAAAACCGACGGTAGAAGATTTCTCAGGGTTACACGAGGCTGAACCAAATGATATGCCTCCCGCTTTTCCCGCTACCTCTACGGTTGCTTCAACAACAGATACTACTGATGTTGTAGTGCCACCTCTACAATCTGACACCCTTGGCACTACAACTACCTCTGTTCCAGGTGCTGATGTGGTGGATCGTACTCAGGAGCCTAGTAGTGCACCAACCGCCACTTCCACAATTCCAGATTTGGTTATCCCACCCGCAACAAGTACAGAACCAGCCTAAACGCGTTATTATATAAGCATATATTGTATGTTGCGCGGTCAAACTAGCCGAATTTTTTTATGTGTATCCCAGTCTGTCAGATTTCTGTTTCTCGGTCTTATTCTGGGTGGGTTATTGCTCCTAGGCACAGTGTACGTGCCGCAACTTTGGTCACTGGTAGCAGCGGCTGAATCCACTATTGCCAGTAACGCTGATTCGCAAGATACAGCTTTTGCAATATCAGGTTTTGCTACAGTTTTTACAAACGACCAAGTTGGGTACAAATTTTATAAAGCCAGCGACAATGACTGTTACTACGTGAAAACAACAGACGGTGGTATCACGTGGGGCTCTCAAACTGTTTTCAATCAGATTAACGATTGTGCATCGGCGGTGGTGTGGTATGACGGCTGGACGCCCGGGGATACTGGTACTAATATTCATATCGTTTCGTTGCATCCCGGCGCCGCGCAAGAAGACTTACGATACACCAGCTTAGATACCTCTAGCGATACATTACTAGTTGGTTTAAGTGGTGTAGATATTACCGTTGGAAAGACGATGGCGTTAACCGCTGGCTCAAACAAGCCGGCTATCACTAAAGGGACAGACGGGACAATCTACGTAGCTATTTCTGACAACCTAGGCTAAGTTGTTCGTGAGTGCAGCAGTGGCTGCAATGTACCGGGTAACTGGTCTGACACCGGTGCAAATCCGCTTGATGACGTTGATGGTGACTTTAATGTCATGACCCCATTGTCTGGTGGTGACATTATGTTGATTAACCGAGATGCTTCGGCTAATGATATGCGCTCGAAAGTCTGGAATAACACTGTTTGGCCAGGGGGCTGGACTATTTTCGATCCTAATGCTGTAGAAAATACTGTCTACGAGGTTGCTATGTCAGCCGTTTACAATAGTGTCACTGATTCGGTCTATGTGGTCTATGTGGCTGACCATAACAACTTTTCAACTGCCAATCATGATATCCGAACTGCCATCTACGATGGATCCACCTGGTCGGCTGGCGCTGACATTACTACCAATGACACCAGGGGAATCACCTTAGCAACCATGGCTATTGATAAAAATACCAACGACGTCTACGTGGCATATACCGCTCGTAGTACGATCGGCATTGCGACAAGCACTGATGTTTTTTGGGCTAGCTCTACTGCCAGTATGAGCAGTTGGGGTAGTGAACAAGGTCCACTTAACGTGGGTTCAGAAGACATGCTGGGTCTGGACTCAAACTACCTCTCTGATCAGCGACTGTTTGTTTCATGGTATGAACGAGGTCCTGATAATATCTATGGTGACACTATCCTCGATACCTCACCACCTCTAACGGTCTCAGCCACGGGTACCCTTGCAACGAACGTTCGGGCGAGCACCTCAGACTTTTATACCGGTGGTGTGTATGTGTTTGAAGAGTTTCAAAGCTCACGCAACGTAACAGATATTGTGATTACCGAAACAGCGTCGGTTGATGCCGCCAATGATTTGGCCAATATCAGACTATTGTACGAAATGGATACCACCGCACCGTACACTTGTGATGATGTGTCATACGATGGGGCAGAAACTCAGTTTGGACTGACTGACACCAACGGCTTTAGTGGTGGTAATGGGGTGTCTTCGTTTACCGATAATGTGCCAGTGACGACCTCTTCCACGCTCTGCGTCTATGTAGTACTGGATATACTTGCTTCAGCCGCTGATGGACAAACAATGGCCATCGAGATCACAAATCCCAGCACCGATGTACTGGTTTCTGGTCCAGACTCAGCCAATCCTAATACGACGGTCGCCCCCACCGGAGCGACGAGTATTGCCAATAGTCAACTCAATCAAACCGGCTATCATTGGCGTAATGATGATGGTACCGAAGGTGGCGCCAGTTCCGCTACGGGTGGTTCAGAAAACACCGCGCTTTTTGGTCTGACACGAGATGATCCCCGGCGCATTCGTATGAGTGTGAATAACACTGGCTCAACGAGTACGCTGCCAACAACACTGCAGTTGGAGTATGGTGCGCAGACCGCTACCTGTGAAGATATTGGAATCTGGACGGCTGTCAGTGACGCAGACGATGATTGGAATATGTTTGATTCAGCTAATCTCACAAACGGTGCTAATACGGTTAATATTGCTGTAGGCAGTGGCGGTGTAACAGACTCAGACACATTATTTAAGTCACCAAACGGAGCCGTTGTAGATACTACCGACGCAGTGAGCGCTCTGCAAATTGACGACCTAGAATATATTGAACTCGAGTTCAGTATCACCGCTTCAACCTCGGCTCTGGCTGGAAACTCGTATTGCTTTCGCCTGACTGAAAATGGTGTCCCGCTCAACAGCTACACGCAGTACCCTCAAGTTACCCTGGCGGCAGATGTAATTGTTTCAACGCTAGGGACACAAACGGCAAGTGCTGATATCCCGCAAGTTGGAGCGTATCTTGGTGGGGCATTTGTAATAACCGAAGGAGCCAGTAGTCGAAACCTAACAAGTGTAACGATTGCTGAAACGGGCAGCATAGACGCAGCTAATAGTCTGGAAAACATTAAACTGTACTATGACTTAGACAACAGTGCTCCATATGATTGTGTCAGCGAAAGCTATAGTGGCGGTGAGAGTCAATTTGGCAGCACAGTGAGCGCTGGCTTTGACGGCGCCAATGGATCAGCATCGTTCGCTGACTCCGTTACTATTACCGCTACCTCAACCGCCTGTCTCTATGTGGTGTACGACGTGACGACTAGTGCCCAAAATGGCAACCAGATAGAAGTGCAGATTAACAATCCCTCTACTAATATCTCTGTCTCTGGCGGTGCATCAATTTCACCTTCTACACCTGTGGTGATGCCAGGTACGACTAATATTATCGGATCGATTGTGACACAAGTGCACTATCATTGGCGTAGCGATAATGGTAATGAGTTAACAGCGCTGTCGGCCACCGGTGGCGTAGAAGACACACCGCTGACTGGAGTTGAGAAAAATCAACCAGCGCGACTTCGGATTGGGATTTCAAATGAAGGTAGTACGACCTCTATTCCGCGGCGTTATGGCTTACAGTTTGGTCTGAAGGCCACCACCTGTAGCGTCGTGTCAGCCTGGACCGACGTTGGCGCGTTTGCCAACGACGCCTTCGATATGTTTGATAGTACGTTTGTGACCCATGGTGAAAACACCACAGACTTAGACGAAGCAGACGGTGGATTATCTAACGAAGAATTAAACTTTTTAACGAGCAACAGTGGTGTTCGAGATACTGACTCATTTTCCGCTACGACTACGCTTACCGACACACAATACGTTGACTTTGAATACTCAATCCGCACTACTGCCAACACACCGTTTGATACCACGTATTGTTTTCGTCTCACTGAGGACGGTACGCCACTGGTAGCCTATACCACCTATGCCGAGTTAACGACCACTGTCAAACGAGACTTTAAAATTCAACGCGGGACCACTACCGTAAGTGGCACTGGGCAAACGCTCACGGCCGGGGTTGACTACGCTGCACCAAGTGGTACCAGCTCTGCTTTTGTCCGTATTACTAACCCACACCATATCGGGGCTGGTAACAACACCGGTGCCAACCAAAATCCAGATGACGTGACGATATATCTCACTGCAGCAAATGATTTGACTAGTAGCTTCACACTAACGCGTGATAGCGACTCAACCGCTGAAACGTACGTGGCTTGGGAGATTATTGAGTTTATTGGTACGCCGGGCACTGATAATCAAATGATAGTACGAGATGTAAATACACATACCATGGGAGCAACAGACGCGTCTTCAACCGGTGCGGTAGTGTCGGGTATTCAAGCCGATAGCGACGTAGTAGTGTTTATAACTGGAGCGCTGGTGACAAGTGGACTCCGAGCCGATTTCCCAAACGCGCGCGCAACGGCTGACTGGTCGACCGGCACAGACCAACCCGTATTTGAGCGTACTGCATCAAATGCTGAGGTTTTATTGAGTTACGCCGTAGTAGAATTTGTTGGTCTCAACTGGAGTGTCCAACGTATTGAACATGCCTACACCGCAGCAGGCGCAACTGAAACTGCGGTCATTAGTCCGGTAGGGAGTCGCAACAGAGCCTTTGTCGAAGCCCAAAAAAGAATGCCACCGGAGTCAGGGCTCGCCAGTTTTGGGCACCAAGTTTATGTTTCTAGTATGGGTGAGGTATCGTTTTATCTAGATCCAAATGCAGTTAATCCAACCGAGCACACCTCGGTGGCCTGGGTAATTGAAAACACCCAAACCGGCGCGGGTGAGATGGCGGTATTTCGCAGTGCTGGTTTTACCACTGGTGGACCTGAGCCAGGTGTTTTTTCAGTAGAATTCGATGAATTCGGAGTTGGTGATGTTACTAATGCGTCGTTATTTACCACCGGTACGCACGACCAAGTTGGGAACAACTTCCCCCGGCCCCTCGCTGGGATGACGCTTACCAGTACTACCACCTATGATGTCTGGCGCAGTGATACAGGTGGGACACTCAACTATAGAGCGTCAGTGATTGAATGGCCTGCCGCTGACGTTTCATTACGTCAGAGTGATTATCGCTGGTATGTAAACAGTAACGCACTCACTCCATCTGACCCCTGGCCAGTAGGGGTCACCGATGTCGGTGAAAACACTATCATTACCGAATTTGACGGGCCGATAGGGGATGGGGATGTGATTCGCTTGCGCCAGTCGTTTTTGATCACTAACGGCACCCTGGCTGCAAACTTAGCCACCCTTAAAATTCAATACGGGCTTCGGAGTAGTACCTGTTCGGCTATCAGCAGCTGGACTGATGTTGGAGCTATTGGTAGTGGTGCTATCTGGCGAGGGTATGACAACGGCGCCATTGCTGACGGTACAGCTGTTGGCGCCAATCCACCAGGCGCTGGTGAGACACTTCTAACCGCTTCTGATCGCTCAGGTCCATACGTTGAGTCCAATCCGGCGGCCGACAACCCATTTTCAGTAAATGCTGACGAGGATGTTGAATACGACTGGGTACTTCAACACAACGGTGCCCTGCAGCGGTCTAATTATTGTTTCCGGGCTGTTTCTAATGATGGCAATGAGCTGGCTGGATATATTGAATACCCGCAACTGCGCACTGAGGGCTATGCCCCCGTTCAAAGTAGTTGGCGTTGGTATGATGATGAAACAAACGAAACACCAGTCACCGCGCTGGCGGCAGAGAATGTTGCGCCAGTTGAGTTAGTTAAAGGAAACAGTGTCAAGCTCCGGGTTAGTATTGATGAAATTAACAATTTAAATCAAGATAATGCTCGTTTTAGGCTTCAATTTTCTGAGAGTAGTGATTTTGCAGTAGTATCAGAGGTAGTAAACAGCGGCACCTGCACGGCCAGCGACGTTTGGTGTTACGTTGATGGTGCGGGGATAGATAATGCAACTATATCCACTTCGCTTTTAACTACCAGTGATAGTTGTGTGGCGGGAGTAGGGGCTGGTTGCGGTGTGCACGTTGAGTCTGATTTACCGCTAAGTGGTTTTGCACACCCGGCGTTCACTGCGATTGAAAACGAATTTACGATTGAGTATCAGCCTATCTCCGGCTACTACGGACAGGTTTGGTACTTTAGACTGTATGATGTAGCTAATAATCAACCAGTACCACTTGACGCTGGTGCTGCGTACCCGTCAATTACTGGTGAGTCTGGTAGTTTGACGTTTAGCGTTACTGGAGTTGCGGCTGGTACCGCAACAGAAGGTATTACAACTGATATCTCGACCACCCCGACAGCGGTTCCGTTTGGTGTCCTACCCGTTGATACTGACCTTGAAGCCGCGCAACGATTGACAGTATCGACTAATGCCGTCAGTGGGTATCAAGTCCAAAAATATGTTAGACAATTACTGCAGTCTGGCGGTAGTGATACTATTACCGCAGCCGCTGGAACCAACGCTGTTCCGGTTAGTTGGAGTGTCGCTTGCCCGGCTGCCCGTAGTTGTTTTGGGTATCATGTTGGTGACAATACGTTGAGTCAGGACGCCACTCGCTTTGCGAGTAATGATACGTATGCTAACGCTACGACCACACCGGTAGAAATAATGTACAGTGAGTTTCCCGCCAATGACACAGAAGATATAATATATCGACTACGAATCAACGGTATGCAAGCGGCTGGTGACTACAGTACTGATATAGTGTATGTAGTGGTTCCAATATTTTAGGTATGTATAAATTTCTCTTCATTGCAATTCTCCTGATTACCCCACACTTTGGAGGTGCCCAAACGGTGCACCAAGTTACCCCACGGGCGATAGACAGAACGGTGCTTGCCCGCGATATCTTCACTGAGTCCGTTGTGGTAAGTAATCCATATGCGTATAAACTCCGCTTGTACGCTTCGGTCAACGAGTTAGTTGTCAATGAACAAGGCGACATTGTAGATTATGTACCTAGCGTTATGGCTGACAGAACTAGTACAGTCACCAGCTGGATAGAGCTTAGCCAGGCGGCTATTTTGCTTGAACCCGGCGCTTCAACGACCTTGACGGTACGGATTGTTATTCCACATGATGTAGAGCCGGGTGAATACCACGCGTTTCTTGGTTTTGGTACGGGACGTAATCGACCGATTGCCGAGGCCTCAGTACTTACGGGAGTGGCACCAGGTACGCTCTTACGTATAGAAATTAAAGAGGAGATGATAGCGCAGTCTGACCTCGATGTGTTTGCGGTGAGTCGATTTGTGCTTGACTCATCACAAAAAGCAGTTTCATACACCATCATTAATACGACACATAAACCAATTGCACCAAGTGGGGAAGTGATTGTCTACAATAGCCGAGGCGCTGAAATTGGTACCGTTGCTATCAATCCAGCAGGAGTGGTCGTACAGCCTGGTGACACTGTCGCGTTTACCGAAAATATCGATGCGCTGCAAATAACCGGACGGTATCAAGCTAAGTTGGCTTTGAGTAATGAGTCACAGACCGCGTCTGTTTATGACGCCGCTACCTTTTATTACCTGCCATGGTGGCAACTCCTGATACTGCTAAGTTTGTTTTTACTCCTTGGACACTGGCTGTATCGTCGACTAGAGGTTTCTCAGACACCACGGTATGATGTGATTGACCTTGAAGGAGCTCTGCCGCTTCATGTCTACCATGGAGAGTCAGCCCCAACTAAACATGACATTAATCTCAAATCGTAACATTCTACCGGGTATTTGGCTCGGCTGCATCTGGGTAGCGCTCTGTGTCCCACTCTCAGTTGGTGCTCAAAATAGCGTCGCTTTGTCGGTAGCACCGACGCTGGTTGAGCTTGGTACGCAGCCAGGTGAATTGTGGCAAAGTAGCGTTCGGGTGATAAATAGTAACTCATTTCCCTTAACGGTCTACGGGTTACTGGTTAATTTTCGACCGCAAGGTGAACGTGGTCAGGGAGAGTTTATCCCTGTTGTGCCATCAGAAACAAACGGTGCAACCTTAGCGGAGTGGATAACTCTGCCTGAGGCAACGGTTACCATTGCTCCGGGCGCTAGTGGAAATATCCCATTTACCGTGGCAGTACCGAGTGATGCTGCACCAGGTAGTCATTTTGCAGCCCTGCAGGTTAGCACTCAACCTTTAAACGCTGCTCCAGGTCAGCCGGGACTTCAAACCGCACAAATCGTAAGCTCATTATTTTTTATCCGAGTCAGCGGAGATATTAATGAGGTTGCCACTATTCGTTCTTTCACAGCTGACAATTCGCTGACTGCAGTCCCATCTACTGATATTGTGTTGCGTTTTGAAAACAAAGGTAACGTGCATTTACAACCACAGGGGGATATCCGTATTAAGAATATGTGGGGAGCTGAACGTGGCCGAATTCCGGTTAATTTTAATACAAGCTTTGGCAACGCGTTACCTGACACTATCCGTCGGTACGAGTTTTCTTGGCAAGGCACACCGTCGTTCTTTGATATTGGTCGCTACTCAGCTGAGGCAACGCTAGCCTACGGGCAAGAGGGGCGACAATTTGTTACCCAAAAAACCCACTTTTGGGTGATTCCATTGGCTGCCATTCTCGTTACGCTGGGGGTACTCCTGAGTATTGGTTTGTTTTTATTCTGGATGGTGCGGAGCTATGTTGAACGGATGTTTGCGCTGGCTGGAATTGATCCCGCTACAATCAAATATCGAGCCCGGGCAACAGCCCACCCGGCACAAAAAAGCCCGCGGCCAATCTCTATCAAAAATGCAGCGGCACCGTTTTTTGTTGGATATACAGACTTACTTCGACATCTACGTCAAGGAGCTTTGTTTCATCGTCAAGGTACCGAGTTGTGGTTATTTGTGAAGTCGTATCGCTTGTTTATTATTTCCATTATTGGTTCAATTTTTGTCGTTATATTTTTCATTACGCTGGTTACTTTTCTGCGTAGCGATGGAATCGCCTATCTCGCTACCGTCGGTTCTGCTGAAAACGCTATCGTCTATGACTCCGAAGAACTCGCCTACATTGAGCTCACTGGACAGGTATTGCCAACTTCGTGGCCAGAAGATAGTCTACCCGTACGTATTGTAAACGCCAGCGGTGAAGTTGGCTTAGCTGCTTCACTAGCCATGAAAATACCAGCCGATTACATTGTGGTAGGTATCACCACCAACCCAAAAACGAGATCAACCAGTGTTATTACTTTTTCACCCGAAGACCAGGTAGCTGCACTAGCTTTAAGTGCGGCTCTTGGTGATGTGTTACTCAGTGCCGACCCAAGCGCAACCGAACTCACCCTTATTGTTGGAAGTCGGTGATGGGTGGCTTAGGAGCCAGAAT
>Ga0136588_1000634_pt1 | contig 12553 bp, 16 predicted proteins | sample AntRauMFilla1564_FD_104782 | JGI IMG/M metagenome (GOLD analysis project Ga0136588, IMG submission 104782) | Saline lake microbial communities from Rauer Islands, Antarctica - Metagenome Filla 1 #564 | ecosystem: Environmental > Aquatic > Non-marine Saline and Alkaline > Saline | place... | reverse complement strand
GATGCGCTCGCAAGGTGTACTCTGAATCTTTCACTTCAATATAACTTAAACTACCCTACGTGTAAATGCAATAATCTCCTCTTGCCAGGATCAAAGATTTACAGTTCTTTAAGGGGCGTGCAGATAAATGTGAGTCTGTAACAAACACACTAGTGAGAGCCTTCGAGCCAATTTTCATTGGGAAGCAGTATCTAGCGAACGTATAACGGCTAGTGTGTTTTAAAATACAAGGTTTAGATCGTGGACACCTAATCAGTAGAATCGTGGCGTAACCTGAGTGAAATTAGATCTTATTAAACTTTGGTGATTCTTAGTGGAAAAGTGAAAGTAGTAGCTGAAAACCTCCGTTTCGAAAAGACGCTTGTGAAAGAATGTCCTGCTTACAATAGATTGCTGTGTGAGAACTTCAATTGGATTGAGATAGAAACGAAAGTATTGAAGAAGTCTGTCTATCATCACTGACAGAGGGGTATAGAGTTAGCGTACGACAATAACTCTATATGCGACCGAAAAATCGATGATGTGGAATAATATGTGTGTAGCTCAGTAGGTAGAGCGCTGGTTAATACTTAGCGTCAGTGGTTCGATCCCACTCCACATTCAAATGAGGCATCGTTATGCAAAACTATTGTGAAGTTCCGTGATAAGTATCTTGAGGGTTGAGTGCACATACCGATAATAGAGAAAGTGGAACAGAACTGTAAGAAAGGAACAGTCTTTCAGTTCGTTGAAAGTAGAACGATGCTAAAGAATTGCTTTATAGAGTGGCGTAATCAACTCTTGCAGTGGTGTAGGTAGGGAAGGAGATGTTTCCTCAATTAAATTCCCTAACTTCACGCCAAACAATAATATTATGAAAAAGTTAATTTTTATATTACTAACAATATGCTGCATAAGTGTGCAAGCTCAGAGTAAGAAGGTTGTGATGACTATGGAGATCACTATACAAAGTGATAATCAATGTAAGTTAGATACTACTAAAGTGATTAAGAACATAAAAAAGGATACTTTATCGAAAGTAGTATTGGTCAAGATAAATGCATTAATAGCATCGAAATCTAATGACAGTATCATCAAAAGTAGTTATTACGATTTTAAATAGTATATTTATCGAATAGAGAACTGAAACCGACCAGCTCTTAAAATATTAGAAGATGTAGGCAACTACATCAAGTGTACCAGCTGTATAGTAATATGTTGGATATGGGTGAAAGTTGGAATAAGTTATTTAGAATATACCAGCAACTAGCCAAGCACTTAGGAGTTTACAGCAAGAACTTAAATCGTTCCCGATAATCGATTTTATTTCGCGACCTCATTGAGGTGCTAATTTTTAACTTAATACCCTTTTCAATAATGAAAAAGTTTATTTTTACAGTGTTAGTGATGATTGCCTTCGTAGGAACATCATTCGCAACAACAGCCACAATCCAGTCAACCATTCAAGATGACCATCCAATCTTTGTATTAGATTACGATGTGAATATTACAGCTGGAGATTTCAATTTTGATGCAAACCTGGAAACATATACTGTCAAAGCAGTCACCGACGAGGTCGGATATGAACCCACATCACTTATTAAAAATACGAAAGCGTTAGCAGTACAGCCGATCACTTTATTTGAGAGGGCAATTTATCGATATGATAATCGAATGCCAATCAATAAATACATACAAGTAAAAAGTTATAAGCAGTTTGCCTCATACGACTTAATGATGTAGTAACAATGCTAACAAATATATTGAAAGTCCTTAGCAAAAGTTAAGGACTTTTTTTGTTATATTTATCACCCAATTATCGATTGAATGAACTTAGACGATCAAATTAGAAATAGCATTACACAAAGACGTGATGTCATTGCAGGTAACATAGTTAAAGGTAAACCATCTATGCCAATTGGAACCATTTCAAATGGTCGTAAAAAGATAGCAGAAGGTCAGTGGAGAGATGTTGTTGATGGAAACAAAAAGCCTAAACAAAACAAAGAGAAGATTAAACTCAGTGCAAAAGTGCTTGCATTAAATGAGAAACATCAACTCAGTCGATTGCCAATAGATATGCCTCATAATGAAGTGATCATCAATAAAGGTGAAGCGAAAAGTAATTGGATTCTCAAATGGATTGATCCTAAAACACAGAAGGCAGTTACAGCATATAGTAAAGCATTTCTCAAGAAGAATGCACAAGACAAATGGAAGCGTATAGAAAACGTATCTAAGAAAGATATCAGTGCAATCAAGATTGGTGCAGACAAATTGATAGTAGGTAGTAATGCTGCTGAACAACAAAGTGGTGCCATAGTAAGCATCATCAGTCAAACTGGGTTGAGACCTGGAAGTAGAAGTGGTTTCAACAGCACACAAAACAGAGGAGTAAGTACACTCGCTAAAAAGAATATCAAGATTGAGGGAAGTAAAATCACTTTTGAATTCAAAGGTAAATCGTACAAGAACAACACTGCTGAGATAAATGATAGTGTATTAGCTAACTATCTCAGTGAAAGAATGAGTAAGGTTAAAGGAGAAGACTCCTTCATATTCAATACTACAATTAACAAGGTAAGAGATGACTTTAAAGATAGTATCACACCAAATGATTCTATCAAACTCAAAGATATGCGAACATACATAGCAACTGACATTGCGAGAGATATGTTAATGCACAATAAATTTGAAGTGCCTCAAAAAGGTGCAAAGAAAGCAATACAAGGTAAGTTGATGGAAGTATTTAAAGCTGTAAGTAATCAGCTGAACAATAGTCCTACAATGGCTAAAACAAGCTATATTCATCCTAACGTAATCAATGAATGGTTACAAGGTTTAGGTGTGAAAGAAGCAGATATGTTTATGATGAAAGCTATCAATTACACTGAGGCGTTAAAAGCAATGAAACTTAGAAGAGATCCTGACAATATTGAGGGGGACGATAACGAAGATTTTGACGATATTGATGAATATAATCTACCAGATTGGTGGGACCCAACATTACAATAACTATGGATTTAGAAGAGCAAATTAGATCAAGAAGACGTGAACAAGCTGCACAAATTGCACAATCATTAGGTGTAGATTTGATTAAAGGTAAGGCTGCTGATGAAGGTGAAGAAAGAGAGTGGGGTGGTAAGAAATATAAGAAAACTAGTGGTAAATGGATACCAGTTACTGATGGAAAAGATAAAAAGAAGGATGATGACCCGAAGAATTCATCTAAAAAGTCAGAGGATCCTAAATCAGATGGTAAAGCAAAACCTAGTGCAGGTGAAGGTGTTGATAAGCACGAAATAGCACAACTTACTGCATTGAAAGCTACAATGGAATCTAATCCAGAAAAAGCATATGAAATCTTCCAATCACTCAGTCCAGAAGCGCAACAAGCTGTTCCTCAAGATGTGGTTAACAAATTGGTTGAAGGTAGTCATAGTGAAGGTGAAGATGAGGCTGCGAAGGTGTTTGAGGATGACGATCAAGAGTCTTTTGATCAAGCAGCTTATGATAAGGCTATTGAATCTAAAGATACTAATGCAGTTATTGAGCAAGCAGTTAAGTTGAAGGATGAAGAATTGCAAGAGAAAATTGACATACATTATCAAATGGCCAGTGCAGGAGCAACTGGTGGTCACACAAAGTTAGTTAATATCTTAGGTAAAATAAAAGAAGCGAGATTAGAAGGTTTAAATAATGTAAACGATTCTTACTCAAAAGAGCAGATTCACAGTGAAATCGATAGTCAGTTAGAAAACTTCTTTGAAGACACTTCAAATATAGATGTTGAAGGATTAAAAGAAGAGGTTGAAAAAAGATTTCAAGAAGAAGATAAAAAAGAAAAGGCAACTAGTGACAGAGATATGCAAGACGTAGTGTCAGCAATCTTAACAGATATGGTTGATGAGCAGAGTGAAGATGTAAAGAAAAAACAAGAAAATTCTCTAAGTCAGTGGAATGATGAATTAGATCCTGATGACGCTTTTTTTGATATCAAAAATCAAGTGAGAGAAGATTATGGAATAGACGAGCTTGATGAGGAAGGTGAGGAAGAAAATGAAGACGATATAATGAGAGAAGCTAATGATATATTTAGAGTCCGATTCGGATTTGATAATTATCAAGACGCTATATCTGCGATGGAAAGTAAGATGGAAAGTAAGAGTGAAAGTTCAAATAAAACTTATGATGGCATTAGAGAATGGGTAGGAGACTATAACGACGCTCAAGTAGAAAATGTAATCGAAGGCTTTAATGAATCAGGATTTACTCAAAAGAATCTTGAGATAGCTCAAGGAAGGTCGTCAGAAGAACATATGAATAGAGTAGGAGAGCGAGCAGAATCTCTTGCAAAAAAAATCGTAGCAAACCAAAAAAATCCAATGGATCAAGATGAGGTAGCTGAAATTGTAGAAGGTATGATTGAATCAAAGTTCAAGATTACAGATTGGGATAATCAAAAAAACATTAAAAAATCATTAGACATCTTATTACAATCATAATTATGGAATTAGAAAATCAAATTGCACAGAAGAGAGAATTGCAAAAATCCAACATTAATCAAATGATGGGTATTCAACATTCACAACCTCAACCTATAGTTGAAGTTGATATGGATGATGTGCGAAAAGCCATAACTCAAATCCAATTAGGTAGAGAGGAAAATCTTGACATCATCAAAGGGAAAGTTCTTCCAGTTGGAACCATTCGTAAGAGAGGTGATCAAAACTGGATTAAGATTTCAGAAACTGGACCTAGTGCAAAGCAATGGAAATATCACTCTAAAGCAGGTAGTGAGAAAGGTCAGACAGCTAAGATTGAAGCAATGAGTGAGCCTGAAAAGATGGAGTCAAGAGCACTTGCAAGTAAACTATTCACACTTGTCAATAAGGTAGGTGGAGCAAAGACGTTTGGAGAGCAAATGAAACTTATTGAAGACGCTGGTATTACAGATCCTGAAAAAGTGGTGGAGCTTACTAACCAAAACTTATCTGACGTATTGAAATATATGGATGGCAAAGGAATGGAAAAGAAGCGTCAAGACTTCAACATCAAAGACGAATTAGCGAAGTTAGAGATGATGGATGCTATTAAGACTGGTTTTGATAAAATCGATGTAAAAGATCGTTGGGAATCATATAGAGTATTTCTTGATCTAGTTGCAAATGGTACTGCAAAGAGTATGATCGCTTATGGTACGGGAGGTATAGGTAAAACGTACAATGCAACAAAAATATTCGCAAAAAACAACTTAGCTGAATATGATGGAGATGTTCACGAAGCTGGTGATAGTAATTATGATTACGTTAAAATAACTGGTAAAACATCACCAACTGCATTATATGCAGCATTATACGAACATAATGGTAAGTGTTTGATGTTCGATGACTGTGATAGTGTGTTAGAGCACGATGATTCAATCAACATTCTCAAAGGAGCGTTAGATAGTGGTGGAGATAATTCAATCGCTTATGCATCAGGTAAGAAGCTTAAAACAGAAAAAGGTGAGACAGTTCCTCAACGATTTAAGTTTACTGGTAGGGTAGCATTCATTACCAATCTTACAGCTGAAAAAATGCCTCAACCTCTTCGTAGTAGAGCATTTACAGCAGATTTAACAATGACGCCAGATGAGACGGTAACGATGATGGAGGAAATTATCCACAAAATAGAATTTCAAAATGCTCAAGGTGCAGCGATACACGTATCAACTGAAGATAGACAGTCAGCAATCGACTTTATTTCAGATAATGTGAACAATATCAATGTTCGAGATCTCAATTCAAGAACGCTTGGGCAAATAGCAATAATCAAAAAGAAATTGAGCAGCCATCCAACATTAGATTGGAAAACTGCTGCGATTGCAATGTTAACATAAAACACAAATATTATGGCAAATGATTTAACACAAGTACCGTTAGATAAATTAGATTTGATTTATAAAACGCAGGAGTCAGGTCCTTTAAAGGATACGATTGCAAAGGAGATTCAGCATAGAGTAAATGCTGAAAAATAACTACACTAACTGTTGGTAGAAAGATATTAAAGTAGTATCTTTATGTAAAGAAGTAATAACACTATGAGCTTAGAGCAACAAATACGTAACAGAAGAATCGCACAAGCAAATCAAATCACAGATATGTGTGGTGGAGATAATCTCGTCAAAGGTAAAGAAATGCCAGTAGGTACTGTTAGTAATGGCAGAAAGAAAATGCCAAATGGAAGTTGGGTGCCAGTTAGTGAAGAAAAAAGCTCCTCTAAGACACCTCATCCTAAACTAAAAGATTCTCATAGATGGCAAGTAGAATCTCATATGAAGCAAGCAATTAAAGGAGATAAAAACATAACAATCTCTATGATGGGAGGAGATGTGACTACTCATAAGAAAGGCGAAGAGTTTATGTATAGAGCAACAGTTCAGTCAAAAACTAGAGATAAGATGAGAGAATCTTTAGATAGTGCAGGAGTAGACATCTTGAGTGCAAAGAAGTTCGGAGAATTATTTAATTAACGAGTCGCAATGGATCAAATCAAAAAATCAATCGAATCTATCTCAAGAGAAGATAACGCAGACATCCTAATTAAAGGAAAAGCCTTACCAATTGGAACGATTAAAAAGCGTCCTAACGGCAATTTCATTAAAACTGCAAGTGGATGGAAATATCACTCGAAGCACGACAAGAATCAGAAAGCACAAGCTAGTGAGAAGAAAAGTGAAAGACCTCAAAGACACCAATTCAATTCTCAACAAGAATATGAAAAGAAGTTGTTATCTCACACTGGACCTGGAGGAGGAAATCAAGATAAAGGTAAATCTCCAGATGGAATTTCCGAGAGTATGCTTAAAAAAGTAAATCTAGCGGATAACCATTTAGAAGGTAAAGTTTTTAATATAGGTAAAGGAGCTCGACTCAGAGTCGATAGTGTAAAAGGAGACATTGCTAAAATAACTAAAATAGATAAGTTTAACAATACCTCAACACACGAGGTGTCTGTAAAAGACAATAGTGGAGAAGGAGGTTTATTTTCATATAAAGAAATTAAAAAATAATGCATAATATTCAAATCGTAAATTCAGATCAATTACACATCGTAGAGCAAGCCTCTCTAAAACAAATAATTCTAATGCCTAATTTTGGAGTAAAGTTGGATATTAGGTTGGTGTAGAGATATTAGGTACCTTTATGAAATGAAAAAGGTTACCACAAAAGATCTTGAGATTGCAGTATTGCAATACGATAAGCAAGCAGAGCTGAGAAGTCTGCGAACATCTCTTCCTTGGGAATGTGATGTGCTTAGTGTAACTAAAAGTGGTTATGCAACTGAATATGAGTTGAAGATTAGCAAGAGTGATTTCAAAGCTGATTTTAAAAAGCGTAAGCATAAAATGTTCAGTAAAGGTGAGGGAGGAATGGTGAGTAGGTTTTGGTTTGTAGTACCAAAAGATATGGTTGACAAAAAAGACATTCCTCAATATGCAGGATTAATGTATTACGACCATAAAAGGAGAACAGTGCATCCAGTTAAATATCCGCAAAGATTAAAAGCTGGTAAATTAGATAGCAAAACAATTCGTAGATTATATCGCTCAATGATGTATCGATTTCTACAACTTAATTTCAAAGGGTACAGAAAAGTAACCTTCTAAAAATCGTAAAAATGAAAACAATAAAAGGAGATTTAATTCAGCTAGCATTACAAGGAGAATTTGATGCAATTGCACACGGATGTAATTGTCACAATATGATGGGTGCTGGAATAGCATTACAAATTAGAAAAGCATTTCCTGGTACATATCAAATAGATACGCAATACAGTCAGGTACAAGATGACTACAATAAGTTAGGTACTATTTCAGTATGTGACGTTGAGCAATATAACGACAAACAAGATCTCACTAAACAGACAGGATCGTTTACAGTTATAAACGCATACACTCAATTTGATGGAGGAAGGAATTTAGACTACGATGCATTGAAAATGTGTTTGAAGAAGATTAATCACTACTTTAAAGGAAAGAAAATTGGATTACCTCAAATAGGTTGCGGAATTGCAGGAGGTAATTGGAATATAGCAAAAAGATACATTGAGCAGTATTTAAGTGATTGTGATGTAACAATCGTTGAATATTCTCGTTAAGATTCACTTAGGGAGTAGGTTTTTTAGAGCTTGGCCAAATTCACATCAAGCCCGAAGTTTAGTGTGCTACGACTGTCGCTCTCCCGTGTGTAATTCGGAGTGACGGTCAACAGTAGTTAAGGTGATCCTACTTTAAATTCATTCTCGCCAAACATTAATCAAGTGAACACTAACACCTCTTCGGAGGTGTTTTTTATTTGGGTTGGTAATATTATTTTACTTATATTTAACAACTCAATTACACACATTATGAAAACACAAGTTAGAAATTCAGGAAATATTAGTACTGGAGAAGTTAGATCATTTGAACACACATTAAGTGCAGACAGTAAAATGGATAGCACTTTAACCATTCCAATGATCGGCTTTACTAAAGCCGCTGTAAGCATTCAAACGATCGGAGCAGTAGGAACGAGTGGCAATGTGTTAATTAAACAAAGCGTTCGTGAAGGAGGTCCTTATGCAGAGTTCACTGCACCAATCTCAAAAGCAATTGCAGCGAGTGGAACTGTAGAAGAATATGATATTGATGTGAGTGGTGGATATTTAATAGTAGATTTATCACAAGTTACTCAAGGAGATGAGGGAAGATTTGACATAGTAGTAATAATCAAAAGACAATAATATGGATATCAAACAATCTTACATTAGAAACTTTTTAAGAGTAATTGCTGGTTTAGTGTTATTAATTTATCTTTATGATATTGCTGTAAATAAAATCAAAAAAGGTCAGATATATCTTGATGCAAATGATGGATATGTAATTTTTGGTTGTATCGCAATTCTAATAGCAATTGAAGCAGTAAGAGCATATGTGCTTCGTAAAATGGTAAAAGATAATGAGTAAACATGTCAAGTTAGCAGTGACAATCAATCAAAAATGGTATGTCACTTTAGTTATAGCCATCTTACTAAATATTGGATGGAACTTCATTAATTCAAAAACAGCAATTAGTCAAGGAGAAAGAATCACTCAATTAGAGAAGGAGAATCTTCAATTGAAACAGACTAACGTAGAATTGTTATCGAAAAACTTTCTAGATCAACATAACCTTGACAGACTACCTTTTGCATTATGGAGAAAAATGAAGGTAGGAGATTCTTTTGTAATGAAATTTATTAATGAGACAGGGAGAGATCAATTTTTAAAAACTAAAGGTATAAATAAATATTTTTATCACAACAAAACTGATTTTGCAATTTTTGAATATGAAGATGCTTATAGATTTTATAGAGAAGATAGTTTAGTTGCTTACGCTAAAACTGACACAGTAGCGCACTTTAACACTAACTTCTATGATGCTAAAGGCAAGATACTATACAAAGACGGATATACAAGGTGGAAAGAAGTTGTTGATGGTGACACTTTGATATGGGGCAAGATGGATAAATTTTATGTAAAACCAAAAAGAGCAAAATAATGAGTTAATTATAGCAGAGTATTTCAGTTATATAATTACAGAAAAATAACTCAATTAGATTAATTATGAAAAAAATATTTAGTATTGCATTAATTGCATTAACAGCAACAACTCTTTTTGGTCAAGACAAAGAGTTTGCGGGAACTGTTACAATTAAAAACACACCAACCGCAATAAGCACGGATTCAATAAGCGTTATTAAACCCGATGGAACAGTAGGTAAATCTAATGTACAAGTAGGTAATGTTGTGAAGTTAACTGGAGAAACTAGTCAAACTGTTGAAGGACAAATTGAAATACAAGACAGATTAACTGTAAAAGGACTAGCAAATACTGAATCTGCAACAAGAACTAGTGTTGACATAACAGGGAAAACAGGAGCAGGTAACGGATGGGCAGGAGTTGATTTGTTAAGTGGATATACTCATACACCTGGAGTTACTGACCCTTTGGTTACTGATGTAGTTGCCGTTGGAAACGTTGCTTATGCTATAACAGTAACAGTAAGTAATTTAACTGCTGGAAGATATGAATACTTCATTTTTGGAGGTACTAGGGTGAATATGTATGTGGGGAATGGTCAAAGAGTTTTCGTTTTCAAGACTGTAGATACATCACCTTTACAAATTTTTATAACAAACACGGCAACTGATGGAGATATAAAAATTGACTCTGTAGAGAGAGTAAATTCAGATAAAGAAAGTGTTTTTGATATTAAAAATTCATCTAATGCTATTGTATCGGAAACTAGATATGGAAATGGTTCTGTTTATTTCGGGAGTAAAAGCGGAGTATCTAGTTCGAGTGCTAGTTCACTAAATACTGCTTTTGGTCATAATGCAATAGAAAAAGCTGTATCCAGCAGATACCTTACAGCTGTAGGTACTCATGCTCTTAGACAAGTAATAGGAGGAAGTTATATGACAGCTATTGGTGCTAATGTATTTTCTAGAGGTTTCTCCCATACAGGCAGTAATTACTATAATGTAGGCATAGGAGGAAATGTAGGGAATGCTCCTGACGCTAATTTTTCGAATTCTATTTTTATGGGGTTTTCAGTAGCTGAAAAACTTGAAGCAGGACATAGTAATATAGGTATTGGTTGTTTGGCTTTAGGAGAGGCAGTAACTAGTGTAAGAAATGTAGATATTGGAAATAATAGCCTAAGAAATTTACTAACAGGATCTTCTAATACAGCTTTAGGGATTGATACTTTAGTAAGACTTATAGAAGGAACTGATAACGTAGCTGTAGGATTCAATGCAGGTAATTCAACACCTTCGGGAAATAATGAAACTTCTTTTAGGTCAATCTTTATAGGTAAAAATACTAAGTCTCTTGCAGATGATCAATTCAATCAAATTGTAATAGGTAACGACGCCATTGGGAACGGTTCAAATACAGCTACCATAGGGGACGATTCGATTACAGATACTTATTTGAAAGGTGTTGTTCACGCAGATTCTTTTGATGGGGTTTTAAAGAACATTAAAGATTCAAACGGTGTTCAATTAGGTACTGTAGATCAAGATTTATTATTAGGAGAAGAATTAACTTTTAATAACACTACTAAGAAAATAGATGTAGCTAATGTAGTTAAAAAAACTGGAGAAACTAACCAATCTATTGCAGGAAATATTACTGTGAGTAATAAAATTACTTCCACAGAATTAGATGTATTTGCTGATGACTTACCTACTAGAATTGGTCGACACTCAGTTCAACATCTAAAAATATATGGGAATTCTACTGGTAATTATTTACTAGGTGTAGGATCTAAAAACGCTATTTTTGGTAAAGAAGATAAAGGTGTTTTGCTATTTAGAGCAGACGGTGTCCAAATATCGACTCTAGCAATTCCTAATAGGTACGATTTATTTATTAAAAATGATACTGGAGATGTTGGCGTAAATAATAAATTCCCAACAGAAAAACTACACGTAAATGGAAACGTAAAAGCAACAAACTTTATTGGTAATTTAAGTGGTAATGCAACTACTGCTAGTAATGCAAATTTATTAGGAGGTGAATTGCCTGCTTTTTATGCAACTCAAGAAGATGTTGAGTACAAAACAAATGGAATTGTAATACCAAGAACTAAATTACCTTTAACACAATTTCAAGTAGGTACAGACCAATTGTATTATACTGTAGTTGGTAATAGATTGATATTGACAGGCAATTATAAAGTGACTACAGGTAACCCTTCTACACTAGCTGTGGGAACTTTACCTATAGAAGCAAGGTCAGAAATAACAAGGACTATACCTATATTAATAAACTCTAGCGCTGCTTCAATAACTATTAATACAGATGGAGATATTACTTTAGACTTGTCGGGTTTTTCGACAACTTCTACAAATAAGACAATAAAAATAGATACAGAGGTAACATTATTAAAACTATAAAACATGATACAATTTAAAATTAGAAGTACAGAGAAACTAGCAAGTTCAAATACTCACGGAAAGTGTGATGTAATGAGAGTAATGCTAGAATCAAAGATTAAAAGAACTAATGAAGGTATTAAACGAGAGATCGGTGCTATTATTAAAAGTAGATATTTTTTAGAACAAGATTTAGAAGTTGAAACTACTGATGTTGATGGAGTAACAACTACGGAGACTATCACAGAAAGAATGTATGTTAAAGGAAATGACCACGAAGCATACTGGGGTTTTTCAGTAGAAAAATAGGCTTTTTATAGAGAGCAGTTAGCTTCTATAATGGACGGTAAAACAGAAGAAGAAAAGCAATTTATAATGTTTGTAGCTCAAACTCAAACGGCTGGTTTTGACGGTGGAGGTTGGCAAGGGATGCTTAATTGGATTCCTGACACGGAAGAGCATACGGTAGTAGAACAGTTTACAGTAGTTGAATAATGGGATGGAGCACTAATACATATTTTTATAATTCAAAAAACGTCTTAGCGCAAGGGGTTGAAGATGCAAAGGTATATCTATGGCTCAAAGGTTTTTATATTGAGCAAATCTATATATTTTTAGAAGCCT
>Ga0136588_1000632_pt1 | contig 12579 bp, 8 predicted proteins | sample AntRauMFilla1564_FD_104782 | JGI IMG/M metagenome (GOLD analysis project Ga0136588, IMG submission 104782) | Saline lake microbial communities from Rauer Islands, Antarctica - Metagenome Filla 1 #564 | ecosystem: Environmental > Aquatic > Non-marine Saline and Alkaline > Saline | place... | reverse complement strand
TCAAGAGCTAGATCTGCTGCATCAAAAACCCAGGTTGAGTTAGCCCAGCTACAGTACCTAATGCCTAGATTAACGCGGTATTGGACCCACTTGAGCCGCCAGAAAGGGGGGATTGGCACCAAAGGTCCTGGTGAAACACAAATTGAAACCGATAGACGCCTGATTGGTAAGCGTATAGCCACGCTAAAAGAGAAACTTGGGAAATTAGATAAACAGCGAAACACTCAACGAAAAAAACGCTCAGCATTAACCAGAGTAGCTTTAGTTGGGTACACCAATGCGGGTAAGTCAACGCTGATGAATACCCTTACTAACACCAATGTTTTAGCAGAAAATAAACTCTTTGCAACCTTAGACGCTACCTCCAGAAAGCACATCATAGACGGCAGAGACGTAGTTATTTCCGATACCGTTGGGTTTATCAGAAAACTGCCGCACAATTTGGTGGAAAGCTTTAAATCTACCTTAGATGAAATTACCGAGGCCGACATTTTACTACATATTGTAGATGCTGGTTCTGAGGTGAAAGATGATTACATAAAAGTGGTAAACGAGACGCTAGAAGAGCTAGAATGTGCCGAAAAAACCACCAAACTAGTCTTCAATAAAATTGACACCTTAGCACCTGACCAAGTGCAAGCACTTAAAGCTATGTATCCCAATGCTATTTATGTTGCTGCTGAAAAGGGTATAGGCATTGGCTTACTTGAAGAACAGATAGCTCAACTTATGCAATCTCAGTTTAGAGATATTGTGCTGCGTCTGCCAATGAGTGAGTACAAGTGGGTGGCAAAGCTTCACAAGTATGCCACTATTTTAGATCAACGCTACGATGATGCTACCTTGGTACTTACGGTTAGAATTAACGATAATATTTTTCATGGAATGGAAAAAGAATTAAGTACATTCGTATCAATACTAGACGATAACAACGGTATAGCTCAAGCACTTACAGACCAAAATTACTCTCTTTAACATAAGTAGAATGATCATAGACCAACTTCCGATAGTTTACCCAAGCATTTGGCACGAAAAAGAGCCTCTAGAACGCTTATGGGAATCATTGCTCGGACATGAAGAAGTAGCTGTCATAGACAGTTCTGGCTATTTAAAAGGTTTGCTACTGCCAGATATAATCGAGGCTGCATCTTTCTCAGAAATGCCAAAATCTTCTGCTGCAATTTTGGATGATATCATAAGCGTTCCTGTAGTTAAGGAACAAGACCATGTATTCAACGCTGCAAAAATCATAGCCCATGCCTCAGAAGGCTTCATTGGGGTAATTTCCGAAAATAACAGCTTCAAAGGTTACATAAAAACCGACAGTATCAAAGATTTGATCATAAATGGATTGAATCTAACGCTAGAAACTGGTGTGCTTTTAGTAGAACTGAGCGCGGCAAACCTTAGTATTTCTCAAGTTGTGCAGCTAATTGAGCAAGAAGACATTAAAATTATGGGATTAACCGTGCATCGCCCTGCAACGGAAGATCAACCCTTTTTGGTTTCCATAAAGCTTAATACCCCAGACACCATTAGAGCAACAGCCTCTTTAAGGCGTTATGAGTATGTGGTTCATGACTTTAGCAGCGGTGCCAGTATGACTGATGAAATGCGAAGCCGTGTAGATGAGTTGATACATTATCTTTCTATTTAACTACATTTTTTGGCATAGATAGATCTGTCTAGGGCTAGTTTTTGGGTCAAAGGTGAGGCCTTCATAATTCCCAAAAGCCTCTTTTATTTGTAAGCCGGCTTTTAAGAAATGCGCTTCAAACCAATCTCGGTTATACAAACAAACTTGTTCTTGGGTGGTATAAATGTGCTGGTCTTTATCAGATAATGAAATTGATTTGTATACAACATTATCTGCAATCCAGCGTTTTATTTGGTACGATAAAGCTAATGCTAGATAAACGCCATCTTCTTCTTTCATCAGGTTTTTTTCAACCGTAACGGGATTCAAGTAATCAAATAAGAATAAACCGTTAGGCTTTAGTGATTGGGAAATTTGCTGAAGAACTTCAAAATTCTCTGAATTGGTGAAATAGCCAAAACTGGTGAATACATTTATAGCAGCGTCAAATTGATTATGATAGTTTAGCGCACGCATATCTTTTTGTTCAAAATGCGTTCTGTGTTCAACGCCAAACTCTATAGCGTGTAATTTGGCCGTTTCTAGTGCCTTTGTAGCCAGGTCTACACCTGTAACTTCATATCCCTTCATTGCCATTTGTATAGAGTGTCTACCTCTGCCGCAGGCTACGTCTAGAAGGTGGTTATGAGTTGCAGAAGGGATCTTTTGGCTGATTAAATTTGCTAATACAGCAGCCTCTCTGTGATTGCGATTAGCGTAAATATGATAGTAAAGATCAGTGTTGAACCAACTCTCGTACCAAGCAGTAGTTTTATTTTTCATCTGTAAGGAACTATATGTCTATTATTCTAATTATGTTATTCGTCGAAAAGATATAAGCTTTAGTTGTGCTTAAAATAAGTTTTTATTTACCTTTGCGTGTCGTAGCTTATTATTAAAAGCGCTTTTTTCGACTATTCCTTAGTTCAACCAACATATTTTCCAGTTCAACCAACATCAAGTTCCCTCATGCGAATAGCTAAAACCCTAGCTGTTGCACTTTTATTGTGCATTTCAACAGCCTCATTAATGGCACAATCTACTATATCTGGTGTAGTGTCAGACTCCCAATATGGAGAAACACTCCCAGGAGCAAACGTAATTCTTAGAAGTTCTACGGATGGTTCTTTTCGTGGAACAGCAACAGATCCTGACGGTAAGTTTACCATCAAAAATATTTCAGATGGTGAATATGAGCTGGTAGTGAGCTACCAAGGTTTCCAAGAGTTTAAAGAGTCTATAAGTTTTTCTGGAGCACAACAAATAACCAAAGATGTAGCTTTAACAGTAGGTATTCTTTTAAACCCAGTTATTGTTTCTGCATCTAAAAGAAAGGAAAAAGTAACTGATGCACCAGCCGCTATTGAAGTGGTAAGCGCTAACGCAGTGAAAAATATATCTACAGCTTCTGCTGTTGATTTAATTAAGTCAGCTAAATCAGTAGATGTTGCCCAGCAAGGTATTGCAGCACAAACGGTGGTAACACGTGGTTTTAATAATATTTTCTCTGGGTCAATGTTAATTTTAACAGACAATAGAATTGCGCGTGTACCTTCACTTAGAGCAAATGCCGTTCACATGTTATCTACTTCAAACGACGACATTGAACAAATAGAAATTGTTCTTGGGCCAGGCTCGGCTCTTTACGGTCCTAACGTGAATTCAGGAGTAATGCACTTTATCACTAAATCTCCACTTAACGAGCAAAGCACTAGCTTTAGCTTAAGTGGCGGACAGCAAAATTTTATGAAGGCACAATTTCGTACTTCATTCAAGTTATCAGATAAGTTGGGTATCAAGGTTTCTGGACAATACCTAAACGCTGATGATTTTGAACTAAATGAAGGTTCTTGGACAGACGCCAATCTTAGTCAGCGGGTTCAAGACCCTGGTTTTATTGCTGAAACCAACCCATACCGTTTAGATGAATTGAGAAACCGTGCTGCATGGTTAGCTAATCCAAACAGAAATGAAGCACAAAGTCGTGTTGGTATACGTGACTACAGTGTTGAAAAATATGCACTTGATGCACGTTTAGATTATGCAATTGATGATAATACTACATTCGTACTAAACGGTGGCTTTAACTCTGCTTCTAACGTTGAGTTAACAGGTTTAGGAGCTGGTTTAGCAGATAATTGGGTTATTTACAATGTACAAGCAAAAATGACTCACAAAAATATGTTTGCGCAGGTTTACTTAAATGGCTCTGATGCAGGTGATACTTATATAATACCAACGGGGAATACCATTGTTGATAATTCTTCACTTGCTGTTGCTCAGTTTCAGCATGATTTAACCTACGATAAGCTTCGCCTTACTTATGGTGTAGATTTTCTACTAACCACACCCATAAGTGAGGGAACTGTTAATGGTAGAAATGAAGCCAACGATCAGGTTAGTGAAGTTGGGGTATATGCTCAAGGAACTTATTCATTAAGCAATAAATTTGATTTAGTTGGTTCTTTTAGAGTTGATAGGCACTCAATTATTGAAACGCCTGTGTTCTCGCCAAGAGCTGGTATAGTGTTTAAACCAACCGAAGGCCATACCTTCCGTTTTACTTACAACCGTTCGTTCTCAACACCATCTAGTAATGGTTTGTGGTTAGATCTACAAGCAGGTAATGTACCAACACCAATTCCAGGCTTAGCCTACCAAGTGCGCGCTCAAGGTGTGCCAAACAGTGGTTTCCAGTTTCAACGTGGAGAAAATGGTCGCCCAATATTTTACTCTCCTTTAGCCCAACAAGGCGGTCAGTATGTACCAATTGAGCAAGACTTAAGCGATCCTACTGCTTGGGGAATTATTCAAGCTCTTGCGATCGGAAATGGTGTACCTGCAAACTTGATGGGAGCCATTCCTGCACCGTCCTCTGGTGCCGTTGGTTTCAATATGGCCTCACTAAATACGTCTACAGCTCAGTTTGAGCCAACTACTGACGTAACGGATATCCCAGCGCTTACTCCAACCATCTACAATACGCTTGAGGTTGGTTATAAAGGCTTGATAGACGATAAGTTATTGATAACAACAGATTTCTATTACACCAAAGCTTTTGATTTTATAGGCCCACTTATTAATGAAACGCCAAACGTATTCGTAAATGGTTCACAATTATCTGACTACCTAACACCATTCTTCCAGGGTGCGGGCTTACTACAAGGTGCACAGGGTATTTCTGCTGCAACTGGCATTCCTTTTACCAGTGCTGACCCAACAGCAGCAGCAGCCTTTATCGGTAGCTTACCAGCTAACGTAGCTGCTCTAGTAGGCGCACAGTTTGGCGGCGCAACTTCTGGCGCACAAATTATACAAGCTATTCAAGCTGGTGCCGCGGCTCAAGCTGGCCAGTTAGGTGACGGCTTAGCAGCTGCCCCAATTGGTTTGGTTTCTCCGGATGGGGCTTTTGATCGCGATGCTATCATGCTTACCTACCGTAACTTTGGTGAAATTGATTACTTCGGTGTTGATATTGGACTTGAGTATTTAATCACTAACAGCTGGAGAGTCATAGGTAATTACTCGCATATCTCTGATGATAGCTGGTTAGATTTAGATGGTAAAGACGATTTTGATATCTATCTGAACGCGCCTCGAAACAAATACATGTTTGCTACCAACTATACCGATAGAAAATGGACTGGTGAAATTCGCTACCGTTTCGTTCAAGGCTTCCCAATTGAATCTGGTATCTGGGCAACTGCTTTACTACCAAATGGTCGCCGTCAAGCAATTCAAAGCTATGGTCTACTAGATTTTAACGCAGGTTATGACTTCCAAAATGTCCCTGGTTTACGTGCAACACTTAATGTTACTAATGCTTTAAATGTTGATAACGTGCAGTTCGCAGGTACCCCAAATATTGGTCGATTAAGCCTATTCGGACTTAGCTATAAATTCTGATAGCTAAATTTCTTTTGCTGGGTTTAATAAAAAAGCCTATTCAAGAAACTATTAACCCTGATAGCTTAAAGCCATTTCGATTAGTTCGAGATGGCTTTTTGCATTTAACCCATTTAATCGGGCATTTTACTGCCTGCTTTGGTAGATTTATCGAATGAAATTTCCAGAAAGACTACAACAGCTAATCATAGAAAATAAGAGCGTTTTATGCGTTGGCTTAGACCCAGATTTAGCAAAAATACCTCAGCTTTTTAAAGGCGCAAATGAAGCTGAAACCGTCGCTAACTTTTGTAAAGCGGTTATAGAAGCTACAAAGCAAAGTTGTATAGCATATAAACCAAATTTAGCTTTTTTTGAGGCCCTTGGTGATGAAGGCTTAGCTATTTATCATAGCGTAATTCGTGCTGTTCCCAACACGCATTTAGTTATTTCTGATGCAAAACGAGGCGACATTGGTAATACTGCGGCCCATTATGAGAAAGCCATATTTGGCCACTCAAAAGCCGATGCAATTACCGTAAATCCGCTCATGGGCTTTGATAGTGTTGCACCTTATGGCCAACATGAAGATAAAGCAGTTTTTGGCTTGGCCTACACCTCAAATAAAGGCGCAGAAGACTTCTTTTCCCAAATAATGGCAGACGGTAAAAATTTTAGTATTCATGTTGCACAAAAACTTGCACAATTGAATAATGAACTTAGTACGCACATTGGAATGGTTGTGGGCGCAACCCAAGCCCAAGTAATTAAGCCAGTTTTAGAAGCGCATCCCACAGCTTGCCTGCTAATACCTGGTATTGGGGCGCAAGGTGGCTCCGTTCAAGAATTAGCCAAAGTATTGAAATTCCATAAAGCACCAGTACTTATTAACTCTAGTAGAGCCATAATATATGCAGCTAATAACGTATCAAATATGCCTGAATGGAAGGAAATAACCTGTAAGGCAGCCCAAAATATGAATGCTGATCTTATCGAAATTACTCAATATTATGTCTGAATCAACTGAACAAACCCAAGTTCTAATGTATACCGATGGCGCCTGTAGGGGGAATCCAGGGCCAGGTGGTTGGGGCGTGCTGCTTGAAGCAAATGGCAAAGAACGCGAGCTTTCTGGCGCAGATCCTGCCACTACTAACAACCGAATGGAAATGATGGCCGTAATTGAAGGCTTGAAGGCATTAAAAAGGCCCTGCACCGTTACGGTTTGCTCAGATAGTGCGCTAATTATAAATGCATTCACCAAAGGCTGGATTAAAAGCTGGCAGGCAAAAAGCTGGAAAAAAGCCGATAAAAAACCTGTGGAAAATCAGGCATTGTGGGAAGCTATGATTGATGCAATGAAACCGCATAATGTTATCTGGAAAAAAGTAAAAGGCCACTCTACCGACGCTCGTAATAACCGAGTAGACGAGCTTGCTGTACAAGCTTCAAAAACTGTATAACTTTTGATTTACGATTCTTTCTTTTAGCGCATTCCTTTCAAAGTGGGTTTTCGCTACCTTTAGCCAGTTCAAACTGTTTTTCAAATAATGGCTACTATTTTGATCCGATTAATTACTGCTTGTATTCTTTTTGCCGTTCTTCTCTCATTTTTCCCCAAGGCTATTTTTGCGCAAAATAGCCATGCAGAAAAACTCTCTACCCACTTTCATAAAGCTAAAATCGCTTACGATGCTGGGCAGCTAATTCAGGCTGTATCGCTATTTGAGCAAAGCATTAAGGTAGAAGCTGAGACCATTTATAGGGAAGACGCACTTTACGGCCTGTTGAAAACAGAAATAGCCATAGATTCATTAAGAACCCCGGTACTAACCGAGATTTTCGCCAACGTATCTGCAAACAGACAGTACATTAAGTTAGCTTTTGTTGATTGGGCTGAGTATGAATTAAACCAGCGCGCTGATAGAGAAGCCTATAAAAAGCAGCTAAGTAGAGCCATTGAACTTTCAGGAATTGATGACGAAGAAGCCCAATGGACTATGCTTCTAGCTTATAATGAAGCTGCTAGAGATTCTATGGACGCAGCTCACAACCTCCTTGATTTAGCTGCAACTCGGTATAAAAGTACTAAATGGGCGCCAGAAGCAAGGTATCAAGCTGCACGCTGGCACCTACAAGCGGAGCAATTTGCCGATGCAGCCAAAGATTTTGAACTACTACGTTCGGTTTTCCCGCAACATGAACATAGCAGAGCCATAGAGTTACGCTTAGGGGAATCCTATTACAAAAATCAAGAATTTGATAAGGCAATAATTGAGTTTAAGCGCCAGTTGCCATTAATGACAGGCAAAACAGCCACTAAAGCGGTTTACCTCACGGCAGAAAGCTATAATGTTCTTGGCGATTACGATAATGCCACAACCTGGTACTTACGCTATCAACGCGAAATGGAAACTGTTCAGGGCGATGCACGACCTGCAAGTTATGGACTTGGCTGGGTATATATGAAACAAAATATCTACCACTGGGCTGTAGATGCTTTTGCTAAGGCGGGCGTGGGTGACGACGAATTGGCTCAAAAAGCGACCTATTATCTAGCAGTTTCCCAAAAATTAAGCGGGAAATATGAAGACGCTTTGAACACATTTAGTCAATTCTTTGAGCGTTTCTCTGACGGAATTTGGGCAGAACGCATTGCCTACGAATGGGCGGTAACGGCTTTTGAACTTGGCGATTATTCTAAATCTATTCAAATATTATTGCCCTTAGCTAGAAAAGCGGATCAGCTTGAAGATCCAGGTCCGTTGTTAACCTTTTTAGGGGAAGCCTTTTTTGCCAATGGCGAATATACAAGCGCTATTACGGCTTTCGATGAAGCCGCAAAAAATGGGGCGCTAGACCCCAAAGTTCGCCTTCAAGCTACCTTCCAAAAAGGATGGGTACTATACAGGAACCAGGCATTTAATGACGCTAGAGCTAATTTTGAGCAAGTATACCGATCTACAATTAAGGATAGCGTGAAAACGGAAGCCTTATTTTGGAGCGCCGATTGTAGCTATCAATTAGAAGAATATGACCGCTCAGCAGCTGAATTTCGTCGTTTCTTACAAGAAAATCCGGTTCATCAATTTAATGGCGCTGCCATGTATTCTCTTGGATGGGCGCAATTTATGCGAGGGGAATTTGAAGATGCCGCCCAGAATCTAGAGGGTTTTCTAACCAGCTATAAAGCACCTCCTATCGCCATTTTCCCTTATGATACTGATACACAACTCCGTTTGGGCGATTCCTATTTTGCACTTGGTCGTTATGATGACGCTATCCGCTATTACACAAAAGCTATTGGTGCTGAACCCGGTGGTGATTATGCCATGTATCAAATCGCAAATTCCTATTACCGATCTGAACAAACGGCTAATGCTATAGATGAGTTTGCAAAGCTGCTTCGAATCTATCCCTACACCGTTTATAGAGAACAGGCGCAATTTAATATTGGCTATTTGTGGTTTTTAAATGGTCAGTATTTGTTGGCAATTGAGAATTATGAAAAAGTCATTAAAATGGGACCTAGATCTAATTGGGCGGCCAGGGCACAATACAATATTGGTGACGCTTTGTTCAATGAGGGCAAGTTTGATTCTGCAATTGTGGCTTATCAAGAGGTGTTAAATAATTACCCTAGATCAGATTATATTATTGAAGCGGCAAATGGTATTCAATACGCACAACTTGCTTCAGGTCAAGACGATACCTCTAACGAGCTTCTTCAAGATTTCATCAAGAAAAACCCAAGAGCGTCTACATTAGATGCGCTTCGCTACCGCAAAGCAGAATCACTATTTCAGTCTGGTGATTACGCAAATTCTATCAAAGCATTTGAGCAATATTTGGTTGTGTCTAACTCATCAGCTCAGAAAGACGACGCAATATTTCAGATTGCTGAAGCGTATAGAATGTTGAATAATTTCTCTGCTGCAGAGAAACGCTACAAAGAATTGATAACGAACTATCCATCTAGTGAATTAACCGCTACGGCTTTAGCTACGCTTGGCAAACATAGCTTGCAAAATAAGGCCTTCGAGCAAAGTTTATCGTACTTCAGAGATCTTGAAAAACAAGGCGCTAGATATCAAGTAGATGCATGGCTTGGACAGGCAGAAGCCTTAACTGCGCTTAATAATTTTGCTTCGGTTACCGTTTTGTACAATAAAGTGTTAGCAAAAAACGCAGATAATGCTGCAGCAAAAGTGGGTCTGGGCATATTGGCGTTAAAACAAGGTAAGTTTGCAGCTGCAGATAGCCTATTTACGCCAGTAGCGGATCAAGATTTATCAGAATTGGGAGCGAAGGCACTATTTCATTTAGCTCTGGTGGAAATTGAAGAAGGCGATCTCGAAAATGCTTTAGTCCACTTGGCAAAAGTACCCGTACTATTTGGGATTTATGAGCAGTGGGTTACGCGTAGTGGGCTCAAAACAATTGAGATCTATCTTTCCCAAAACCGAAAGGGGGACGCGGCTAAAGTGCTTCAAAATATGCAGGAAAAATACCCAGAATCTGAATTCACCAAAGAAGCTAAGAAACTGGTAGGGTAGTGGTTCTAGGCATTGCTGACGCCACTTGGTTTATTCAAATGACAGATTTTTGGGTATTGACTTAGATCTAGCAAGGCCACACGACGGGTTCAAAGCCATGATTGATCACTAGGGCAATTCGAATGACATGGGTCACGGGGAAATTACTGGTGCTACTAGCCAATGCTAATGACGGAGTCAGGGGATTTGCTGTAGATCTAGCAAGCTAGGCCAAATGACGGGAATAAAGAGCTAGCCGGAATTTCTCCCTTCTCATTTCTAATATTACTTATATTAGCACACTATAAATTTTCCCCTTCCTAAATCCTGTTGTTTTGAATCTACCTAGAAAAGCTGGTCTTGCCACCATTACTTCGTTGCGAGGTACCATCAATTGTCCACCAGATAAATCTGTTTCCCAACGAGTTGCCATTTTTTCGCTACTTCGGGAAGGCACAACCGTTGTCAAAAATTACTCTCCGGCCGCAGATCCACAAAGTGCGCTAGCTTGTATTGAAGCTTTAGGAGCCAGCGTTAGCCGTTTCCCAGAAAAAGGAGAAATTCATATAAAAGGAATTGGTAGAGATGCATTAAGATCCAAGAAATTTAAGCAGTTAGATTGCGGGAATTCTGGCACCGCAATGCGCCTACTATCAGGCGTTATTGCAGGGGCTGGTATCGAAACTGTATTGATTGGCGACGAGTCGCTATCTGCTCGTACAATGAAGCGTATTTTAGATCCATTACGCGCAATGGATGCAAAAATTAGTGCGAAAAATGATGATTTTGCCCCTCTTAATTTTCATGATCATAGTGGGCTAAAAGGCATAGATTTTAGCCTTCCCGTACCAAGTGCGCAGCTTAAATCTTGCATACTATTAGCTGGCTTGTTCGCTGATGGGGACACAAAAGTAGTGGAAAAAGTGGTTTCTAGAGACCACACAGAAAGAATGTTAGGGCTAGCTGTACATCCATCAAATAAAGAGGGAGAGTTACACACTATTGTTGCCAATAAACAGACCATCATTCCTGATTTATCTGGCACGGTACCAGCTGATTTTTCCGCAGCAGTTTTTTGGTTAGTCGCGGGTTCAATTCATCCCGATGCAGAGATTCATTTACCAAATGTGGGCATAAATCCAACCCGTAAAGCAGCGCTTGATGTGTTATTAAGAATGGGCGCAGATATAAGCATAATGCCTGTTTTGGGAAGTAAAGATGACGGAGAGCCACTTGCTGATTTAACCGTTCGGAGTGCAGCTTTGAAAGCCACTGATTTATTGGACGAAGAAATAGCCATTCTGATTGATGAAATTCCCGTCTTATCGGTCGCTATGGCCTGTGCAAAGGGTACAAGTAGAGTACGCGGAGCTGAGGAGCTACGCTATAAAGAAACTGATCGTATTGTAGCTGTCTCAGAAATGCTAGATAAGGCGAAAATCAAACATACAAGCTTTGCTGACGGATTAGAAGTGGAAGGAAACCCTGATTTTAGTTTCGATTCAGCAATTTTCAATTCATACCATGACCATAGGATTGCCATGTCGGCCGCCGTACTGTCGTTCAGGGCAAAAAGTCTATGTTCCGTTGAAAATGGAGAATGTGCATCCATTTCTTATCCAACTTTCTGGAATGATTTTCTAAATATCCAGAAGTAGTCTAGTACTTTTGGAAAGTAAGTGAGAATTAGACTAATTACAGTGGAAACTAAAATATTCGTTTAGCGGGAAATGATAGGTCTGCAGTGCTTATCGTTTTCCACTGATCGTGAAACATAATTTGTAAGGGGATAACGATGCACTTATATCAAATAAGAAAGCTAAATAGTGAATCAGATAAACTGATTTCATTGGTGTTCAAAGAGTTTCTAGTCTATGTAAGCCAAGAAAAATACATAGAATTTTTCAGCTTGAAAGAGGCTGCCTTAAGTTTACAAATGCACATAAGCTTGGCCGACTCTACCGATAGTATTGCGCAAAAAATGATCAATTTAAATATTGCGAATGCGTGCTTATCTGACTTCAAAAAGCACTTAGTGGGATGTGTAGATATGGGGTATATTCGTGAGCCTCAGCTCAGTCATTTTTTTAACTGTCTAGATTGTATTGTAGAATTGTTGGGTATCTACCGTAGGGCAAGCAAGCAGAATCTAATAAAGTGGGATGTGCAGTTTGATTCTAAGGCTAATAGTATTGAATTACATAAAAAAGACAAGTTGTATTCGTCCAATACCCAACAATTAAAGCAGGCAGAGAAATTTTTAGGTGCCGCTGAAAAAATTGTGTTACCAAAATTGTTTAAAAGTCAGAATCCTTCCTTTTTAAAAAAACCAGCCTCTTATTCAGTTCCACCTATTCGTGATTATATAGACAACTTGGTAAATAAGTGGAATGATGAGCGAGCAAATAGCAAAAGTAGTAGTGGTACTATAGCCAGAAATAAAAGCGGTAAAAAGGCCGAAGGTGGTTCTGATGCCTTAAATGAGCATTTTGATAGTCCAACAGAATGAAGAAATAGCTTTTA
>Ga0136588_1000631_pt1 | contig 12605 bp, 15 predicted proteins | sample AntRauMFilla1564_FD_104782 | JGI IMG/M metagenome (GOLD analysis project Ga0136588, IMG submission 104782) | Saline lake microbial communities from Rauer Islands, Antarctica - Metagenome Filla 1 #564 | ecosystem: Environmental > Aquatic > Non-marine Saline and Alkaline > Saline | place... | reverse complement strand
TCTCTAACACTACCATCGGGCAAAGCTCCTAATACCGCATCGTACAGTACTGTGTCAACGTACCTCTTTGTAGTTGGTTCATAATCTGAACTTGGTATAAACGCTAAAGTGTTGTCTAACTCTAAGACATTTGCTTTGTCAGCCTTTGTGCCTATTTGCCCTTGTAAGCCGATTATGTCTGTGTCATTTGTGTCTATTTGCCCTTGTAAATTATTATCAAGAGAGTCCACTTCCGTCTTAGTATAAGTGGTTGCTTTGTCGGCTTTATTATTTTGAAGTGCTAATATATCTATGTCATTATCCGCTATTTCGTTATCATTTGCATTTATCTGACCTTGTAAACTAATAACATCATCATCATTTGTGTCTATTTGCCCTTGTAAATTATTATCAAGAGAGTCCACTTCCGTCTTAGTATAAGTGGTTGCTTTGTTTGCTTTATCAGTTTGTATACCTAAAATTTCACTGTCATTAGAATTTATCTGACCTTGCAATTCTATTATGTCATTGTCGTTTCCACCTATTTGCCCTTGCAATCCGTTTTCAATGTTATCTATTTCTGTTTTTGTGTATCTTGTGTCAATGGTATTGTCTAATCTGTTTTTTAAACTTTCAATTGTTTCAACAGGATTTATATAGTAATTTGCTTTACCAGTAATTAATCGAATCATTTTACTTAAAAAATCTAATGTATCAATAAAGCTTATATCACCACCTGAAGGGTTTGCTGTTGTTGCATCGTTTAATGTCATGTCTGACAATTCAATACCAGTAAATGTTTTATCTTGAATGTTATTTGAACCTATACCACCTTGATATACAATACCGCTAATAGGGTCGGTTATTTCGGCATCAGGGTTTAAAGACTTCATAACTCTGTCTAAATCACCTTCTATTGCATCAGGTCCAGCGTTATCAAGTGTTTTATCACCATAATTACCACTAAATTGTCTGCTTGGTTTATATCCATCTTTTGTCGCCATATACTATTCACCTACCTTTATTCTAATAAGTTTCCTTCATTAATTCTTTCACTTTCGTGTTCAACTTTTAATATTTCATATTCGAATCCTACTGCATAAAAAGTTATTGGGTCATCTAAATTATAATTTTTAATTTCAACATTGAAGTAATTTGCTTTTTTCTCTATATATGTGTTCCTAATAATCATATCGGACCAGCCCCAACGGGTTTCCCATTTTCTTATTTCCCATATTAAAGACTCGTTCAATTCAATATTGTTGAGTTCTTCAATCATATAATTACCGTTAATTCTTATATCAATCGAAGATTCTTCTTGTTCTTGTTGTTGCAATACAACAAAAAATCTTTTAAGCATCTTTGGATTTAAAAATGTGTCCATGTAATAATTTTTAGTAACAACATGTAATTCTATTGCTTTATATTCTCCTGTTTCTACATCAAAATCATTATAAATATCATCTTGTTTTAATATATAATCATTAGAAGCCATTATTAAATCTCCATTTGATTTTGATAATAATTTGTGAGTTTTCCATCCACTATATATAGCAAAGCCTTGAGTTTTCCAGTCAATAATCAATACTTTGTTATTGTAATCTAACGTTTCATCATCACAATATGCTAACATATATTTGCCTTCAAAAAACACCGCATTTGATATTGTTTTGTTTTTTATATTTTCGGTAAGTTTTTCTAATACACCTTGTGTCAACGAGTTAATCATTTCAAAAGATTGTAATGATATTACTTGATTTGATACTAAATTTATATCTATTTTGTGTATATTGTTTCTTCCTAAATATGTCATTGACATTGGTGTTATTACTAATGAATTATGACTAACGCAACCATAATTAAGTGGTAATGGCTTCCATGTCGCATCAGTTGTAACATCGACCCCTTGATAGTGATACCATCTATTAGTATAACTAACCATTAATGAATTCCCAAAATCTGCTATTGCTGTAACTTTACCCTCACTTGTTGTAGGGTATAAAATAGAAGTTGCTTTAAAAAATCCAAAATCATTAAATTCACTATAATATATTGCACTTGGATTTTCAGGATTTCCTGAAGCAAACATTCTTAATGATTCATTATGAAACGCAAACATTGTACATTTTTTTATTGGTGACATATCATTTTCAACATCATCGCTTTCATTCATTTCTTTAACAACAGTTGAAACAACATTATTAAAACTTGTAACATTTTCCCAGTCCGCTACAACTGTATAATCTTCTGTTTCCAAATTAATACTCGTTTTATCTTTTAAAGATTGATAAAATTCTCCATCAGTATCTAAAACAACATCTCCAATAATTATATCGTGTGTTCCTGATGCATTAAAATCATATGCACCCCATGAATAAATTTTTTCGTCATTGTTATCGATTATGAAAAGCTTATTACTCAAAATTACAAATTTAACATTTATTGTTGACACAACTTGTATCGCTGTAAAAGAACCATCATTATTTAATGTTCCGACTTCTATATCGCTAGTTGTTGGATGTGTTCTAACAATAACTAATCTTTCTTCTGCTCCAACTATCCATTCAGTCATGTTTTGTATGTTTCCACCTAAAGCATCGGTATTAATATTGACAGTACCTTTTCTAGTCTTGAATCCACCACGCTCATTTAAAATAACATTTTGTGCATAAAACATTTCGTTATCTTTTAATTGATTTGGTGATGTTGTATCATTCATACCTTTTCTGAAATCATCATAAAACTTCAATTGACTTTTAGGCATCTAATCACCATCTCTGCGTTCTAATTTTTTTACTGCGTTTCTCCATTCGTCTTACTTGTGTATGTGCTGTTTCTAGTAATCTATCCAATTCTTCTTTTTTTGCTTTTACAGAACTATCTTCTTCTTCATACAATCTAGCCATTTCTTGATAAACCATCCATTTAGATATTGCTGGATGATACGAAACATCTATATCAGGTATATCAGTTTCTATTGTTATTAAATCAGGAAATTTTTCAACTTCCACAATAAATATCCCCGAAGCATTGAAACAAATTTTTCTTTTATCTAATTCATAAGCTTTATATCTTTGATTAGAATCTTTGAATTTCACACTTTTAACATCTAAAATATCAGAATCTAAATCATAAAATTTAGAAGAATCTTCACTTTCGATTTCCATTTTTGATATTTTCCTTGCTGTATAATATTCAATTGGTATTGTTTGGAGAAAATTATTTGCGTGACTTAATGAAAATCCTGTTGTTATACTTCTGTTGATTTCAAGTTGAGCCATTATTCTTATTTTTTGTAATATCAACTCATCCTCACCTGTATCCTTCCGCTTAATGCTTCTGCTAAATCAGTTGCTTTTTCTTCAAACATGTCAGCATATTTTTTATCTGTTTCATCTTCTTTTCTTTTTTCTGATTCTTCTATTTTTGCAACTATTTCATCACCTCTGTGAACAGCTGTTTCTCTAGCATATCTGACTGTTCTATAATCTAATTCGTCAAATGGTACTTCAAAAGAATATGTTGATTGTCTTTGTTTTGAATTATGAACCTCAAATTTTTTTGTCCTTGCATTAAATAAAACAAAGTATCCTTCATCTAATTCTTTTAATTTTGCTGGTACTCTTGATATATGTCTTTCTATTATTTTATAGTATTTAGAACGCTTATATAATACTTTCATTGTCACCCCCAATATAATTATAAAGAAAAGGGATAGGAACAATAATGAACCCATCCCTTTTAATATTTCTTTCTATTCTTCATTCAAATCTATAAGACGTGTTTGACCACCTGGCTTATCGCAACCAATATCAGCATACATATACAATGTTGCTTCATACGCATCTTTTCCTGATACTCTATTTAAAATTGCACCATCTTTTTGCATCCAATCCCATGCACCCATTCTGTACATCTTCCAATTTTCTTTTACCATGAAGTCCATAGTATTGTCAGGCATAAATTTTTCTCTTGTTACAGGAATCTTACCAAATTTCATAACATCATATCCACCTTTGATTGTCATGTATTCAATATTTTTCTTGTAAGATAATTGATTCTTTTGGAATCCCCTTGCAACACCGTAACCAGCCATAATGAAGTCGACTTGTGAACCTAAATTCTCGTCTGCATCATCAACCGCTTGTTGCATTAATAATTCGTCAACATCTCTTAATGTACCCGAGTTGCCTAAAACATTAGGATTGAACCATTTGTTTGCACTTCTATCAATACCGTAAAGAGTATTGTTTGCTGTCATAACTTTATCAGTACCTGTTAATTCTTGATTTAAGTTATCGTGAATAGTAATAAAGTCACCAGCTTCTACTGTGACAGCTGTACCTGAAATTGTAATTTTTGAACCAATTTTATCAACATCTAATATTTCAACACCATCAGTTGCTGTGATTTTAGCATTAGAATCATTTACATCAAGTACATCAACGAATTGTCCTACTGCAAAATATTTTGTTGTTGATACAGCTAATGTGTTTAAAGGTCCTTGTGCTACAAGTGTAGCCATTGTACCCGTACCATCGCCAAATAATTGTCTACGCAAATCATTGTTTGCATCTTTAGTTAAATCTTGCATTTGATTCTTTAACAATCTTACAAAAGCACCTTGTTCATTTCTTGATGCTTTAATTGATTTACCTGTTAATGCAATAGTACCGTAAATGTTCTTTGTATCCCATTCAGCCATATCCCATTTTCTAGGACTTGATGAAGGAAGTGTTCCGTTTTCTGCTCTGTTACCTACACCACCACTTCGACCATAAACCAAAGGCATCTTAATGCTTTTACCTGATACTTCTTTTGTTGACTTTTCCATTTGTGCTAGGAAAGGTCCACTTCTTTCGTCTAATTGCTTTCTCGCTGGTTCAATAAAAAAATCTTTAAATGCTTTTTCTACCGTTGCTATTGTAGTTGTTGCCATAGTTAATTCCACCCTTCTCTAATTAAATTCGTTCATCATCATTTCTTCTGCTTCATCAAAACTTTGTGCTTTCTTCTTTGTTGCATTTGATGGTTGTTCACCTTTATTCTTCTTATTGCTAATGCTTCTTATAGAATCTTTGTTATTAACATTTTTTAAATATTCGCTAATTATAGCTTTTTTAATATCCTCATTATCTAAGATTTGTTGCTTTGTTTCATCGTCACCAAGTACAGTTTTCAACATTTCAGAGTTATTCGGCATTTTTGGTATCTCACCCATTTCTAAACTTCTAGCTATGTGATAGGCTGTTTCATAGGCGTGTTCCTTACCGTTTAAATCTAAATCCGAATTCTCCATAATATCTAACATTGTTTCGCTGTATTCAGTATAATCAGGATATTGTTCTGTGAATTCATCAGCAATTTTATTCCATTTTCCCTGTTCTTCTTCTTTGTTCTTATACTCTTGTTCTTTTTCAGTTAATGCTCGATTAACCTTCTTATCAGCTATTTTCTGTGCGATTTCACTGATGACCTTTTGAGGATTTTCATAAAGTTTTTCCATAAAATCTTCACTACTTAATTCGTCCTCAATAGTTTTTTCTTTTACTTCTTCATCCGTTTTATTATCGCCATCTTCTAAATTTTCATCCGCCTTATTACCACCTTCTTCATCTACTACCGCATTTGCTTCTGCATTTGCTTCTGCTTTTGTAGTTATTTTACTCAAATAGCTACTTCGTGCTACATTCTCTTTTGCTTCTCCTGTATTATCGCCTTCACTTTCAAGCGACTTTTCAAAATTTTTGAAGATTTCAGGCATTTCACTTTCGCTTGATTCTTCATTATCTATATTTTCAGCATCCTCGGTCACCTTTGATAGTGATTCTTTTGCTTCATTGTTTGCATCATCGTCTGTATTATCAAGGTTATTTAGGTATGCTTCAAATCCATCTTCGCTTTCTCCCCAATCGGAAGAATTAGCATCTTCAGTTGTTTCCGTTGTTGCAGTTGCTTCTGCTCCATCGCCACTTGTTTCGGTTGTTGTGGTTGCATCGGCTGTACTCGCTCCACCTTCTGCCCCTGAACCACCGCCACCATCAGCAAAGAGTTGTAAATTAAAATCATATATATTTTTTTTCATTGTTTATATCCCCCTTTGTTATCCTTGTTGTTGCTGTTGTTCACCTTGTTGTTGCTGTGCTTCTTGCATTGCCATTTCTTTATTCCTTACTATTTCTAAATGTTGCTTTCTATGTTCATTTACTATATCGAACAGTTCAGGATTTTCGTCTATCATTCCCCTAAAATCAGCACTTACCATAAAGTTTGTATGTTCTTTTAAGTGAGTTGCGTGGTCATCTACTTCCCATATCTCAACAGGTTTTTCTTGTACCATATCTAAGTTTTCTTTCTTCGCTCTTTCTTCATGTTTATTTATATCAGATACATAATTTTCCCAATCTCCAATTTCTAACATTTGGAATATCTTGGATACCATTTCAGTCGGCATATCAGGTTCAAACAATCCAGCATTCATTAAATCAAATACAAATTGTCGTCTTTGTGCTGGTGTTTCTGATAATGCTGTCTTAGAATCTATATAAACATCGAAAGAAGTAATGTCATTTGAATCCCATTCGATTAATGATACTTCATTATCTTTGCCAACATATTTTACTTTTCTTGAGTAGTCTACATTTTCTTTTATTATTCTTAATAATATTTTTCCTATTTGTTGCCTTGCTGTTTGAATATGTGATGCGGATAATGATATTCTTGTTTGGTCTTGTTCCTGCAATATACTTAACGCTACACCACTATTTGCACCAGTTGGTGCTGTTGAATCTCTTGATATCTCTGATACGCCTGATATTCTATTGAAATCCATGTGTAATGATGATTCTTCTGTATCGAAAGCATTTGGTAATGATGGATTATCCATATAGCTTGGTGCTGTTGCTCCTCGCTTATACGGTATCATTGAACCTGGTGCTAATCCTTCTTCTTCAATGAATCGTTCATCTACTGAACCTTCTTCATACGTTAATTGTCCAATACTTGCACGATTTAAATATTCTTTTTTTCTGTTTCTTAATGAGTTGTATCGTCTTTGTATTGGTAACAATCTTTCAAATATAGACTTGCCAAAGAATTCACCATTATCAACTGATTTTTGTACTGTAAATGGTAATTCATAAGTACCTTCTTGTTCGCACCAATCAGGAAGTTTTCCGTAATAAACTAATTTTTTATCTTCATCTGATTTTATTACAATTATTAATCTTCCACTTGGGTAAATCTTTGAAGGTAATTCCCATTTTTCTATTACTTCAGCACTATTTTCTAATTCTTTTGTGTTGAGTGCAAAACCATTGCCTTTTTGACCAATAGAACCCGAACCTGTCTTTGTTTGTTCCATTGATATGACATCTTGCGTTCCACCTTTTATTGATTCATCAAACATTCCAAAGATTTCATCTACATCATATACCTTTGAATGGATGATGCTTCTACATTCTGTTGCATCTTTTTTAGTAACAGAATCAGGAAATATTTCGAACGGTGTACAATATGTTAAATCTAGGTCACCTTCATGTATCTTTTTAATATATTGACCTTTAAATTGTCTTAGCTCTCTTTCAAATTCAGGTAATAAATATTCTTCCTCATCCTCTACTTCTACTGACTCATAGCCAATCACTCGACCGCTGTTATCATCCCAGCCACTTTTCCATATAACTGAACCGAGTCTTTCACTCCAAAGGTTTGCTTCTTTCTGTATTTTTTCCATTTCTAGTTTGTAAAACAATCCTTCCAACAATTTGGTTTCCACTTTAGCACTTGAAATATCTTGTGATTCCGCTGTTGCTGGTCTTACTTTTATATTAGTATCAGCACGATTTAACTTTGCTAATCTAGTTTCAAGTATTGGTGCTAATTGATTAAATACTTCTCTTTCCTCCCACCATGCGAACGGTTCAATTTCATCAATTGATTTACTCATAGTATTTACTCGCATATGTTGTTGTCCATCGATGAAGTTTAAAAGTAATCTCCATGTCAAAACATAGGGTAGTTTTTCATCTTTCCTTGATTGATAATCCTGTACCACAGAATCAATAATATCATTCTCATATTTTTCTTTTGCCATCTCATTGATGCGTTCATCTGTGAGTTCGTCATCACCCATTTCTAACACATCCATGTAACTATCATCCATACCATTAAATTTTTCTTTTTCTACATTCTCATATCCGTTTCTTTTCATCCCTAAAGCCATGTTTCACCGCCTTTCTTTTGAGATACATTATATTAGTTTCTATTAGATTTTTCTTTCTTTAATGCATTTAATGGACTCTTTCCCTCTAACCTTTTGTTATCAACACTTTGTTTATAAGGTTCTTCTAATTGCCCATATAATCTATCTAACAATTTATCGTTTATTTCTTCCAGTCGATTCTTTTCTTTGATGTGAAAGTATTTATCAACCGAATATAGTATAATTAATATTAGAATTAAAATGTAAAATTGACTCATTCCATCACTCCCCCTTCTACTTTAAGTATTCTTTTTTTAATATTGGGTATTCCTTCAAGCGTATACCAATTTGGAAATATAAGCATGTTTACATATTCTATTTCTTTTCTTTGATATTTGATTAATGTGTATTTTAAATACAATAATTTTACGCCCATCATTATATTGTTAATCATATTACTCACCAAAAATTTCTGCATATAATCTCTTGTACATTACTGTTGCTGTTGCATCTTCTCCAAACGCAATACCAACACTTTCAGCAATTTCTGCCATTTGTGTTTTTGTCAATTGAGGTTTCTCTAACATTGTATCCATAATGCTAACAAGTAACTTGTCTGCTATATCATTTGATGATTCAGGTTCTTTCGCTTTTTCTAATTCATTTATTATTTCAATTGCATCTTCAATTTCGTTTTCTAATACTTGATTTGCGGATTCCAATTCCTTGATTTCTTTATCTTTTGCTTCAATGATTTCTTTGTTCTCTCCGCCTGTTTCAAGCTCCTTAGCGTATGCATCCTTTTTAATTAGATTTTCCTTTAGTTCAGATATCTTATCTTGCATTTCTGATGCGTGTACTACCCCAGGATGATTTTTAATCTGTTCAGCGATGTAATCCTCATCATCAGGTTCATACCCTTCTAAAATAGGCTTGTAGTCGTCTGAATACTCTAAAAGATATGCATTGATTTCCTCTGCTATTTGAATTGCTTCTACCTCTGAAACACTTATTCCTATGTGTGGAAATTGTGTATCTCCTATACGGATAAATGCTTTGCCATTGCCATGATATAATTCGCTTCTTAAATTACCATTTGTTTTTCCTACATATAACAATTTTTTACTCATCTGTTCCCTCCTTTGCAACTAATGCTAATACATCATCTACTTCTACAACTTTATAATCAACTTTGCCTATCTCAATTGATACACCCGAATACTTTGGTATTGCTAAATTATAATCATTAAATTCTAATTCTGTTATATCAAAATTGTCTGATAAATACCCCATTGTTTCATTACTCGCAACAACTAATTCCACTATCTGTGGTGTTTCCTTTGTTTCTTTTCCACTTTTAGCTAATACAATTCCTGACTTTGTAATTTTAGCTTCAGAAACCCCTTTGATTACTAACTTTCCTAATGCTGGTATAATTTTCTTTAATCCAATTTCTTTCATTTTATAATCTCCTCCTAATTCTATTCGTTTTACTTCTTCTTGATGCAACAACACCTTCTTTATGCCTGAGTATCTTTGACTTTCCATCATCAAGGTCAATTGCTTTCTTTCGTGGTGCTTGGTCCATTATAAACATTGCTATTGCAAAAGATAAAATTGAGTCATCATGCTTTCCAGTTTCCGCAATAGGTTTGCCTGTGTCATCTATAATGAATGTCAACATCTCATTGAGTGTCACCAAATCATTAACCTTCTCTATGTGTTCCCTTGCTAGTGTTCTAAATTCTCCCAATATTGAATTACGATTACCACTGTTAGTATGGAAACCTAATTTGCCTTTGTGCTTATCCTTAATTGAATCAGGATTTTGACCTCTTACATAGATGTTGGGATATAAGCGTTCTCTAACTACTTTTATAGGATGCGTTGAATGATTAACCTCTATTCCTATTAAAGCGTTATTATACATATATCCTAGCATTACTGTATGGTCCGCATACAGGTCCTCATCTTTATCAATTATCAATCTTGCAACTTGATTATAATTTGAGTCCAACACTTGGGAAAAGTTCCTATCTGTGCCATCAGTTGCTGTATCGCCACCAATTGCATAAGTTTCATATTCGTTCGGTTCTATATATATTTCGACATAACCAAACGTTGAATCTACCCATTTAACAGTTTTTTTATCTATTATCTTATTCTTAGTTTGACTATCTGTTGTAAAATCATATTCGAAGTAACCTTTCCTCAATATAGTTGATTCAAGTTTCACTTCTGCTTGTCGTTCTGTTATCTTCGTATTGTTAAAGTAACCTCTACCTGATGATAAAAAAGCTTCATCTGATGTGCAAGGATACTCTTGTTTAATCATCTCTTGCTTGTCTTTCCATTTGTCAAAATACCAATATGATTGCTCTAAATCTAAACCTATTGTTTCGTATAACCAGCGACATCTTGAATATGCCCAGTTTCTCGACTGTACTTCTTCAGAAGGTTCAGCCATTTCAAGGTTTAATATGAATTCTTCTTTATCTTCTTTAGTTATGAATTCGAGTCTGTATTCCGATGTTCTCCACCATTCATAAAATATATTTTCCCAGTTGTTGTCAGCATCCCAGTACTCCTTGAAATCATTGTATCCGTTAGCTGTTGACTCTATTACTGCAAGTACGTTTTGAGTGAGTGCTTCACCTAATCCTACAAGTAATTTCTTTAATTCCATGAATCCACCTTCAGATATATGCAAGTAGTTGAGTGTTTTACTACGTCCAGCATCTTTTTTACCTGCTGTTGCAACTCTCATTTTACTGTTTAATCCTCCGCCTTCTTTATCCTTAAAGTCCAATTCTCGCTTAGTGTTGTACTTAATGGATGGCTGTATTGCTTGGGGTAGGTGGTCAAAAGGATATTTCACTTTGTCCTCAAATATTGCTTCTGTATTGTCTGAATCGTCTGCTAATGTGTAACCTGAAAAGTTCTTTCTAGTGATGGATTGCGATAGTCCGTAAGCGTTGATAATAGTAGTAACATATTAATCCGTTGTTTCTAACGGTATGGACTAACTCTTATTCGAAATATACATTCAAATCCACACGTTTCCAACAGTAATCCATTTTATCTGTTGTACTTCCTCTCGGAATAGTCTCTACACTCATTGTCAAACTAAACACTCGACAACTAGCACGAGATTGCCTACGTCTAAAACGTTTAGGTTTCCCCGTTAGCATTGCAATGCAACACACCCTGGATAGGTTAATGTGGTTTTACAAGAGCATACATTTTACCCTTGCTGTCTACCTTTCAAGATTATAAATTTAAGGTGATGCCTTTTTCCAGCTTTAAACTCTTTAGAACATCTATCTACATGCTGGATAAAATCAGTCTGTACCTCATTTAAAAAGAATGGTACAGTTTGTTGCTTCTTATCTACAACTATAAACAACATTTCGATTAACTTATATGATGCTTCTCTGATTTCGCTACGGATGTGTTTATTCTCACGTCTGTTTATATATTCAACAGTTGATTCTCTAAAACGTGTGTCCTCATCAATACTTTTATGTTTATTCCATATTTTGTGTCTTTGCTTAATAATGTCATCACATGAGTATTTAACCACTTTCTTTGATGGTTTTGTTTTGGTTGTCTTTTTCATTTTCACCACCTTTGCGATTAGGTTTATTGCTGGATTCCTTCAGCTTTACATACTTTTTAAACCTTTCTTCTACTGAATCCATCATTTATCAATACACTTATGCATCTTAATGAATTCTTCCTTTGATATTTTCCATTTACTTATAACCTGTTCGAATAAAAGCATTTGGTCTACAAATTCTTTCGTTGTAATTAGTTCATTTTCGTGTTGATTGAATAGATGTTTCCTTTGTTTCAATGCCCATTCAATTTTTTCTACCATATCCATAAAAAACACCTATCCTTTGCTACAACTAATAAATTGTTGTTTGTCATGATAGCTTTGTTTGTCATTCTTTTTGTCCAATAATCTAATGAGTTGATTCTGATATGTTGAATGCTCTCTTGCTACTCGGATATGTGATTTTAAATACCATATATAGTTTTTCTCTCGAATATGCTTTGTGAAGTCTTGATGATTGATTAAAGGTATTCTCCTGTGTTCTACGTTATAGCGTATCATTAATGCAACTTTATTAGGATTCTTAAACCTGCTTCTATATAAATGCGTGTGACTATGAAACATCGCATCCCCTTTACTTGGATGCATTCCAAATTTACCTTTTTTACGTTGATTAATTAATATCCTGCTTCCATCTCTACCACATTTTTGTATATGCAAATTCATTCACAAAATCCCTTCTCTACTGTGTTTGTCGTTAGTCTACGATTAGTATTGATACGGATTAGAATTCCCCTGTGTGCGTGTGTGTGCGTGATTCCTTTATGTTTATGTATTTGATGGGTAAGCTTATGGGATTGTAGG
>Ga0136588_1000622_pt1 | contig 12697 bp, 18 predicted proteins | sample AntRauMFilla1564_FD_104782 | JGI IMG/M metagenome (GOLD analysis project Ga0136588, IMG submission 104782) | Saline lake microbial communities from Rauer Islands, Antarctica - Metagenome Filla 1 #564 | ecosystem: Environmental > Aquatic > Non-marine Saline and Alkaline > Saline | place... | reverse complement strand
TCCCCTGTTAAGGCCTTTATCCGGGTCTGTAAGTCGTTAGCCTCTTTTTTCAGTTTTAGGAAGGCCGGTGTAGCTCTGTCGTCTGCCGTAAGGGCTGCGTCTTCCATCGCCTCTTTAGTATTCCTTAACCGGACTCTCAAATTAGCTAACGTATTTACGTTCTCCTCTGCGGCAGCACCCCCTTTACTGCTCTCCTCCACAAAGTCTGAGAGCACCTTAACTACTGCCTTTAACCCTCCTTCATACAAAGAGACTTTCGCTATCGCCTCGTCTAGTTGGCCTTTTATAGTTATGCTTTCTAATAAGCTTGGGTTTTCCTTAAGTTCCTTATTTAAGGACTCAACACTGCTTGTTGCTTGATTAAATTGGTCTGTAAAATCCCCCTGTAAGTCCCTCGCTACCTCGACTATGGCTTTACCAGACCTCTCCGCCTCGTCGGCAAGTGCTTTCAGTGTGTCCGAGTACGATTCTTCCGCAGTCAAGTCTCTGAAATACTCATCCGCCTGATCTTGGTTTCTTGCGAGCAGAGAAAAACCTTTAACTGCTGTAGTTAAAAAGCCTAAAACACCTTCGGCAAAAGTCCCTAAAGGTCCCCCACCCTCCTCTAACTGTGTTATGAAGAGCGTAAATTCGTTGTTAAGTCTGCCTTGCGCTGCCGCCAGAGTCTCTACTCTCTCAATCGTTTCCAATTTGAAAGCCTCTTCAAGCCCCCTGGACAGTGCAGGTATCGCATCCACCGATAGCAGCCCGCCTACTTCCAACATGTCATTAAGTTCACCTGTGGCCAGACCTAGCGCTTTCTCCAATATCTGGAACGCCCCGGGAAGCCGTTCACCCAACTGGCCCCTGATTTCTTCCGCCTGCACGTTTCCTTTTGAAAGTATCTGTTCCAAGGCTCGCAGAGATCCGTTAATGTCGTCCTGGCTCCTACCTAATGCTGCGCCCGCAACGACCACGTTCTCGAACACCCTTTGCGTTTCGGCCAATGTAAGGGTCGTACTCTTGGCAGCGGCTAAAAAATTGGTGTACCTGTTCGTTAGTCCGATAAGGTCTGCCCCGGCCCTTTCCGCTACCACCGATAAAAACGCTGTCGCATTGTTGAAGCCTACTTGGGTTTCCGTAACCTGCTCCAATCCGAACCTTACGGAGTCCAAGGCCTTGACCTGCTCAAAGAGCCGTTGGGCTATTTGTATCCCTGAAAATAACCCGAAAGCACCTAAGAGGCTTCTCGTGACCCCGAGGACGCCCCTGACCGCGCTCCCATAGTTACCTACGTTGTCCCTAAAGTTGCCTACGGCCCTGTCGGCCGTTCTGACTTGCCCGTCGAGCCTTTTAAACTCTGCTGTGGCGTTTCGTATCTGCTTGTTGGACGCGCTCTGGGACGCTATTAGGTTTCTCAGGGTGTTTGCGGACAGGTCTCTCTGCTTACGGAGTCTTGCATAAGCTTGCGTAAGATTTGAAGTTAATACCGCCTCATCTTTGGCAAACTTGTTTACCTGAGACCTTATAACCCTTTCTTGCGCCAATTGCTGTACGTCGTTTGCGCCTATCGTTTGGTTTCTCTCCCTCTGCCTTGCGACTTCTCGGAGGGCTTTTTCATACTCGGATAAAGCCGAGGTGGCTTTTTTGGTCTCATCCGTGGCCTTTCCCGCCGCTTCCCCGAGGCCTGAACCACCTAAAGCACTTCTTGCCGCGGATTGGAGACCGTTTACGTTCGTAATAGACGCAGCTATCCTTTTATCGAGGCGGTCGAACGCATCGAATACACTTTGATTTACTAGGTTTTCACCACTAACTTGCCCTTTTGCCATTTCTCTGTATTGTTCGGTTCATAGCCTTGAATTGACCAATTGTCAATTTGTCGGGGTCATTTATCGTAAATCCTGCCAAATTTAGCGTAGCTATGGCATCGTCTGACGAAAAACTCCTTTGTGTCTCGGTTGTTTGCGACCGGTTTATGGCTTCTAATTGTATTAGGTTGTTTTCGTATTGCGATCGGTGCTTAGTTATGTAATTTTTTAAGGCTGTGACCTGTTCCGCAATATCCTCTTTGTAGGGCATCCCTGCTTCTAGGAGTATTTCTTTACGGTCTAGCCTGGTTATTAGCACCCATTGAAGCGCTATGACGGCGTTTTCCGCCTTTAAATGTGATAGTAGTACCTTTTTCTGCTCTTCGAGCAGGGCAGAGGCCTCTAGCGAGTCATCATCCTCCTCCCAAGTCTTTAACATCTTGGACCATTTGCTTTTGCCTATAAAAAGGTGCGCCCTACGCTCGGGCCCCGAGAGCAATTCATAGAAAAGTTTAAACGGGAAGTAACCATATTTGGTTTTCCTTAGATTATCTCTAATTGCCGACATATCTCATTTTGCATTTCAGGGATTAGTTTGTCGTTGACATACTCGGACAAGCTTTCTTTTGTAAGACCTAGTAGGACCTGTTCCCCAAATATATCCGAAAATTTATCAATAACCAAGGGTGCGGTGGCACCTCTGCTGAATATTTCAAAGTGTTGGGACGTAAATCTGACGTACATTCCGTCAAAAAGGGCTCCCGTCCACTCGAAGTTGTAATTGTCGCCCGCTGTTTTGGACTGTCTGGTATTTTCGCCTTCTGCAAAGGACTCTGTCGCTTCGGCGTAAGTGCCGAGGCTCTCGCCGAAAATCCCTACCCCCCGGGATAGTTGTATTTGGTTTAAATCGATAAGGTACGCTTCAAACCTTTTCGAGATTTGAAGCGCAATCTTATACACTCTAGCCTTAGTCCTTAGAGGCTTTAGCCTTTGCCGAACTTGAACTAGCGTTGACATCCTTTTCGTTTTTAGGTATGCGGTTCAATTTTGCGGCTCCCTCGTCCTTCCCGAAGTACTTCACGATACACTCATCGATTTCCCCCTTGTGGTCCGGATACCTTTTTAAGAGTATCTGTTTTACGGTTCCCGCGCTCTTCTCTTGTAATGACTTACCTATCAATATTGCCATAAAGATTAAACTTTAACGATTATGGTGTCCAGGTAGTACGTGCTGCCCGCAATGGTCCGTCTTCCGTTAAACCTGATGTAGGCCGTAGTAAGGGCCGTGGTAATGCTGATGGCGTAAACGCCAGTACTACCGGTTTCGGAAACCGAGGCGATCGTGAGGGCGTTCCCGTCATCGTCCGTCGCCGAAAAGTCCGCCGAAAGAGCTCCTGCAAGAGGGGCGTTGGACCCTGACTTGGTTACTGTCAGATCAAAAGCCAACGCAGATCCCGATGTTACCGAGTCAACTGTTGCCGTAAGCGGGTAAACCTGTTCGATTTCGCTGAATAACCAGTCAATTTTGGCCTCCATTGGGTTCAGTTCGTCCCCGTCGTTGTCCGTAAACGTAATGTCGATAGTGGTGTACTCTACCGGCTGCTCCGTGGTAGGCAGCGACCTCTGGCTTACCGAGATGGTGGCATTGCGGCCTTGGGGCTTACCGTCATCCTGTAAACGTGCGACTACAAACCCGTTAGTGGTCTGGAAGTAGATACGTCCGGTCTTACCGTCCATCTTTTTAAGTTCTGCGTGAACGACGGCGTTCACCTGTAATATCGACCTTACAACTTTCGTCGCCGAGGTCGTCTCCTCGTTGATGTCCAGCGCGGCGTCAGTAAAAAACTGCGCTTCCTCGCTGTTGTCCTCGAACTTACACTTACCTAGGTAAGTTAAAGTTCCCGCTACCGCCGCCGTGTCCCAGTTATCCTGGATCTTAAGCGCCGTGATACTTGCAAACTCTTGGGTCGATTCCGCAAAGAACACCCTCTCATAAGCGCCGATTATGCCCTTACTGTTGATGCCTCCGCTCGCCACGATATTCGTGTTGGCTCCCGCGCCCGATACTTCTGTGTATTTTGACATTTTTGTTACTAATTAATATTAGGTTCGTAATCTTCTGAATAATTTACTGTAAATGATAGCCTCATAACGTCCCAAATGAACTGCCCTTCGCGTTCGTCCTCGACTTTGTAGTCCGGGAACAACTGCACGCCCGGCAAGTCCGTGGTCATCGTGATGGCGCTTAGGCTGAATCTCCTCTCGATCTGCTCCCACATCGGTCGCAAAACTTTCTTGAAGCTCCTGTCGGCGTTCAACCTGACCCCGTTCAAGAGGTCGATGTTAGACTCTATGACGCATAGGTTCAACACTACCGGCCTTGAATAGACACCTTGGAATGTGGAGTCTGCCGCCTCGTTCGGTACCGACCATATCAAAGGGTTGTGCAACTCTTGGTATTGCGCTAGGTATTTCCTGAGGGCGTCCGTGTCACCCCACCCGAAGGAGGGTTTCCTGGAGATGTTCGCGTTGATGTCCACGGGCGGCATTAAGCTCACCTGTTCGGCCATCAACTCCTCAAAAAATAATAGTTTCATATCCCTATAGAGTTTTTATATTCGTAGCTGCCAGAGTTTTCACCTCTTAAGAATTTGGATACATCCTGTTGGATCTCATACTCAAAAACTTCGGATTTCGACAAATAGTCGAGTAAGTCCTCATACTCATCTACGAAAATATTCCACCTTTTTACATACTTGGCCGAATTGTCGGCTACCGTAAACCCCTGCGTCTTGCCCTTTCCGGAGCCTACTGCTGTTTGGGTTATTTCGGTAACTTCCAGCCATTCACAAAATATGGCGTTCTCCAACATGGGTCTAAGACCCTGCCACGAGCCCGCGCCGTTTACCAAGTCTATATAGGCTTGGTCTGCGTCCACATTTGAGCCATAGTTGAACGGACGCTTACCTAATTCGGCCTGGATCAACACATACTGTGCGTCTCCGAACACCTTTTTAAGTACTCTCCTCTCCGTTTCCGTAATGACCTTATCTAACCCTGAGTTATTGTCAACTCCCGCGCTCTCGTTGACCGCTGTTGAAATCTTCAAAGGTTCGTCTACAAAGCTAGATATGGTCGTTATGTTTGGCATCTGTAAATTATTCCTTGTTAGTAATCTGCTGTGCCTCTTTCTGTGCGCCCTCCACTATGGCTTCCGCACTTTCGTTGGCTTTTTTGATTATTGCCCTAGCCTCTTTTTTAGCTTTGTCAACTATGTCCGAGGCTTTAACTGCCGCCTGTTTCTCGCCTGTGCCCTCTTGCAGCTCTACGTATTCCGCTACCCCGTACTTGTGTACAAGTTTAGCGGCCATAGACGCCGAGCAGTTGGCCATTACAGTCCCTTTCTTTACGGTTTTGTACTTTTTAATAAATGTTATAGCCTTTGCCATTCTTTATGTTTTAATCCGGGGTACCTCCCAGTAATACTAGTGCGGCATCAACGTCCGTAACTTTAAGGAATCCGCTCTTGTCCGCAGCACGGATAAGCAGTAACAGTCGGGTACGTACCTTGATGGTCTCCATGTCCTCCACGAACTGGTCGGCGACCAAACCTCTTGACAGGAGTACTCCGTACTTCTCGTAGATACGTGCAAACCTCCTGTCCCCTACTACTAGAGCGTTGTCGTCCATGTTGTTGTCGATGATGATCGTCATCGAGCCTATGCCCGAAATTTCCTTGAACATGTAGTTCTCGTTGGCGTCTTTGCCAAGGCGCAGATCATCCGCTGTATTGTCGTTCATCACGACAATATCCGGGGAGTATTTGGAACCTCTGCCCGTGGTTATGTCGGTTCTCATCCTTGTCACGAGGTCGTAGATGTTCGGTGCAACGATTGATTCCTGTGCGGCCGTGTATGCCGGGGCAGCCGCCATAAGTCCCTCTATGGTACCCGCAGTACCTGCGCCCTTTATAAGAGCTAGGTCCCTAACGGTGCTTACATTGGTGTCCAGGAACATTTCGAGTTCCGCGGCTGCGGTAACTTCGTCCGTTCCGAACTCGTCCGATACAGGTAATGAGTCACCGATCTTGACAAGCTCTTTGGAATACCCCTTGAATTTCGCCGTAGACTCCGGAAACTTACCTCCCTCGGCTACGATTGCGGCACTCCTGACTATGTCGGCCTCGACCCAATCCACGTAGCGGATTACTCCCTGGTGGTTCCCGTCGGGAACTGGGATCTTTGGCAAAACATCGTAAAGGCCTGGGTTCTTAACGCCCAACTGCCCGATGTTCGGCAAGAAGTACCCGCTTGGGTTCGTTGCGATACTGGCCCTTAGGGTGTCCGCTTTAAGGACTACGTCCTTAGCGGTAATACCTTTGACCAAGTTTTGCACCTCTTCCCGTTGGTTCTTGATCGCAACGTGCAGCATAACTGGCTTATCGCCCCCTTTTCCCGCCTCTAAAGCCTGTGCGGCCTTTTCCTCTGCTTCTGTAATACGGGTTGCAAAATCTTTCATCTCCTGACTGTCCACTAGCGACTTAATGGTCGCTTTTAAGGTAGCCTTGGCCTCCTCTTCCGTGGGCGCCTTGGGCATACCCGCCTGTGCAGCCTTTAGGCTCTCGCTAACATATTGCAAAAACTCTTTTTGCAATCTAGCTTTCTCCTCGATCGTCTGTGCTGAGAAGTCCGAAACCCCTTCGCCGTCCAACCACTCTTTTAATGTCTTTAACATTTTTTCTATTTAGATTAAGTTTCTATAATAAGCTTCCTCCCTCAACTTCAATTCAGCCAATCGAGTGTCTTCCGACGATTCGGTTTTGGGGGAAGTGCCTTTGGCGGGGTCCCCACTACTGTAGATATTCGGTGTTGCATCATTGCTTCCCGCAATGACCATACTGCCCTCTTTGAAGATCTTAGCTTCATCTATTGCCCAAAAGTACTTATTTTCTGCCACAATATCCTTGTTTGCGATCAAATCTATGCGATCGTCGTACAATTTTTTGTTCTCCGCCCAGTCCTTGCTGTCGGAATCCATCGCCAATGTCATCTTGACATACTGCATCCTGACGGAGTTTTGCATGTCTCGCTTCTCCTCTATGACTTTCCTCGCTCCCCCATGTTCTATTTTACCCATGGGTATCTCATATATGAGGGCCTGAGTGTTTCCCTCATAGGCCTTCCCCGCCATCGCCCACGGGATTTCCTTTACGAAGGACGTTACGTCTTCGGGCCAGGCGATTATGTCCGCAATCTTAAGGCTGTGGGACTCAACGTAGAACAACTTACCGACGTTGGCCTTTAGGCTCCGGTCCCATATACCGTCGAAGTGGACGTCGCCGTGCGAGTCGAAATATTTAGTGGTGTTGATGATCGGGTAGACGTACCCTTCCTTTACCCAGGAGGGTGTGTCCACACCCTTGCCCGTGAATAGGGATTTCTCTAAGAACGGACTAACGGAAAAGCCGTCCAGCTTCTCCGCTGACTTGAATATCTGCGCACACTTTAGGGATATGAGCCTTGCCTCGTTCTCCTTCAACGCTGCAAACGCCTCGTCATGGTTCTTAAATACCCTGTTTGGAAACTCCTTCAACCGTACTTCCATTCTCTTTCTTTTTTAAATCGTTCCTAAGAGCCTCGACGTTAACGCCCTCGCCCTGTAATTTCTGTATGTATGCTTCGTTCTTAAGCTTTGCGCCCAGGTCCTTTATGTAATCCGCTCTTTCCATTATGTTTCGTTTTCCGTGCCGGCGAGGTCTCCCCCGTTGGCGTTGGTGGGCCTCATCGGCTCCGTAAAATCCGTGAAGTCGAAGCCGCAAGCGTCGGACGCCTGTTGTTGGCCTACGCCCCCTTCGACCAATTTCTTGTATGCCGTTGCGTTCTTGTCCAGCGTCTCCGCCCTCTCCTTCTCGAACGTCTGTACGAACGGTAGGTGCGTGTAGTCCAGTTCCAGCCTCATTCCCGATATGTTGTAGAACTTTAAAAGGCCCTTACAAAAATCGTCGGCCGCCGGTTGGACGCAATAGGATATGATGGAGGCTCTTGCCTTCTCCTGGTTCTCATAAGTTGCGCCTCCCTCGAAGCTTTCGATAACGTCCTTTGGGATATTCAACATCTTTCCAATAAAAAAAGCATCGTTCATAAAGGCCTTGTCCAAGCTCTGTAGGCCGTTCAGGTTCTCGACGAACCTCTTTATGTCCACCATCGACTTCATGCCGTGTATGGACTTGTTCCCCATCACTTTCCGCTCGACATCGTCCGCTTCCTTGGCGCCCATCGGCAGCGTGGATACGTTCCTCACGTCATGCTTCCCCGCAACGATGTACTTCTTTGCGAGCAGGGAGTTTACGTTCTTTGCGTTGAGTATGTTGTCCGAATTCTTTATGATCTTGTGGAGGGCGTCCACCCTGCTCGGTGGGTAGAACCACCCTGTAACCCCGTTGGATATGTCGAAGAACTGCTTCATAAGCTCGTATTTGAACGGGATGTCCTGCACATTGGTCTTGTATCTGAGCCGCTTGGCCATCAACTCCCTGATGGAGCTGTCCGAAAGGAACAGGCTGCTCTTGTTCTCCTCGAACCATTTAGGCCACTCTATGCAGTCGGGCGCCATCCAGTACAGCATATTGGCGCCGCCGGATTTAAGGACCTTGGAGTCCGACAGCATATTGGCCGATCCCAAGAGCCGCCAGAACATAAAGTCCCACTTGAACTGATCGCCCGACTGCATCGGGTTCGGGTCGTCCAATAGGTCGAGTATCGGGTGTTCCGCTACCTCTTCCGCGTCCTTGTCCTTCCCGTTGTACAGTTTGAACCTCCCCATAGAGCAGAGGTCGGGGAGCAGGGCGAATATAAAAAGGGCCGCAGGGTTTTCCAGTACCTGCTTTAGTCGGGTATGCTTATCGAAGTTGGTATCGTTGGACCACGTCTCGAAATAGTATGTGTCACCAAAAGGTAAGATCCTTTTTATGATGCCGGGTATCCTAAAACTGAACGCCATATTTTTATTTTGTTCAAAGGTAATTATTTTTTACTTACCTTTACTGTGGTTATTTTCAATTGGTTTTATTGTTTTAGACCCCTAGGCTCTTGCTTAGGGGTTTTTTTTTTTATGCCAACCGGATAATGCCCTCGGACTGTAGCCAGCTCGCTACGTACCTGATGCCGTCCATGTGATGGTTATTGATGTCCTTCGGCTTCCCGTCGATGATGTCCCCGAACCTGTCCGTGTCCCATTGGTAGTTCTCCTGCTCGAACTCTATGTTCGGGGAGGTGTCGGTGTAGCGGACCGTCAAGTTCTGCAACACGTCGATACCCGCCATGATGGAGCCCTGCCCCTTGACCGCGGCGAACGCATAGTCCCACCCCATGTCGCGGACGGACAATATCTTCTCCTCCCGGTTGTTATCGCATACGATGTAGGCGTTCTTGGGTATGGCCAACTCGTTGAACCGCCACGTAACGAGCCCCTCGTTGGTCTTCCCGTGTTCGTCCTGCCCCTCGATGTTCTTCAACTGGTTTACCGATAGCGCCTGCCTCCATTCGTTCTCGCTCATATAGTTCCGCTCGTGCACGTACAGCTCCCCGTCCAAATATTTGACCTCGCCTATCGCCCATGGGTCGCTCTTGCCCCAGTCGGAGTAGAAGAATGTCTGCCTATCGATCTTAAGGTAGTCCTTGTACTCGCACGGCTTCCAATTGAATATCCTTCCTTCGACCCCCCCGACCTCGCCCAAGCCGTATATCCTCCACTTGTTAGCCCAATATTCGTTAATGACATTGCCGTCCATGTCGTAACCTTTCTCCTTGTAGCCGAGGATTTCGTCACGTTCCTCTTTGGATAGGTACTCGTTGTCCTTGAACGTGAGGCTGACGTGGGTACAGTCGCTGCGCGTGGCCACCTCCCTGTGGTACCAGAACTTACTGTTCGGGTTAAAATCGACGATCACCCTTTTCGCCCTGGATGTCAGCTCCCGATACGTTTCAAAATTGGTCTTGTTGGCTTCGTTGACGAACATTAAATCCGAGCGAAGGCCTTTACCGACATCCTCTTTGTCCAGGCCCAGGAACTTGATGAACGTCCCGTTGCCGAATACATACAGCGTCTCACCGGGGAAGCGGGATTTATCGAAGTAGCCTAGGTCCCGCATAATCTTTTTGAAATCCTTTATGACCGTAATCCGCATCTTGGTCAGCTCCGCCGAGGCGATGAATATCTCTTTGTCCGCGTTCTTGTACGCATAGTCGCAGATGAGCCAGAGTATGGCGAATGTTTTCCCGGCTCCTTGGCCTCCTTGGACTCCCCAGATCCTAGTTTTTAGGTTCATTATCTTACGCAGGGCGGTCGTTTCTTTTAGCATTTTAAGTTTTTAGGATCCATAAAAAAAAATTTGGAATTATGTTTTCAAAATTCAGGTGTTCCGTTAACAAAAGTTTAACACTTGTTTCTGAAAAACTTATAGACAAAATATTGAAACAGAAGAGGCGCATAAAAAACGGAACTTTTCCCAGCTTCTAACTATCTGGTAATCAATCGATTAGCTTAGCTCTTGCTGAGGTCTCCGGGGCTGCCGAGGCTATGTTAAAGGATTGCGGTATTCTTAGGTATTAACACTTATTAACATTTAATCACCAATACGGCCGACCGTCCAATAATTAACCGCTTGATAGCCAGGCGTTTAATTTTCTATTTTACATAATGATTATTATAGTACAACTAACTTAGGTCGTCATCACCATCCGCCTCGGCCCCCAAAGGATTGACGTTAAGTACTATTGGGTCGGGTTTCTTTTGATTGTTGTCTTCCTTATACCCGCCTAAATGCTTTAATATTTTATCGATCGCCGTTTGCTTGCCAGTTACCTTGACCTCAATAGGGGTCATTATTGGGACAATGTCGCCGGCCTCATTGGTTATGTATTTGGCCTTGAACTTAATCGACTCGATCGCGTGCCGCGCATGTTTAGGTATATCGTGTATAGGTTTAAACGTGCCATCTGCGTTGTATAGCTCGCTCGCCTCGGTCCGTGCTATGTCTGCCAGTATGTTGACACATTCCTCCACCGTTATCTTATTAGCCGCATACATTTCGCTGAATGTGCTATCAATGTGGGCCCGGACATCCGGGTGTTTCAATAGGTTACATGCGGTAACGGCCGCGCTATCCACGGCATACCCGGCGGCTATCGCGGACCGTGTCCCGTTCCTATCTTTGCAATACTCAGTGCAAAAAACTTTTTGTTTATCGGTCATATTAGTGTGAATTAGTTTACAAAACTAAACAAAAAAAGCCCCATATCAATTAAGATATGCGGCAAAAAAAGTTTTCTGGATGTCCGCACGGTGTGCGTTTCTACAATTTAAACTATCATTTTGCGGACTCCTTTTTTAGTCAATTCCGTATAATTGCCCGACTTGCCTCCTCGTGGGGAATCGTTCAATTGGACAAAATCAATACCTTCCTTAAGTCCCGCCGTTATTAGGACCTCCTTAAGAGCCCACGTCCTATCGATATTGGTTGTAAACCGGCCTGATCCGGATGTATGGCTCGTGTAAACTTTGCCCCCTTCCGTTAAAAGTTGTTTAGCATACCGGAAGGCATTGCTATTCCTAGCTATGATTTTAGTCCGTTGTTCAAATGTCCTTAATTTCATGGTTTCCTGTTTTTAGTTATTTTACGGGATGACTTAACAACGTCCGTCTTAATTATTATTTCGGCCTCCTTGGTAACGTACCTTGATTTTTGTTGCCTGCTAAAATGATTCTGTAAGGTCCCGTACGGTATGCCGGTGTTATTGCTCAACGCCTGTAAAGTGCTGAATGATTTGTAATTGTCCGTTAGCCTATCGTGGTATATGTACATAATTATATTTTTTTAAAAAAATTAAAGTATAGGCCCATCTCCGCACTGAGAGAGTAATACGCGTGTTTATTTATCATTACATCGAATGATAGCCCCTCATAATTATCCAAGCTCATAGGGGTCCACCATACGCCATTAAGCCTCATATTGCATGGGTTTATGTATATCATTTCGCCCCTATCGTAGGCCTTCCGTGCCGCCGTCCTATTAATCTGTTTTACGGCCGTCCCGCATATATTTATATTTTGCCCTGTGTATCTCATAATTTCTATTAATTAATTTTTACCGCTTTAATTTTTAACTCCAGGTCCCCGGTATTCCAGCACTGGAATACTATACCCCCGCCATATTGTTTGTTATGGAATTTTCGGCCCCCTATCGTTTTTGCTATTTTTAGGGCTTCGCTATAACTGTCCGCTATCTCTAAGTAATGTATGACAGTTCGCGGATTGCCATACCCGTCACTATTTATTTGTGTAAATTCCATAAGTCCTATTTATTTAAAATTTCGGGCAATTTGCCCAATTCGTCCTGTAATTGTATCAATCTAAGGGCGTCACCGGCCTTAATGCCCATTTCCCGGCCCTTAAGTTTTGCCAGTTCCCATAAGGGGTTGGAATCCCATCGTACCGCACACGGCGTCAATATCCTTTTACGTTTTTTCATAATTTCTTATTTTAAAATTTGTTAATTTATCTATGGGTCAAGGGCACTTTATTTTTTATCACGTCCTTTACCCTTTGGTACCTCTTTAACTTTTGGCTGTTTAGGTACTAGTCAATACTATCCCTTATCATTTCCATAAGCCCACTTTTTTCGTGGTCATCTCCATAAAAACCCCCACAAGAGTCGCTTAAACCTATTTCACTATCTATCGTAAACCCATAAGCGTCCCCCCATGCCCAATATCCAAAAAGCTTAAATCCACCCTCAAAATCCTTTTCGTCCATACTTTTATAGTCTCTTCCGGAAACCCTTCCGAATTCAGGCGTCCAACACATAAAAATATCCGTCCGGTCACTCTGCGAATAACCTGTACTTGTTC
>Ga0136588_1000619_pt1 | contig 12748 bp, 20 predicted proteins | sample AntRauMFilla1564_FD_104782 | JGI IMG/M metagenome (GOLD analysis project Ga0136588, IMG submission 104782) | Saline lake microbial communities from Rauer Islands, Antarctica - Metagenome Filla 1 #564 | ecosystem: Environmental > Aquatic > Non-marine Saline and Alkaline > Saline | place... | reverse complement strand
CAAACACCAATTTAATTTCTTTTGTTTCTGTATCAACAAGTGCTATACCTATCTCAACAATAACGTCCAAGTGTTTAACAAATCCAGATGTTTCAATATCAACCACTAATAATTTCATAATTTACATATTTATTTACAAATGTACGAAATAAATATTAATTATCAAAACATTTATTTATAATATTCGGAATATATACTGTTGGTTAACCCAAAATCAATTATAACTATAATATCTTTACCATCTCGTTTTACAATACCAAAAGAATTAGCTCTAGATAAATCACCAGGTGGTGAGTCAGAATCTAACATAAAACTACAAATTTTTTCAGTAAAATCATTATTAGCTAGGAAATCGTCTTCTTCTGGTGATATCACATAAACATTACGACCACCCTTGTTTACAGATTCGAAATTTTTTAAATACATACCAAATGAATCAAAATTAATACCTTCTATTCTTTTAAAATCAGATTTTTTAACTTTTTTAGCTAACTCCATTTCAACCCATAAATTATCTGGATGTGAGTCTATTGTATTAGCTAGAATATCTTCGTAATAACTGTCACCACCCCACTCTATTTCTGTCCCACATTGTGCAAGACCTTTATTATTTTTGGCTAATTTAAGAACTTTTTCATTATCTATTAAGTAAACAACTCTAGCTGAACCAGATGAAATCTTTTTTAAATGTTCATCACAATATCTAACTCTTTGCGTATATTTAGTTAAACTTTTAAATTCTTCCATATTGAAACTTAATGGGTAATCTTCATCAACCATCATAGCCTCATCTAATGATTCTCTAAGTAATTTTTTAATTAATATTTTATTTTCACTTAACATAAAATTTGAATTTGGGAATAAAATTATCTCACCAGTTGAGTTGTCTTCATGGGTAGTTATTATGGCATCATAACCTTTACGCATTAATTTATCAGTTAATTTTTGACCCTTAGCTTTATACTCATTTGATAAGTCGTATTTCCAAGAGACTAATGTATCATCTGTTACATTAATATACAATGGGTTTTCTATCTCAACTTTACCCTCTATCCATGGTGATTCAACTGGTAAATCATTTATCTTTTCTCTAACGTAAGTTCCTTTTGGTTCAACATCTTGTCCAAATATAGAACCCATATTAGGTGCTGATTCTGTATTTTTAATAATTTTTAATCTCATACCAATAAATATCAAACAATACTATTAAGTTTTTTATTATTTTTTTGTACTATCTTGAAGTAATCAATAGCATTACCAAATGTCTCTAAAGAAAAATCACCCCATAGGAAAAATCCCATATCTAACATAAAATCACTAAAATCATCATCAATTTTAATTAATGTTGTATCTACAGTATCAGTATCATTAAAATGCCCAGTAAATAATAATTTAACATTCTTCTTATAAAAAGATTTATAACTTTTAGTAGTCATCCCAGTAGCTTTCTCTTTAAATTCTGATTTAGGTATTTTAGATATTGCTACATTATTTCTAATATCAACAATAACGTGTTTATATTCATTAGACGTATTATTATGTAAATTAAGTAATACGGTTATTATACCGTTATACGTTGGTTTTATTAGTAGTAATAAAAGATTTTTTGAAACATCTCGTTTATATACATCATCTTTATCAACATATATTGATTCAAGTGTTATCATATCCTCATTAATCGATATTATTTTTTCAACACTATACTCTGTACAAATAATATCGTTAATTTTAAATTCTCTTTTCATAATTACTAAATTTGATTACAAATGTACAATAATTTTATTTATTATACAACATATTGGAATTTTAAATGTAGAGGATAAGGGAATCGAACCCTTACCACCCTTTTGGGGTGGGACACATTAGCAGTGTGCTGCGATACCGTTACGCCAATCCTCTAAATTAATCTTTTATGATATAGTGTAAACGAAAGCTTTTATCATTTTTTGGTCATGTAGAATTTTTGTTGCAATTCTATGGTGTCCATCAATTATGTAATATAAACCCTTGTAATTAATTAAATACGCACCAGTATTTGGTTCGTGTAACGTACCTTTAACATCTTCTAGGTTTTCTTTATTGATAAATTTTTGAGTTGGTATAATCTTAGATATATCCACATCTTCTATAGGGTTACGCTCAAATGATTCATCGTCCTTATATACATTAGTGATTTTATGTAATTCTGAATTATAACCATTACTATGAGCGTTAGGATTAAGAAATATATCTTCAACCCTAATTTTATCACTATGTCTATTATCCATTTCTTCAAGATTTTTCTGAATTCTGAATTTTAAACTAGGTTTACCATTTATTTTTAAATCACCTTTCTCTTCGTCCCATTCAATATCTTTAACAATGACTTTCTTGTTTTTAAATTTACCCATTAAAATTGTATCACCAACCTCAACTGGAATATCAATTACCTCTCTTAACTTTCTTTTTATGAATCCTTTCATGATTATAAATATCATAAAAGTATGAAAAGAAATAGATTTAGTGACCCATACAAGATTCCAACTTGTAACCCTCGCTGTAGAAAAACGATGCTCTAGCATTTGAGCTAATGGGCCATATTATATTGAGCTCTTATTAGGATTCGAACCTAAACTCTCTCCTTCGTAGGGAGAAGTGCTTTCCAGTTACACCATAAAAGCAAATTAAGTCAGTGCTACAATATCTTTAGCTTATTAAGGATTAAGCAGTCCATTTTCGGGTTCCGTTATCTGATATTTTTTTTATAACCCACACGGAACAAGGTAGGTAACTTAAAGTAGCGATAGAGGGTATCGAACCCACGTTTAACCCATATGAAGGGCTTGTTCTACCATTGAACTATATCACCAAATTTTGCGGGCCCAGTAGGATTCGAACCTACATCATACTTCGTAGGGGTGGACCATTCCATTTTAACTATAGATGTGTTTGGTTGAGAATACTGCTAGTTTCCGTATTCTCACAGATATGAGCTGCGTGTAATAACCATATCACCATTTTATTTTAATTTTCTTAATTCTTCATGTATTTCAATATGACAATTTGAACATACCATAATGCATTTATCAACTTCTTTTTTTAATCTTTCAAACGAATAACTAGAACCACCAATTGTGAAATCTTTTTCATTAGGGTTAATATGGTGGAACTGTAAAGCCGATACTGATTTACTATATCCACATTTTTCACAACAACCACCCTTATATTCAACTAACGCTTGTTTTTTACGTTGTCTCCAACTAACAACTCTTTCACTATTAGTTTTATTAATAGTTTTCTTTATTAATAAATCATCCGTAATATGATTCCTAATCGTTTTATATGAAACACCTAATAATTTACTAACCTTTTTTAAATTTTTAACTTCTAAATATAATTTAATAACATCTTCTTGTTTTAAAAGATATGAATTTAAACAATTTATAGGGAAATTTAAATTACTTACATTAAAGAAAATTTTAACATCATCCTCACTAACATTTGTTGCTTTAATTATTTCTAAGTATGTTTTACCATTAAGTCGCATGTCTTGTATCACACCAATAACACCTTCACCATATTTATCGACTAATTTATAAATTTTATCATATTTAAGAATGTTTTTCCGCAATTTTTCCTTAGTCTCATCACTAACTATTCTATCCTTATTTGAACATGATATAGAACAATAATTTTGCTCTTTTTTATGACCTAATTTAGTTATGAATTTATTATTACAAACAACACATTTTTTTTCAATATCTTTATATTTTTTTTCTCTGATTATAACACCACCAAAATGTGTTATATCTAATTCATTCTTTTTTATTATTTCTTTAACCCTAGTATTATTACCACCACCACTAGTTAAACCTATGATTTCTATTAAATTACTTACGCTCCTAGCATTTTTAATATTATCAATCACTAATTTTTCAACCTCATGTTTTTTCATATTTACCTTATCTAATAATAAATATCTGGATAAAATAGAAACGACTAATAAACTTTAATTAATTTTGCTGGCAGTGTAGGATTCGAACCTACGATGTGATTTCTCAACCAGATTAACAGTCTGGTGCACTCGGCCTCTGTGCGAACTACCAATTTAAGGTTGTACTACCAACCCATATTATTATTTTATTCTATTTTGTATTTCTTTAATTCTATTATCTTTAACATTAAAACTCTTTTTAATTTCAGCAATTTCTTCTGGTGTTGGATTTCTATTAATAGTAAAAGGAATACCATATCTATCCATAGCTTCAGTTAAGAATTCAATTTTTTCAGCTATCGTTCGTTCTTTTCTAATTTTTTTCATCATAAAACCTTAATCTAATATTATTTCTAATTTCTATAGTAAGTGGTGTGTTAATAACAAATGCACTCCAACCTAAAATAGCTGTTTGGAAGTGTTTATTGAAATCATCAGTTAGAAATGAAAAGACAAATTCTTTAAAGTCAGTAGTATCTAATTTAAACCTAATAATCTTTACATATTCGATATCAAATATATCTAATAACATATCGATTGTTTCGTATTTATCTTTGGTTGATTTGACTTTATTATAACTCTCAGTAATTTCAATTACCTTATCACGCATTTCTTTTTTCATACTAATATTATTTGGTGCTCCCCACTGGATTCGAACCAGTAACCTCTTCGTTATGAGCGAAGTACTCTAACCAGTTGAGTTAGAAGAGCAAGTATAATGTTATTTAGAAGGTCACCAATATTTCGTTTACCGACTCTAAATAACATTATATTTTGTTGGAACCGTGGGACTCGAACCCACAACCTCCACTGCATCAGAGTGGTACTCTAACCAATTGAGTTAGATTCCAATAAGTGGAATTACTTCCACTGTGTTTTTCTGTTATGTTTCCAAGTACGATACGTTCTGTAATCGTAACGGGTTATACTTTTTTTACGCCATGTCTTAGCCCATGACGGACCCATACATGGGTAGTACCAAGCTCCACCTTCATCCCAATAGGGTGGGTATAATTCTTTTAACAATAGTACTTTATAACTATGTCCATCTTCAGCCTTATTTAAAAAGGCTCTGTTTCTTTTTTTACTCATATCGTTGTGAGTCTGTGAATAGCAGACCTTACAACATATCGAATTTCTTTTTCATATTTTTAAAGTTTTAATTTACACTACAAATGTCGTAAACATTTTTATTTATTCCTAATTTTATAATTATATAAAAATTAGCGGAGAGAGAGAGATTCGAACTCTCGGAACCTTTTAAAGGTCCACTGGTTTTCAAGACCAGCACCATAAACCACTCGGACACCTCTCCATTGATTGTCGTATAGGATTCGAACCTATGGTCCTATTACGGGACACCATTTTCACAATAGTTACTTTAAACCACTCAGTCAACGACTTCTGCACAGATAGGTGGAATCAAACCAGAACCTTTTTCCCCTTCGGTGGGGACGTGTTATCATTACACTATATCTGTATATGCACACCTACTAGGATTCGAACCTAGAACAACGGTTTTGGAGACCGTGATGATACCATTTCACCATAGACGTGTGTATTATTACCAATATGTCAATGAACATTATTTATGGGTGTTACCACGGTATCGAACCGAGTTCTACAAATTCACAGTTTGTCACTTCACCTTAAAGCTTGAAACACCATATTAAATTGTAACCATTATTATTATGTTACCTCTTTCTTTTTTAAATTTTAAGTCACCGTTGTAACCTAATTTTTCTGCTTTTAATTTATACTCATCTACTACTTCATCAAAATCTTCTTTAAACTTTTTTTCCTTTACAGTTCCTATCGTTCTTACAAGCTCTTCTTTCATAATTATTAAACATAAAAAAATCCGTCTTAGATTTCTCAGAGACGGATTGTTTGTTATTTTTTTAAATGATTTAAATATCATCGTAGAAATTAACCGACATAGCCGTCTCTGGTTGGTGACTATTGTGTCTCCAATTCGAAATCGATATCATATGTATGTTAATTGCTCTCATTATTTCTTTTTATTTTAAATTTATTTATTCTTTCTAATATATATACAAAGGTACACACAAAGTACTGAAAAAACAAGTATTTTTTAATCTTTTTTTAAAGTTTTTTATTAAGTAATTGATTTACAGTTATTTAATTACCAAGTTTTGTATAGTGTTAATTCATATTTACCAGAATCCATTCTATATATACTAACTCTAAATGCTCTATTAGCATCTTTTCCTCTTTTATCTAGTATTGGTTCACCATTCTTTAGTAGTGGTATATTTGCAGATTTTGTTGTACCATAAGAAATTCCACCAGTCCCAAAATTTGTCCATATCGATTCTTCATCAATTTCGAACCCAATGCTTAATGCTTTCTTTTCAATGAATTCAAGTACCTCACTTAATGTTTCAAAGTATGTATCATTTGATTGTTCTTTTAATAAACCTTTTGATTCGTTATGTCTTTGTTCAAATAATAAATTTACTTTTAATATATTTTTTGATTTGTCTAGTTTTCTCATAATGTTTTTATTTATAAATATAATAGTTATAGTATATATTCATAATTAACAAGAGTTTTAAGTTCATTTTCAGTTAAACGTTTTATTTTATTAAACTCTTTGTTGAAATTATTAATTATTAATAGTTCTCTTTCTAATATAAGTTTAGTTTTAATTGATTCTTTAAGTAATTGTTTTGTGGTTTTATTCACAACTATTTAATATTACATTGAGATAGGTTACCTAATATAACACCATTTGATAAATCTATTTCCATTAATTCGGTTTCAAATAAATTATGGAATGTATTTAATGCTGCTGCACATATCTTATCTTGTGGAATATTTGCTTTATCACCAATAAGTGCTACGTTTCCAGAATCTTCTCTATCTACAATATATACCTTACCGTCTTTTTCAACAATATCGAATTTTTTATAATCAAATTTATCAACAACTTTTAAATCTTCAGTTATAATACCTTTTGATTTTAAGTAACGTTCCTCAATTAGAATATTTGCTTTTTGTAAATTAATTTTTTTATCTATACTTCTCACGGTTTACTTTTATTATAAATATGTAAAAATACTAAAAAAGTTCAGCTGTAATATATATTGTTGGTGTCTCAAGGATTAATTCTCTTCTTTTTAACCAGTCATATAAATTAGATAGTATTTTAGCTTGTTGACCCCAAATGTAATCGTATCCCATTGTTTTTGGATAGTCTTTTAGTTTATCACCAAAACCTTTACCTCTATACTCATCTGTAACTAATAACATAACACCTTCAACACCCTTTAAGTTTTTGAATCGTTTGTCTTTAGAATATTGAGTTATTTGAGTACTACCTAAAAAATAAATACCAATTATTTTATCATCATTATATAGTAACAAGGATTTTTTAAAATTGGTAACATTAATTATATACTCTTTATAATATTCTTTACTCATAACATTACTGAAGTATGGGTAACTAAAATCTAATAAGTCCTCTATTATATTTTCAGATATTCCTTGTTCTATGCTCATTTTTTCTAGCTTTAGGTATCTTTATTTCAAAAAATTGGTAATCTCTTAATTTCCAAATTTTATCTAATTCTTCATTTGTATATTCTATCTCACCTAACCATGGGTCTAATACCTTGAAAGTTGATTCAGTAAATTCTGCAATTATAATCCAGTGAGGGATACCTTTTGTTATCGTTCTTAAAATACCTAAGTTTCCTCGATTTATCAATTCTTTTAAAAAATCGAATGGGTTTTTAAAGTGTGAAAATTCAACATATTTAATACCTAAAGAGTTCATACCCTTCATCATTCTATCTGGTGGTGTACCAACAATCCAATCTGTACCACATTCTTCAGATATTTCATCAATAATAAAATTTTTTTTTGATTCTGATACTTTATCAAAATCCTTTATATAGTCATATACCATATAAATACAAGTTGGACCACATGAGTTACCATTGGGTTGAAAATGATGATTAATAGTCATAATTAAAGTCTGTATTATCTGTGTCTTCAATATCATCACTAATATCTGAATCATCATCATTTTCACCAATAATTCTTCTTAATTCGTCAAACGAAATAAAGGATGAGAATTCACCATTAAATAATCTAGATATACATTTTGATTCTTCAGATGATATTTCCTTAAATTGAATTGAATCGATTAAATGTTCACCGTCCGTAAATTCAAGTTCATCATCACCTAATTCATAATTAAAAGGCCATGTAATGCTATTGGCTAATTGTTCATACTCATCGACTTCTTTACTCGTCATTAATGAGAATCCGTTAATTTCAATACCATCTATTGATGCTTCTAAAATTGCTAAATAATTTGTCATATTTTATTTTTTGAATAAATATATCCCAACCTTGAAATAAATCAAGACTGAGACATAAACATTTCATTAAAATTTGCAGTTTCTAATTCTCTGATTTTAAGACCCAACTCTTTACTAGGTTTTAAATTGAATTTTTTCATTACATCATCACCATCAACACTTAGTTCAAATTTTAACAATGTATTTATTAATTTCATATCAATATTGTTCCTAAATGAAAAATTAATGATTTGAGAATTATCTAAACTACTAAATTTAATAACTGACTTAAATAAAACAGCCGTATCAACATTAAGTTCATCTAAAGCCAATAAACACTCAATTTGTTTTACTTCAATATTAGAGAATGTTAATTTATTCATTTTTTTATTTAAACTATTAAATGGTTCATTCTTTAATAGCATTGAAATAACAATTATTGGGTCATTATCCTCAATGAAGTTCTTATTAATTATCATATTTGGAAAGATAGATGAAAACATATCAAAACTATCCAATAGTTCCATAAAATTGATTATTGATTTTGCAGACTTAATTCCTTTAATAAATTCATCACGAATTCTTTCAGCTGAAATTTTATCTAAAGTTGAATCTTCATTTAAAGCATCAACAATATCTTTATCTAATGTACCACAAAATCTAGCAGCAAATCTTAATGCTCTTAGAATACGAAGTCTATCTTCATTAAATCTATCTTTAGCGTTACCAACAGTCTTTATAGTACCGTTTTTAAGGTCTTCTAAACCATTAACTAAATCAACAACCTCAGATGTATCTATATCAAAAAATAACGCATTAATCGTTAAATCTCGTCTAGCAACATCACCTTCTATTGTTGTAAATGTAACAGTATCTGGTCTCCTACCATCTGAACCATTATCAGTTCTAAAAGTAGCAATCTCAAATTCATTATCTTCAGTAAACACATTAATTACACCAAAAGATTTTCCAGTTGCAATTGTTCTTAGATTAGCATTAACCATCATTTCCTCAACTTTATTTGGTACAGCATCTGTGGCCAAATCAAAATCTTTTGGTTCGATTCCTAATATACTATCTCTAACGGCACCACCGACAATAAATAATTTAAAACCGTTTGATTTAAATATATCCTTAAGATTTAAAATATCTTGTGGCAACTGCATTATATGTTTAATTCTATTTTCCATACATCAAAGGTAATTAATTTTTATTAATAATGCAAAGTTTAAGGCAAAAAAAAAAAGTTAAGACTAATCTTAACTTTTTAATATTCATATTAACTTTATTTTTTAAACAACTTCAACTATTTCAATATCAAAGATTAAGTTTTTACCAGCTAATGGGTGATTACCATCCAATGTAACTGTTTCATCGTTGATTTTAGTTACAACGACATTAATTTCACCTTCTGGAGTTTGAGCAGACAATGCTTGACCAACTGTTACATCCTCTGGGATTAAACTTTTCTCAACTTCTTGAATTCTATCATCCAAAACTGGACCATATGCTTCTGTGAAAGCAATATTAATAGTTTTCTTATCACCAGCTTTAAGACCCATAATACCATTAACAAAACCTGGAATTAATTGTGATACACCAATTTCAACATCTATTGGTTCTTTTCTCTCTACAGATGAATCAAATACTGAGTTATCCTCTAATTTACCTACGTAATGTACTTTTACTTTACTTTTTTCTTTTACTTCCATATTTATTTTTTATTTGTTTATTTATACAAAGGTACAAAACTTATTCTAATAAAACAAATTAAATACTATTTTTTTAAAATTAATTTCCTCAATTAAATAATAAATTACCTAACCTAACAACTCGTTTTCTAAAGGTTTCATAATCATCATTATTCTCAATAATAATATCTGCACATGATTTATCAATATTAAACGAACTTGAGTCTTCCAATGGTAACCTTTCTGAGGCATCAACCCATATTATTAAGTCAAATAAACCTTGTTTCATACATTCAGTTATCTCATCTCTATCACGCATACCAACATAACAATCTGTTCGTTCTAATATACCCTTGGCCAACCTTGCTCTATCATCTTTATTATAGTCACAAATAGCTAAATACCATTCTGGTCTATGATTCATACGGTCTTCAAAACATTCTTCTGGTGTTACGTACCCATATTTATCTTTTAATGCTTCATATAAAAATATATCCGCTGCCGCTTGAGATGAGGATTCAAATGTATACCCGAATTCCTCTTCTAATAATTCAGCAAATGTATCTTTTCCGTGGCGTTTATGACCCAATACCAGAAGTTTAATTGGTTTAATTTTCATTTTCATAATAATATTATTTTCTTTTTTCTTCATATTTAATTTTTAATTATTTCAAAATATCTTCGTTTAAGAAGTTTTAAGTAAATATAATTTGGCATACCATAATTACCTATGGCCCACATATCATTAAATTCAACAACTTCTAATTTATTATTATCTAACACAGCAATATCTATAGTATAAGCTGTTGGAAAATTTTTACAATCATTTAAAATTACAGATTCAATGTACTCTTGTGCTGGTATCACCATAAAGTCACCAGAATAATTTCTAGCATCTTCAATAACACCATTATTCACATATATTCTCCATTCACTGATAATTTCACGATTAAATGGTTGATAAACCATTACTTTAGTATCATCTGGAATTGTTTCTAAACAAGAATATTTACAACCGTCTAATATTAACCCAGTAAATAATTTTATTTCAAATGGTTTGATAAATAATGTTTCACCCTCTGAAACACGACTGTGTGCTTCTTTAAGTGTTAATACTTCATGTTCTCTATTTGAATTCTTAGGTACTCTTACATCATTAATACCAACTCTATTGAATACTTCCCTCATGAATTCTACGGAACCAACAAATAGATTATCCTTAATTAATAAATCTAACTTACCAGACTTAACTTCTTCAAAGGAAGTTAATCGATAATCTAAAGCACTGTCCGTTGCACCATATAAGGCACAAGCACAATCAAAATGATGTGGTAAGTTTTTTTCAGTATTTGATTGAATATAAACCATATTTAATTTTTTAATTAATCCCATTCAAGATTATTTTTACCTCTATTTTCTAATATACACATTAATGATGTTTTTACATCACAATGATAAATTATCCTTTGACCGTCTAAACTTAAAGATGAGTTAACACCTAACTTTTCATAAAATAAATCTGATTCAATTGAGTATTCATCTAATAAACCAACTATTTCCTTATGTGTAAAACCTTGTTTATATCTACAAGGGTAATTTTCTATAATGTCACTTAATTTATCAACACTTAGTTTTTCACTCATGTTACTATTTTAAACAAATATACAAAATTTATTTAAGTAAAACAAGTCTATTAAAATAAAAAAATCCCCACAGTAATGTAGGGATTTAGTACTTCAGAATAGATTGGGTATTGAAACCCAATATTAATCTTTACAGATTAATACTATTAACCATAGTTTTATTTGCTGGAACTATTCTTTTTGTTGCGTAGCGTGGAATCGAACCACTCTTCAAGGTTATGAGCCTCATGTGCAACCACTTACACCATAACGCAATATAATTTGACGGCTAGTCTGGACTCGAACCAGATATCTTTCACCCCTATGGATGATGCATTTCCCTTATGCTACTAACAGTATTGTTGGCCAGAATCTATTTTTTTCTTTATTTCTTTAAATAGAGTTTTTTTTAATTTGCTGAAAAGATTCTTTCTGCCAATATCTTATCACAAGGTAGTTGTTTGTGTTTTTCATCTCAGCAGATTAACCCTTTTTATCGTCTTCGGCTTTTAGATGAGTAGTTTACTATTGTTCAACTAATTCATCATAATCCTATTTGGGGTGATATGACGTTACTATTTTTTTTATTTGGATAGAAACCAATTTACTTAATCATATTCGTAATTAAATTAATTTAATCACAATTTATATTCAGTTATATGTAGTTTTTTTTTGTTTGCAGAAACTACCTTTTTTGATAATATTTTAAAGAACGTTTGTTATTATATATGCAAAGGTACACACAAAGTTCTGATTTATCAAGTTTTTTTTCAATTATTTTAAAATTATTCTGTAAACCCTTTAGGTTCAAGTATATCTAAGATTAAAAATATTTCTTGTTTTACTCTCATTTGGTGAATCACCGTTAAAACTTTATAATATATTTCATCTATATAAACGTAATCAGTTCTAGATGGAACATAATTAAATTTAACATTTGTTTTTATAGTATTCCATTTACTATCTAATAGTGTTATATTATATTTGGTTTTGAACATACGTAAATATATTGTTTTATTTTAAAAAATCAAGTATTTATCTATAAATAACAATAATTTAAAATTTAATGACATGGTACAAAATGAGACTATTAATCGTGGATGTGGATGTGGAAAACCTAAACCAAGTGTT
>Ga0136588_1000618_pt1 | contig 12754 bp, 18 predicted proteins | sample AntRauMFilla1564_FD_104782 | JGI IMG/M metagenome (GOLD analysis project Ga0136588, IMG submission 104782) | Saline lake microbial communities from Rauer Islands, Antarctica - Metagenome Filla 1 #564 | ecosystem: Environmental > Aquatic > Non-marine Saline and Alkaline > Saline | place... | reverse complement strand
GCTTGTAAGTTTACAAAATCATAATTATTATTGTAACCTAGTGCTATTGAGTCTTTAAGAGTTCCTGTAGACCATTCATATACTGACAAAAGACCAGCACTATTACTGGGTTGGTTTATAATCCCTATATGAGTATCATCTACCCGTACTAATAACCTATTAGCTGTGGTAATTGTTGTTATTACAGAATTATCAGATACAAGTTTAATTTCTACAATAGATCCATTACCTGTTGCGTAGTGTGTGTCTGATAAAAGGGTATGGCTATTTTCTGTTATAATACTTTGCTTTTTTTCCAAATACGTTTGTGTATTACCTGAACTAATCAATGGAGTAAATGCACCTCTTGCATTATATATACCATCATTGTCGGTATCATGAAAATATCCAGCATCTTCATTAACTGCATTAGAAAAGGGTATTAAATAGTTTTGAAATGTTATACCACCCGAAAACTCTACGTCTGAAAAGTTTCCATCATAATATTCGCTGTTCTTTGATTGATAAATAGACCCTCTAGTGTTGCTTCTATTCTTTACAATTCCATACCAATCAAAACTACCATCATAGTAGTTTTTTCTTAGGTCTAGTAATGTACCCTCTAGTTGATGTATTTCATCAGGCTTGTTTCCTATACGCAAAACACCAATATCATCAATGACAATATTTCTTAGGTTAGCTACTCCAGTATAGTGAGAGTTTGATATTCCATTTTTCCATTGTTCTGATGTTAATTGCATAATTTTTATGAGTTATTTTTTAGTGCTTGTATTCCATTTTTGAATAGTGATGTAGACATAATATTTTATCTCGTAAAATGAATTTGTGTACTTGTAATTGCTCTTCCTGCATTAGTACCTGATGTTCCTTCTATCAAAGAACCATCTGTATCTACACTATAAAATAAACCAACAGTTAGACCTGTAAATCCTCCTATTAATCCACCTATTTTTACATTTGCTACAGAATCTATCAAAACATTTTCTTCTGAAAAACCAATTAAGTTAGTATTATCTAATGTACCTTCTAATATTTTTGATTGGTCAGCTGCATCAGGTAATTGTTTAAATTCTATGTCTGTATAACCAACTCCTTGGCTTAAAGAACCTCCTTCACTTATACTTTGATAATATCCTGCCTCAGGAGCATTTAAAGTAGCAGCTGCTTGGTATCTACTTTTACTAAGAACTGCATCACTTGATGCACTACCACTAACATAATTATATTCTAAAGAAAATGTATATTTTGTTCCTTTTACTAAAGAGGCATCAGGAGCAAAATCGTATTCATCAAGAATACCTGAAGCACCTATATTATCAACATCAAAATTAGCTTTTGTAATAGTTTGAATAAGTGTACCTGATTTATTATCTTCAGAGGCATCATATGCAAATATTTTTAATACCCTTGAATTTATGTTTGGACTTCCATTTCCAAAATCAGCACTTCGTAATCTACTACTAACCCTAAGGTTGTTTTCAGTTCCTATCATTATAAAAGGTTGAAAGATTCTTACAAAATCACCAGATTGTCTAAGAAATACTGCATTTCCTGTGGTATTACTTCCTTGAGTTATACCAGTAGATAAAAACCTTAAACCTTTTCCTGCTGATATTGCCTTGTAAGTAGTAAGTTCAATAGCTGTTGAAGATCCTAAAGAAGAACTATTAGCTTCAAAATATGCTTTTGTAACTGGTTGTTGTGCTGTTGTTGGGTCAGGAATAATAGGTGAAGAACTAAATGTCTTTACTCCTGCTATTGTCTGTGCGGTAGTTGTTGCTACTTGTGCAAGGTTTACAACATTATTTAATCCTACATCATTCTTATCTAAACCTGTTGGGTTAGTTATACTTGGAGAAATAATAGAACCACCAGTAATAGTTGGTGCTGTTAAGGTCTTGTTTGTCAAGGTTTCTGTTCCAGTTAAAGAAGAAGCCTTATCTCCTGCTGGTACACCTGATAATTTATAATCATGTGTTGTTGTAACTGCTGAACCATCTACACCTACCTTTGCTTCTAATGCTTCTACACTTTCAGCCACCAGATTATGTTCATCTGGATGTGTGTCTTTGACAGGACTATCATTAGCCCAGTCTTTTTTAATTGTGTCTAAGTTTGTTGGAAAATTTGCCATATTATAATAAATCTAAGTTAGTCCATTGAGTAAAGTTACCTAATGCACCAGCGTATACTGTTAAGTTTGTTAATAAATCTTTATCCATTCCTGCTGTAATGTTATCTTGACCCATCAGCCATTCACCCTCCCCTGTTTGCTGTAGGTTTGCCCATTGTGTATTTCGTGAACTCATATTAGAAAGAGTTAGGTACGAAAGGTGTCAATCTACCTCTCCTACGTCTTGAGCCATAGTATTTAACTATTCGCCCTTTAATATCTGTTAATAAGTTATCCGTCTTGGTAAAGGTATCGTTCATATCCTTTTGTCCTGAAGCATAATGTCTTGCGTTCCATAACGGAATAAACTGATGGAAAATCTCTGCAAATCCTGCTTCTTTAGTAGTGTCAGTAACTTCAAAGTAGCTTGCTGGTCTTGAGAAATAGATTCGCATACCATCTTCTAAATCATAATCAGGTTTAGGATATAAGAATAAGCTCTCTCCAAGTTTTTCATAATAAAGAGGAGTACCTGTTTCTTCACCTAGCTCAGATATTGCAACTTTAATATCAGATTCAGCAATAGGGATAAGAACGTGAGCTTTTCCCTCTGGGTTTTCTAACTCTAGTCTTGATACTAACAAATGTTTAGCGCTCATTGTATATTGACCTTGTCCAGATACGAGGTCAGTTACTGCGATTGGTAAATCAGGGTGATTCTTGTCATCCCACTGCCATGAGGCATCAACTGCTAATATAATAGATGTAAGCTCATCTAAGGCTCTATTAGAGTGTCGTGTAATAGAACTCTTTGTGTAATTCACAAAGTTTGTATCGTTTTCAAAACCCAATAGGAATTGGGTTTCACTTAATATCTCAGTAAAGGTCATATACATATTATACCATGAAATAGTAATTTAATTTGTCAAGAAAAAAACACCTATTTGTCTAAGTGTTTAATCCATCCATTATCAATCTCGCTAATTCTTTCCTTTAATTCTCTTTCTGCCTCCTCAAGTGTTTTAGGCTTATGGTCTTCAAACTCAACAACTACCTTACCATCTACTATCTTAGGATGACTAAATGTTTCAAAATCTCCCTTAGCTTCAAGTACAATAGGTACGAAAATCTTTGCAATCTTTTGACGTAGTTTTTGGCTACCCTCAATAGCTTCTTTATTTTCCACTTGGATTTCTTTCATACGAGCTGTTAATGTTGCTACTTCATCCTTAGCACCTTTAAGGCTTGCTTCAACCTCAATTTCCTTCTCTAGTAATTCTAGTAATTTTTTATTTTCAATAATCATACCCTGTAATTATAACATAGCTATAGAATTTGTGCAAATAAAAAAACCACCGAAGTGATTTAATTAATACTTAAGCTGCTAGGTCGAATGTTACTACCAAGTCTTCTGCGTTGTTCCAAAGTGCTGATTTGAAGTATACATATGCTGCATATTCCATTCCAGTTTTTCCTGAAACTCCCTTTTCTTCTAGAGTAACTCCTTGTACACCTGTACCAGTTGTTGAAGCTCCCTTAATTCCAGCGATAGCTACATCAGTTGGAAGTGTTCCACGAACTACATATAGTTCATGTCCCATGAAGTCTTTTCCAGTCCATCCGTTGTTTAGAACAGAGTCTGCAAATGTAAATCCATTCAATGCTCCTGCCTCTACGAACGCTGGCATTTGATCTGCATCAACGATAAGGTATGAACCATTAAGTGAGTTTTCGTAACCTGCAAGATACTGTGAAAGTCCTGCTACTGATGCAATTACGTTTGCTGCTGTAAATCCTCCTGTTACTGTAATAGTATTTGAAGCTCCTGCTGCAAGTCGTACGAATAGGTCTTTGTCAATCTCTTGTGCAAGTTTTGAACTAGCGATTGAAAGATGCTTTGCTCCAAGGTCAAAGTTTGAGAATACTTCCTCAAAGTTTCGGATATGGAATGGGTAAATTGCTTCGTCTGTAACTGTAAGTGAATCATCAACAGTTGTGATGTCAGCAGGTGTATACGCTCCAGTCATTGGAGTGTTAAGTGTAACTGCTACTGCGTCAGTGTAAGGGTTTTCGATTGTCTTAACTCCTGATTTAAATTCTGAAATTCGTTTTGCTACTACCATTGACTCAAGATTCATTTGCAAAGTTGATTCTTTTGCTTCGTGAGTCCAAGTAGTTGTACTAATTGTGTTTGCCATATTTTGTAATGTTTGTAAGTTTTATAAATAAATAATTATTTACTATCTCGCACACGCTTTAGGTCTTCTGCACTTCCTTTCCCTTCCATGATACGTTTCCGTACTTGGTCAAGATTTTCAGTTACAGTGCGACCACGCTTAGATGCTCCAACAGTTGCCTGTTTTGATTGAGCCTCTTTCTCTTGCTTGTCCTTCCAGATAGTAAAGTATTCAGAATTACGAGCGTCAATCAGGTCAATATCTTCCATAACAGCAATTTTCTTTAGCTTTTCAATCTCATCTGATGTTACTCCGTTAAATCGTAGTAAATCAACTTGAGAATCTAGCTTAGAGCTTGTTTTCTGTGGCTTTGATGTTTTTGTTCCTGACTTCTTTGATTTTACAATGGCACGTTCTGCCTTTGCTAGTTTCTCTCGTAAGTCTGCGATAGTATCAGAGTCATTAGACTCATCACCATCTTCCTCCTCTCCAAAATCTTCATCGTTATCTTCAACTTCATCAATGATGTCGTCTTCAATTACTTCTGATTCGTTATATTCGTTTTCTTGTGACATAAACGCTAAAATGTTAAATGGATATAATGCCTCCACTGGCGTTTTTAAATGTATTTATTCAGTCGGACTATACTAAACGACTTTCTCTACTTAGCTATTTTCTTCATAACCACGAACGCTGAATCAAGAGCTTCATATGCTTGCTTGAACCCAGACGCTTCCGTTCCTGACTTGATTGCGTCTATTGACAATCTGTCAATTTCTGACTTAATTATACCATAGATTTCATCTTTCATCAGTTGGTTATTATAAAATTGGATTACTTGCTTGTGCATTTTGTTCTACGGCGTTAATGGTAGGAATATCTCCTTGAGTACCTTGAGCATTAGCATTTCCTTTCTTATTAGGTTTACCTAATCCATACTCAATCATTGAGATTCCAGATAGTCTTGTAATTTCTTTCATTAGGTTTTCTTTATACTCTGGTGGGAACATTCCAGTTTGGTCTTGCATAGCCATTTGTAGTAATGAGTTTAATGTTTCAATCTTTCCAGCAACATTTTCCTCCTCTCCAGTAATATCAACCTTGATGTTTTTAGAAGCTTCCTTGAATTGTCCTTTTTTAATTTGCAAGAACTGAGTTTTATTTTTAGGTAAGTTAGCTAGTGCCTCCTCTACCATTTCAGCGTAAGTTAATGGGTCTATTGATTTACCTGTTTCAAGATATTCTCTTACTTTTTGATTAGCAACGGCTAATGCAAATCTCCCATGAATAATATCTAACTCTTCAGGTGAGAACCCAGATTCAAGAATGAAATCTTTATCAATCCCTTTCCATACTTCTGGTAGAATCCATTTAGTAACTACCTTGTTACCTAAACAAATTCCTTTTTTCTCTCTACGATAATCAAAGATTGAACTTGCTTGTTTAGCTTGTAGCAATCCTAATCGGTACGATAGTCCACTAGTCGTTTCTTCTCCAGTTACAGAGTCAAAAGCTGACATAGTTGCCTTGTACCCACTTTGCCAAGAATCAACAGCACTTGGCAAGAATTGTAGTGAAGCTGATGTCGTATCTAGGTTTCTGTAAGTCTTACCAGCTCCAACCTTAATAGTATCTCCACGTTTCTTATCTGTTAGTACGTTCAAGTCATCAAGCTCTGCATCATCAGTAACCATTAGACCAACTGACGCTAGTTCTAATGCTCTGTTTTCAAGTATCTTGTAAAGGTTTACCTGTCCTTGTGCCTCTTTACCTTCCTCAACAACTCCCAAAGCCCATCCAACACCGAGTCGCTTCTTCCTTCCATCATAGATATAGTTAGACTCTTTAAGTTCTTCCTTGAATAGAAGTACACCCTCGTTTTCTTCACCACCTCCAATTACAAAGTAATGTTGTAATGAGAATCCACTAGGCTCTTCTGCATCAGGTGCGAGTTCATCTTCCATATATATAGCTCTTGGAAATTCTCCCTCAACTTCTATAACCTCAATTACATTAGTGTTACCCTTATCTGCATCTTCCTTTTGTTGTTCTAGTAATTCAATAGCTTCGTCAATAGCTTCGTCATACCAAACACCACGTTTATTTTCAAAGTCAAGAGCTGTCATGTAGTGTGACTCTGCCTTAGAACCTCCCTCAATATCAAATTGGTCAAATGCAATAGATAGCCAGTTTACAATTTCAATTTGTAGCTTTCCTTTTTTATCATATGAACGCTTGAACAATACGTTTCCATATCGTGATAACATTTCTCCATAGTCATTTAAGGTTTCAGAGAAGTTCATATCTTTGAACATGTTGTGCATGTACTTGGTAGCCAACATAGCGTGTACTTCAAACTCTGGACTTGTAGGTCTTAGAATAATATCTTTAGTATCAATGTCAGTAGCTCTAATCTCTAGGTCTACAATCTGATTAACAATGTTAAAGAAAGGTTTTCGCCCTAGCTCGTCAAATTCACCTGAGATATATTTAGATGCACTCATAAATGTAGTAAATGCAATCTCTTTTCTTGTGTCGTATGAATACTCGATTGAGTTCTTATCTAGCTCGTAAGTATCAACATGAATAGGTTGTTCAAAATGGGATTTAATTTCCTCAATTTCCTTAAATAGTTTCATAGTACAATTATACCATGAAATATGTATTTCAATTTGTCAAACAAAAAACCACTAAGGGTTTAAAGATTAGTGGAGTTTCTAAGCAACCGCCCGATTGCATACTAATATTATAACACATATTTCAGCAAATAGCCAATCACAAATAAAGTATGGTATAATGTAGAAGTAAGAAAATTTAATAGGATGAAGTGTAATGACGATGGGTTTAAATAATGAAACGTCTTAAAAGATATAGCTACTCGCCCTGTACTATACGGCATATATACCACTCTGGATTATATGTTTAAGTGATTTTGCTTTTTTAGCTTACATCGAGTTTAAACAGATGTGTTGAGGTTAAAATTATAGTACCAGTCTTGCTTTTTAGTAAGATTGGGTACTTTTATACAAGAAAAGGTTAAAATTAAAACAAACTAAAAGATATGAATATAGAGATTAGAGAGTGTGGGAATAAGGATTGTATAGAATATGGTAAAATCTATTATCATATATTCAAAGATGGAACTCAACATTTAGTAATGATGTGTCCTATACATAGATATGTAGGTTTACCTATGGAATACAACCTAAATATACCCTTTTACAATAAGAATGATGTAAGTATTGAAACAGTAAAGATGCACGCATTAAGAATAAAAAAGGAATCAAGAAAAAGACAGATGACTGCCAGGCAACTTCTTTCCTTGTAATTGAAAAAGCACTAGTTAAAGTGCTTTTTATTTGTTTATTTCATTCCAATACTCTTTCATACTTGGTCTATGATCAAACTTATCCCATACCTGAAAGATTCGTTCCCTACTAAGTCTGTTTTGTTATTCAATATTATCCTTCACAAGAAATACATACGTTATCCTCTTGTTCTTTCTGTTCTCCTGCTACCTTATCACTTGTAAATGGGTCTATATAATCTGTCATGTTCCCATTATATCATAATTACAATCCACTGTAACTATTGACACGTTCGCTTCTTTTCTTCTTTTGCTGCCAAACTTTCACAGGGTCTTTACTTGAATCAGCATAGTCCTTAACAGCCCAAGCAATACATACAGCGATCAATAGGTCAAAGTGCCTCGTAGCTAGAGCCTCACCATTGTTATCTAGATCGTTAAAACTAAATGACTTCATCTCTCGTAGAACGTCAACATCATAAATCTTGATTAGACCTTCGTTAAATGCTGTCCTGAATTTATACAACATATCAGGTTTAGTCTTTGAGTTAGTGTGCCACCCTAATACTTTCTTAGGTGTAGCTGAGTGTATAGCCATTGTTCTATCCTGATACACGTTTGGGTATATGTTCTTGAGCGTGTCCACTGTACTCAATCCAATAGAGTTACGTTCAGGAGCTACTAGACATCCACCATACTTATTACCAACACGAGCTAGTTCATGTGCGAACAGGTCAGGAGCTATTCTATTAGAGTGATAGGTAGCAACAAGCTCACCAGTAGTAAGATTGAACGTAGCAATAGTAGAACTATCACCACCTCCACCACCTGCAACATCAGCACCAACATCGTATCTATGCCCTTGGTAGAAGTCAGACCATACCTTGAGTCCTGCCTCATCTCTTAATGGCTCTTTTGTAAATGAAATCATTTCATCAATCATATCCAAGTCAAAGAACTTGTCATCCTCTCGGCTAGGGTCACACATATATTCCGAGTACCAATACTGACTATCTCCGTTAATCTCTTTTATCTTTGTATCTGGAAAGCGAGCCTCCCATGTTGATTTACAATCCACGAGCTTCTTCCCATCGTAAACACAATCAGTAGCAATAGACCACACCATTTCATTTACAGTTTCCTTACTTGCAATCATTTCAACACTTCCATATTCCGATATGTAGTTAGCTGTACACACATAGTTACCATCAGGACTCATACCATCAATGGCTTCCTCTATCTTATCCATTACTGATTGAGTTACTACTGCCGACTTAATGCTCTCTCTGTCCTCAATATCATCAAACCATATAAAGTCTGGTCTAAAGCTCTCAATACCTTGGTTATGTCCACGCTGTGTCTGTCCTACTGTACCTGCCGTAAGTTTAACATCTGACTTCATGGTGAACCCTCCCATAGTTTCCTCACGTTTCTTGTCACCCTCCTTGGCGAACATATCACCGAACACAGGTCTAATGGCAACCAGTGCGTTGTATACATCAGTCACAACCTGCTTAGAGTTCTTTAAGTCCTTAGATAGAACCTTGTTATACATTCTACGATTAGTACGATTGTCACAAGCTAGCACGAATACCATTACAAGTTTCATAATAGCAGTCTTACCACACCCACGAAATCCTTTAATAATAAAGTTTTGCTTTCCCAGATACGAATTAAGATAGTGCTTGGTTAATTCCTCATGCTTGTCTACACCCTTTGAGCTGAACGAGGTGGGAAAAAAGAACCTAGTAAAGTAAACATACTTCTTATAGATTAAATCAATATCGTCTGTATCTGAAAAGCCGAACAGCTCTCTCTTTTCTGAACTTGTCCCCTCAAATAGTATGTTCTCAATAGTTTCATTCATATTATTATTATAACACTAAAAAAGGCTCTAGTCTAATAGTGCCTTTTTGATAGCTTCTTTGCGTTCTTCTGATATATCCTCTGTGATAACCTCAGCGATAGTTTCAGTCCTTTCGCTAAATTCTGCCTTCTCTTTCTTACTTAACCATTTCTCTGAAGCATTGTAATCTCCCTTATCTAGCTGTTTCATCCAGTTACGCCTAGCTAGTGTACTCATATGGTTTTGCCAAGAAGTTACTTTTGCTTGAAGTACATCATCAGCTAAAAGCCATGTGGCAACTGTAGAATGTGGAATACCTGCGTAATCACAAGCCTTTCTAGTACTACAGCCTAATCTGTAAAACTCTTCCAATATTCCGAACACTTCTTCCTTATCCCATGCTTTTCCTTGTCTTGATTTCATATCTATATTATACCACGTTATTCACGCTTCCTCAACTTACCCTCATAAAATACATCACGCCTCTTGATTTCCATCTCGAATATATTCTTATCTATCCAGATGTCGTTCTTCTTTTGTATTGCTACTCCGATCAGGAATAAAATGTTATTTTCCATGTTTCTTTTTCTTATCCTCTTTCTTCAAGCGATAGTACTCATCAACAAGGTAGCCGAGCAAGTAAGCAGAGGGTTCATCTCCTGATTCAGCTTCGTGACCTATTGCTTCCATTACAAATTGAACAACGTGGAGCATTTCGTGAGCTACATTACCTTCTGTGTCGTAATTAAACCTAACCATTACAAGCCTTTTATCTTCTATGTAATTTCTAGCTTGACCATCATGGCAATCTTCCCACCCATGTTTATCAGTTAGCTCCTTGTTCATCTTGGGCGTAAGTACATAAACTTTAACGTAATACATAGGTAAATCTATAACTAATGCTTTTGCTTTTACTAACTTTTCTTTATATGCTATAAGTTCCATGTTTTTATTATAACACTAATATGTGGTGTATGCAAAAAACCACTTATTAGGTGGTTTTAATATTCTAGGTGATAAGCTGAGTTTACCGAGCTATCTAGGAAGTCTAACATCTTTAAGAGTGACTTTGACATATCATTCATGGTAACTACCTCTGCGTTCTTTGGTAACACTTGGTTATGCTTTAAGTTTGACATCGTTAATTTTGTAAACTGAACATATCCTCTGTAATCATGGTTTGGTTTGTAAAATATACATCTGTGTAGTGCTCCACTCCTTACTGGTGCTTTTGCTTTATATAAGTCGTTCATGTTTTTATTTTGTTAGTAATTCTATTAACTGTTGCTTTAATTTGTCTGGGTATTCTGAGGGTTCTATGGTGAGGTCTAACTTGAAATATTTTTCATTTAATATGTCTACATTATCAATGTAATCATTCCATATTACTAATTGTTCTTTTCCATTATTATTAAATGGTATTCGTTTATTACTCAACCCCAACAACAACTCACGAGTGGAGAGAGGTTTTGTTATCCAATCTTCTCCACCACATAATACACATATAATTCCAAATTCTTTTTTATCTTCGCTACACATTCTTCCTCCTTCAGCTTTTGCTTTCCAAGAATATCCACAAGGTCTGCGTGTTTCTTGGTAGCCAAGTCCATCGCAAGTGTAACAAGTATCAGCACTAAAACATTCGTGTGAAGATAAACTATCAATGAAATGGCTTTCGTGCGGGCAGTCTAATTCTCCTTCCCCATCACATTCTTTACAAGGGTCTATCGCTGTTCGTACTTTAGTTGTTAGTTTTTGTAGTGTGTTCATAATTATATTTTTCTTAAACGAGGTGGTTCACATTGGTCGCACTCTCCCATTAACTCTGACTCATGCTTTTTACAAATAGGTGTACCACAATCAGAACATTCGTATTTGCCTACAAGTCCACATTCCTTGTCTTTATCCCAAAATTCACATTTACTCATACCTCCTCTTGGTTGTTGATTAGGTTTGTAAATTCTGTATTTAATATAAAGGTACATACAGCTACCATAAGCTTTCCATTTTTACTATCTAAATCAAAGTTTCGTGTTTCTTTTCTTGTTTCATACCCATAAACAGGGGCAAAAGTTTCATATGTATCATGAAATAATGAAGCTAATTTTTCAGGAGTCATAACTGCCCTCTCCTGCTGTACCATTTCTAGGTCTTCCTCCATTGTCTGTTCTTGTGTACCTGTGCCTTTGCAGGAACAAGGATAGCTATAATTAGCCATTATTCCCTTATGTCGTAGACAGCATGTACATTCTTTTTGCAAGCAATCCTTGAGTGCGTCTATCATTTGGTGCATTTTATCTTCCCAAAATTTATGTTCCCAAAATTTATGTTCCAAGAAATCTGATAAGGTTGCTTTTTTTCTTGAAGCCCACCCTTCAACCTTTCCGACTGCTTCCCATGCTTTAGGGTCTAAAATCCATAACATATCTTCTGATTCAATATGCCAATCACACGTTTCTCTTGGAGAAGTACACTCACATGAATATTCTCTGGCATAACCTCCCTCTATTGCTTTTTCAATGAATTGTTTTGATGTCATATTAGTGTCTTGTATTGCATATTTTGCATATTACTTCTTTGAATAAATCCTTACTATTAACTGATTTTAGTGTTGCCCCGCATTTTTTACAATTCCTTACCTTTTTATATCTGCCTTTTTTAGGTGATTCCATATATCTATTTTAAGTATTTATCCATTAATTTCATATCTGCTTCGTGGTATTCTTTTAACTTTAGTTTTGCAAAATCCTCTGCAATCTTTATCCATTCGTCTACTCCTAGTTCAATAGTCCATTGTCATAATGTTACTGTTTTACTTCTACAAACTCATTATCTTTAAGTTTATAAAATACATTTTCTTTTAATACTTTTCCGTCTATTTTTGCAGATTTAACAAACTTGATTATGTCCCCCGAATCATACTCTGCAAGTGTAATCCATGTTCCCCTTATACCTTTTATACTTCCATTAATTCCGATATTAGCCCCTACGCTTTTAGCCCCACTAATTGCTAGTTGTGAAGAGTCTCCTGATGTAGCTAGTTGTGAAGAGTCTCCTGATGTAGCTAGTTTTGAAGAGTCTCCTGATGTAGCTAGTTGTGAAGAGTCTCCTGATGTAGCTAGTTTTGAATAGTCTCCTGATGTAGCTAGTTGTGAACGGTCTCCTGATGTAGCTAGTTGTGAAGAGTCTCCTGATGTAGCTAGTTTTGAATAGTGTCCTGATGTAGCTAGTTTTGAAGAGTGTCCTGATGTAGCTAGTTGTGAACGGTCTCCTGATGTAGCTAGTTGTGAACGGTCTCCTGATGTAGCTAG
>Ga0136588_1000615_pt1 | contig 12761 bp, 13 predicted proteins | sample AntRauMFilla1564_FD_104782 | JGI IMG/M metagenome (GOLD analysis project Ga0136588, IMG submission 104782) | Saline lake microbial communities from Rauer Islands, Antarctica - Metagenome Filla 1 #564 | ecosystem: Environmental > Aquatic > Non-marine Saline and Alkaline > Saline | place... | reverse complement strand
TTCGTGGGTATTTGCAAATACTTTTCTTTCTTTATTATCTTTGGTTAGATTAAGTGGTTTAATCACCTTATTCCAATATTTCCAAAGATTCTTAAGAGCTAAAGGAACCTTATATCGTATAGAAGGGTCAATGTCATATTTTTTTAGTATAGTTTTGGCAAGGTTTTTAAAATCTTTTTGAGACCCACCTTCAAAGTTTTCAGCTACATCATGAATATAAGAACCAAAGTTAGCTTCCATGTTTCTAGGAATATCAACTTTAAGTTTTTCAATATATTTGTAATACCATTTTAATAGGCATTGTTCCATAGCTTCCATTGAGCTATGGCTAATCATCACGTTTAATGGTTTTTCTTCAGTACTCATTTAACAATATACACACCAATCCCATCAGATGTTAGATCAAGTAATTCTTCTGTAAATATATGACGGTAGAAGATTACAACATCTCTATCTAGACTAATATCGTCTACATCTAAAGTAATATCAACATCATGTCCTGGTTCAAAAGAATAACCTAAAATATCACTGACTTTGTTAATAATATCAGAGTGATTTCTATCATCACTATAAACGCCAATTTCGATTTTTTCATCTGGCTCAAAAAAATATTTTATCATTTAGCTTGCTCCCTTTGCCATTCTTTTATATCATGAACAACGCTATCGACATCAGTTGTAATTACGCCACGTTCATATTGTCCACTATTTATAGTTCCATATTCAATATAAAAGAACTTCTTATCAAGGTCGAACCATCCTTGAAAAGGAATATCATCCTTATCTAAAAATGTTAAGGTAGGATGTAAATTTCCTATTATTCCTTTTCTTAACTTGATCATTCCACGATCTTGATTTTTAGCCATCAGGATTCTCCTGTACAGATTTCATTATATCATGGATTCTTTTTTCTTCTTCTTCGAACCTAACATCATCATCTAAAACCATCCAACCTTGCCAAGAAAAATCTGGAGCAACACAAAATATAGCTTGTTTTCCATTAGGAGCATGACACAACGGTCTACCCATCTCGTCATATTCACGGATGAGTAGACCGTTGTTGAAGTGGTCTAGTATGTTTTGTGCTCTAGGATTTAAACCGACTAATCTAGCTAGGTGGAAATCTTTCCCTCTTACCATAAAGAAATACCCTTATCTTTCAAACACTTTAACCAAACCTTACGTTCTTTACTCTTAAACTTTTTAAGCAATACACGTATCTTTTCCTCTTCGGTCAAAGAACGAGGAGGGGATGAAAGCTTACAGTTTTCTGGGTCCATAGCCTTTGTCTTCTTAGCCCATGAGTAGTATTCCTCAGCAGTTTTATCATCTTTACGGTTGTTACACGTCTTACACGAACATATAACATTAGTAATTACATTTGGACCACCTCTACAAGTTGGAATAACATGATCAAGCGTACCAGAGTTCAAAGTAACTGGAATACCACAATACATACAAATAAAATTGTCACGCACGAACACGTTTCGTTTCGTTGCTGCTGAGAACATTTTATTTTTCTTTTTGCTGCGAATATAGTAATTCATAACCATAACCGCAGGTAGCTGATATTCATTATACGCAGAATGGATTACTTCATCATAATGAGCAATTGCAGTAGCTTTATCATCTAGAACAAGATGGATCGCGTCCGTCCAATTGGCGATGTCAAGAAGCTGATAATCTTGATTTAGTACCATACAACGCATGGGTTCTCCTTTGTAATATCATCCTAAAACAGGATGGGTGCCATTCTGTTTTAGTATTATACACTAATTTATTTAACAGTCAAGTTCTAAAATAAGTAATTTTCGTCCATCTTCACTAGGCGGTCATCTGCTCGGAAGTGGTTGATATGATAGAAGGGTTTGAAAAGATTACAATGTTTTCTATAAATCCCTCCAATTCTTGCTCTAAAATGCATTTCGGTTTTGGTTTTGTAATGTACTTTAGCATTTGCTGGGCGGTCTTTATTTGGGTTACCGTATGTGTCTATTCCTCTTTCTCTAAGTAATCGAGTGTTCACTAATTGAAAACCTCCCGCTCCCCTAGCACCAGAAATGACTTTATGGGGTACTGACTTTAATTTACCAAACCAGTTTTTAACTGGAGAATCAATATATTCCTCAGTATCTACAATGTTATTCCCATCTTCGATTGACATTGTATATCGCCAGTGAGCGATACAACGACCTTCGTTTTCTTCATCATATTGCTTCATGAAAGGAGCAAGCGTCGAGAAAAATTCTGGGTGCCAAACTTGGTCCGAATCAACAAATAAAAGAAAATCTCCAGTTGCCTCTTTGATATCTCTTGTTCTAGTAGTGGCTCTTCTGAAAAAATCCTCAGTGTCCCACCAACGCACATTCAAATCAATTAATGGAGAAAAGGTATCAATAAGGAGTTCCCACATATCACGACCAGGGTCAGATTCGTGTAGGTTCAAAGTAAATTTTATATCAGGTACTTGGATACCCTTAGACGCAACTTGACCAGCAATACTTGATAGCTGCCACCATGTACGACGAGGATAACGGAAAGCAAAGCATCCAATCTCGACAGAAGGAAACTTCTGAATTGGTTTCTCTTTTCCAGTTGATTTTTTAGGATTAACTGGAACAACTGTTTCTAATTTATTTTTGTGTCCTGGTTTTTTGATAATCATCTGTTACCTTTCCCAAACGTTCCTCAAGATATTTATATTTTAAAACATATCGACTTTGGGCACAGTGATGGATTAATAACTCAGTGCCCTTTTCTTCTTTATGATACTTAGGATAAAATAACCATTTGTTGGGAAGAAGATTAGATTTCAATTGTTCTGTGTATATTGCCTCGCATAATACGTTCTGATCACATACAAACAAATCGGGGTTGGATATTCTATTTTCAAAAATATCTAGCCAAAGTTTAAAAGTTTCCTCTACTTGATTAGCTGGAAGAGCATAAACCCCACTACAAATTGATGGAGTCTCACTATTGATAAATTTATCTCGTTGAGGTTTATCCATGGTTGCATAATGCCAAAGTTTATGAAGTCTAGTTGGTGCTGTAAATACAGAAAAACAATTATTATTCATAGTATCTTCGAGTATAGGTGTTGTGTCTCTAATAGCAATGACATCAGTATCAATATAAAGAACAACATCATATTTGGACATGTCAATATACTCATGAAGCCGTGCGCGACACATATGAGGTTCGTATTTGTGTTTAAAATCTCTATCTAATAGAATTGTCTCTGCGCCCTTAAATTTATAAGGGTGCTGAGACAAAACAACTATATCACCATCAAAACCAGTCTTTAACAGACTCTCTATTGACAATTCAGCAAGCTGATAAAAGAAAGTTTTACCAAAAGTTACAAGATAAGCTAGTTTTCTCATACCATTCGGTCGATTAACTTTCAGACTTATTAAATACTTCTTCGTCTTTAACTTCAACCACTTCAACTCCTTGACCGTTTTCATCAGCATTAGCTGTCTGGTTCTGTTGATGTTGTTCAATCATGGTATTTACCCACTGTTCAACCGCAGCAATTGAGGCAAAAGCTTGTGCTCCCTGTTGAGCGTCTACATTTTCGGCAAGAACCTTAACACCCTGACGGGATAAAGCAATAAGATTCTGGACATCACTAATTTTCATAACATACTCCTTTAAAGATTATAACATACTTCTCGTCAAATTTATCTTATTTTGACTAACCATCACCTTATTTCGTCCTACATTCGTTGTCGCTAAATTGAGGAAAACGAATTGTTTCTTTATTTTCCTTTTTAAACCCCCATGGACAATTTACACAACCCAAGTTACAACACGAACCTCTCTTAAGAAGAGTTTCTCTTGAGAGAGGTTCTGCTGCTTTATTAATATTATTCATCTATTTTTTATTAGCCTGTTCGATTGCTTTACCCAAGTCACCTATATCACACTTGCCGCCTGCACAAGCTTCTCCTGAGATAGTAGAAACATCAAGTTCATAACTTTCTTCTACAACATCTACCCAATCAATATCACTATACTCACGTTTTAGATCACACCAAAGTTTCCAGTTGTGAACGTCTTTCAATAAATAAGTACAACGGCGCACGTCATGATCTACGTAACGATCAGCAAACTGCTTAACACGGCGAACCCATTCGACTTTATCAAGGCTCTTCATCCATGAGACAAGATTAAAATGATAGCTTTCCATTTCTTCGCCGTATTTAGTAAGTTTTTCTTTCCATTCTTTAATGGTATAACCATTTTTAGCAGGTAACACTGGTTCTTCTGGGGCTTCTAATAGTTTAATTTTCTCACCAACTCCTAGAACACAATCACATGCTTTCCAAAGATTGTTATCAAAAGCATGTAAGCCATCAACAATAAGACCTGATGCCATCATTGCGCCGTCTCCATATTCCTTAACCATTTCTTGGGGAGTGTAAACAGTAGTAAACGGTGCCTGTGGATAATCTTTATCTCCAGAATGGGAGAGGAGGGAAATACCAGCAAACCATTTACGGTTTTTGTAAATAAAGTTTTCAACATCCTTCCATTCATCTGGTTTAACATTAATAGTGTTACTTACGTTATGACGTAACCAAGGAGCTACACATGAGTCATAACGAGTACCAGCTTCAACCCAATTTTGCTGAGTTGATTTGACATGTTCAAGAAGACTAATAGCATTTACTTGATTTTTAGTTTTCGCACCATCAGGTACTTCACACAAGAAAGTAATAACAACATCAGTGCCGTTATTGCTCCATACTGATTCCTCTACGGCATGCGGGTTTATTTTTTCAAAATGCTGAGCGGGAAACTCAAGTTTGTTTGCTTGGACTCTACGCAGGTATCTTTTGGCATGATGTGGGTGTACACCCGAAGCAGACCCTAAAATACATGAAGTTGTACCAGCGGGTTTAACGCATGTGGCACGAGCGCATTTGTTTATTCCTATTTTAGCAGCAATTCTTTCATTAATATCTAGAATAATTTTTGCACCCTTCTTTTGAATTTCTGGATCAAAAGTAATATGTGGGTTATCCATCATACCAGTCATAGAAACACCCAATAAAGCCTCTTTCTTGACGATCTTACTAGTTGCATCTGTGAGGTAACCAAACTCGTCATAAGCAGCTTGTAGGGTTCCTAAAATAGCAGCAGCGCGGCACTGATCAAGGAATGCGGTTTCATCAGATGATTTCTTTCCGTTAATTTCACATAAATTGCAAAATTGCCAACCACTTTCACCATCCTCTGTGTATGCTCTCATGCCTATTTCGACGCAAGGATTTACTAAAAGTTCTGTATCATCAGACCAAACAAAACCTGGTTCGCCGAACTCTTTAACACTTTTCATAAGATTAGAAAATTGTGCAGCAGTGGTTTCATTACGGATAAGAAGTACTGAATTGTTTGAACGTCCTCTTTGTGGGTTCTTAATAAACCAGTCACCTGTTTTCGCGTCAATCATTTCTTCGTCATCTGGCGAGAACAAACAAATGGTAGCGGAGCGGCGAATACCACCAGAAAGAACAGCATCTGATGAATGCATGATAATATCATATGCTTCGATAGGACGAAGGGATTTTTTACCTTCATGAACTGCTAAATCAAGAAGTGTTGAAATTTTATTGATAGAGGTTTTAAGCCCATCAGGTCCTGGTGCTTTACCTCCCCAACTAATAGAAGCTCCTCGCGTGCGGATTTGTGAAAAATCAAACTCTACTTCGTAACCAGAAAAATTATCAAGCTCAGTTCCATAATCATATGCAAAATAACCTTTATCATCATCATTAATAAAATAAGAACTCATAAGTACACCAATAGCGTCTGCCCATCCTTCAATTGTGTCAGGTATAATAAAAGTTTTGGTTCCTTTATTACGTGGACCTACTTTTGGTAATTTTGCGATATGGTGTTTTTGGACAGAGAATCCAGTACCACATCCACAAAGTAATAAGTACATACATTCTTGAAAAAACCTTGGGCGGTCAACATACGAGACGGTACAGTTACCAGTAACCACTCCATTAGGCATTACAAAACTATGATCATCTTCAACTTCAAGACACCAAACAATCTCTTTTTTATTCCAAGATTTATCAATATTATTTACCTTCCAGATTGGCGATGATCCCTCACAAGAGGTTGATATTCTAAATAATACCGCATCGTGTTTTCCTAAATTAGTTTCTCTGTTAATTTCTGTTTCAGACAACACATATGCACCAACTATAGGGAAAACATTTCTGATAAACTCTTGAGCTTCCTTTTTAGATTGCTGAATTGAAACAAACATACTACCTGTTCCATTGAAACTACTATTTTTCTCACCATCAGCGTCTAAAAACCCACGAACAAATGCTCTAATCAACTCAATAGAATCTATTTCTGGGTTAGGTAATTGTTTAAGGTATGACCCTGTATAAGCATAAAAATCACCATTTAGAGAATGGTTTGTTGATGTCTTAAATCCTAATTCCTCAAAACGGGGTGCGTATTTTTTATCAGACCCGCAAAGTCTAATCATAGAATATTTATTAATTCCATTTTTATCTTGGATACAAGTACCATCACCATATACTAAACCATAAGCCCAATAAAGTCTCTCCTCTGGAGTTGCTTCTTCGTAGGACCAGTCATTGAAAATATTTGGCTGGCTAATAAGTTGATTACCTTCGGTAAGATCAGTAGTTTTTGATCCGTCCTTTAGAATCCAAGTATGATCACCAGTAGCCCATACAGTAAAATCTTTACTTTTTCCTTTATTGAAACTAATTGGGTATACTACCTGTTCCCCATAACTCTTAACTATTGCAGGTTTCCAACTTCCTGTATGAGTCAAAACGTTAACAGAATCTCCATTTTCATAATCTTCAAATGACTTTACACCATCACTTGTAATGAATGTGGTATTTTTTCTAAAACAGTTATACATCTTGGCTGGCTTAGATAGAATAGGATCGCCACCAAATTGAAGTGCTCTCTGTGAGCCTAAAATTCTTTTCTTTTTAACTTGTTCTTTTGCCCATTCAAATTCTTCTCTAATATCATCAAGCTTGCTACCAAACTTCTTTTCATGCATATTGAACACTCGCTCAACTTGTTCGTTCCACGTTTCTCTTCTCTTTTTTTCTTTTTGAAATCTCGCGTATTTACTGTATTGCGTGTAGTCTGCTAGTGCCTTTATTGACATTCTCTGATACCTCCTAATATTGGTTCGTGCATGATATTTATTACCGCCATGTGACATTTCATTATACTTTTTTCTTTCCTATAAAAAGTAAAATCACACTATATGTGGTATATAAATAAGCAACTCGCCACCACTTATTGTAATGACGAGTTCCTATTATATCATGAACTATTTGAGGTTCATTGCCAATTTTATTTATTATTTTTTCCTACCACACCCGCAGCCTTTTTTCTTTCTTTGATCAAGTCTCTCGTCAATCTGTTCTTTATTGAGTTGACGATGAACCCGCTGTTTGTTTACGGCTCTTCCGTTAAGAAATCTTTTAATTATCATGTTACTCCTTGCTCCAAATTGCATTGGAAATTCTTTTATAAATCTTAGGACAATTTTCTTTATAACTTTCTTTTACTATATTTATCACTGGTGCTTTTTCTTTAACTGGTCTCTCTGGGATATTTAATTGATTATTAAATACTTCCATAAAACCACTAACAAGATATTCATATCCTTCTAGTTGATTGTTAACAAACGAATTTTTTAATTTACTTATAACTTCTTTTGCTTTTCCCATTCGTCTAACAGTCTTACGACGAACATCAGAACTATAATCATATTCATCTAACTGAGCTTCCAATTGAGCGAGAGAGTTTTCAGCTTCGTATATAATACGTTGAGCGTTCTCTTTGATACCATCAAAAGTCGCATCTGGAGAAACAACAGATTCTAAAATATTACCTATAGCTTCAATATAAGTTTCGTCGTTGTTAGTTTCTTCAATTTTACCCATTTTCTTTTTAATTATTTCATTAATAGTTGAACTGTTTCTAAATCCAAGTTGGAGAACTTCTCTTTTTAGTTTCTTATAGCATTCCTTAACAATCTTACTAGTTGAAGTTCTTACAGACCAGTTAAAATCTTTTGCTTCATTAAAACGAGAAGTGTTTATTTTAGAAGAGAATCTTTCAGGACCATTACCAACATTAATAACATATCCTTCAGGGAATTCACTTCCAAAGTAAGAAGAAGAGGATTCTGCAAAATTTGTAAAATCGTTGTTTAATTGTTCTTTGATTTGATTTAACTCATTTTTTAATCTTAAGAATTCAGGAGTTTTCCAACCACTATTTAAAATCTTTATTCCTCTTTCAAACATTTCATCATCTTCAAAATACTCTCTGAGAGATTCGAGATTAACTGAAAGACCAATAGGTTGATCAACCTTCAAATCTTCACTTGTGTAAACACGACAATGTTTACAATCTGCATCTTTAATTTCTGCAAAGTGTTTTTTACCAAATCGAACATTATCTGGCATTTCGTTCCATCTGCCTAGTTCATCATCGTAAACCTTTGCGTCATATACAACAAAAGCACCAGCTTCACCGAGACGGTCTTTATGATATGGAACAGCGTTAAAAACAGTACGGTTTTCTTCATTAAATTCATGGTTATAAGTTGGAAAGAATTCTGCTTCAAATTGAACAGGACCGTGGTCTTTTTTCATGTTTTTTAATACAACTTCCAATAGTTTATTATTCCTAATAAAAGAAACTGCTTGTTCTTTCTCTTCTTCGTCACATCTTTCAGATTCGAAAAACAATTCATCCTTTTCGTTAATACCGAAACGACACGACACAGAATCTGCTTTTTCAGATATAGTAATACCTTCAGATTCGAGCGGATTGAACACACCCTCTTTTAGGTTTTTATTAATTTCTTTTAATTTTCTAAACAATTTAGTGTTATCTAATTCATTTACAAGAGGAAGATATTTCTTTTTCATATTAACTCCACGTATATCCTTATTTATATTTAAGGAACCCAATAAAAAAGGGTGGAACTTGTCCACCCTTTTTTTGTTTATTGGAGAATATAATTATTAGGAACGACGACGAGCGCGAGCTTCGCGGATTCTTGCCATACGAGCATTAGCGTTTCTCTGCTTGCTCTCTGTTACGTCATAACGGTTGATAACTTCATCAAGGTCATCTTCACCACCGAGGTCATCACCGAGGTCATCACCACCGAGGTCATCACCACCGAGGTCATCACCACCGAGGTCACCCTGATCACCCTTAAGTTGATCAAAAGCCGCTTGGAGGTCACCAAAAGCACGAGCAATAGTATCCCAAGGAGACGCATCGCCCATTTCATCACCAAGATCATCACCAAGATCATCACCAAGATCATCGCCGATTTCACCACCCATTTCACCACCAACATCAGTATCTACATTAAGATCATCGTCAACAGGATCATCTTCCATGTCATCAGCAGTCATCATGCCGCCCATGCCTTCTTTTACATCAAAAGATGGACCGTTACGGACAGATTTGCTATACTGAACATGCTGATCACCACTTGAGTTAGCTTCAGTGTTTTGTTCATCACCAGTTTTGGTTACATCGTTTCCTTGGTCAGTGACATGCCCGTCTTTGTCTTCAGTACCAGCCATTTGGCTTTCCATTGATGTCCAAGACTCTTTGAGGCTGCGAAGTTTTTCGTCGTCGTTAATTGACATACCGCTCATATTAATCTCCTTTGATAACATTATCTGTTTTTATTTATACAGTATAACACTCAAGGGACTATATTTTTATTCATATACGAAAACTTGCATCATCCTAACGCCCCAAGTACGGGCTGCCTTGTGTGTACGATAACGAACATCTAAATGGATTACACCACGTTGTTCCCAACTTTGACGCATCGCACCACCAGTATCATCAACATATGGCAATTGAGTAGGTACAAATGTCTTATTGTTCTGAATACTCTCCCAATAACCTGGAATATAAACAAAAGTCCCATATGGTATTGCTCTAGGATCAGCGGCAATACCGTAAGCATCGTTAGGATCACCTGAAAGTACATTCACTTGTCTGCTAGTTATACCATAAGCAGGATCGTCTGGTGTTTTTCCACAACAAATCTTACAAGGACAATAAGCAGTAACCTGCGCCCATAACCAATAACCTTCATGGATTTCTGGTTCAATGTTTTTATCTTCATTCTCTGGAGCATTAACAGAAGGTACAGCAGAAGGTTGATTATAATTATCATTTTCGTAAAGTTCGTGACGATACATAACCGCACCCTGTTTTTCTTCTGTATGTGGTTCCGCATCTATAATTAAAAAAGCGGTGAACAATAGTGAAAAACCAAGAGAACATATAATAAAAATGTGTAAAGTTATATCTTTAAAATTTTGCATAAAACTAACTCCTTTTGTGTTAAAATATCAGAAGAGATTATATTTGATCTTTTAAAAATGTCAAGGGGAAAAAATGAAGATCGGAATTGGGGTTTGTTCATATAAAAGACCAGACTTGGCAACTAAAGTATGTGAAGATATTCTTAAGACCACAGATAAGAATAAACACGAGATACAGACTATTTGTTCAGTAGATGACCATGATACCACAGGCTATGAATGGATTGCCGAAAATTTTGGTCTTATTCATGGACCTAACAGTGGTATCCCTGTTAATAAGAATAGACTTCTCCATTTTTTAAAAGATAATGATGTTGTATTCATAAGTGAGGATGATATCTGCTTTAAAAAATCAGGGTGGATTGATGTGTATCTTAGAGCAATCGAACAATCTGGGTTTCAGCATATGAATTATATTGTTTCTGACTACAGAAAAATGATAAAGAAGGCTCTTAAGTATGAATCAATTCATTTGGGTCTATGCGGTGCTTATGTAAACGGAGTCCTAATGGTAATGACAAAAGAATGTTTAAACCAAGTGGGTGCCTTCGATGAGCGTTATAATAGATATGGATATGAACATGCCGATTATACACGCAGATGTAGAATGGCTGGAATGTATCATCCTAAAGAGCATTTCCATGTAATGGAATCTACTCCTTATATTGATTGGATTCATACCCCTTCTGTTATTGACGAATCGGACAAAAAGAAATACATACAACATAATGCAAGAATTTATCACGGAGCAGTCCCTAAAATTCATATACCTATTAGTGCGGAGTATACACATGTTAGACCTAAGTGACGTTACCTTTACAATTCCAGTAAAAATAGACCAACCAGACCGTGGTCGTAATCTAAATATTATGACCCGTTATTTGAAAAAACATCTTAAAACAAATATTATGATATGCGAAATGGACACCGAATCAAAAGCTAAACAACATATTGATGAAGGTATAGATTATAAGTATATTTTTATGAAAACCCAAAGCCAATGGTTTCATCGTACTATGATGCTTAATTATATGGCAAAATTAGCAACCACGCCAATTATTGTAAACTATGATACTGATGTGCTTTTACAACCTGAACAATATGTCGAAGCAGCTACAATGATTCGCAACGGTTTTAGTGATTTAATTTTTCCATATAATGGTAACTTTCTGGATGTACCAGCAACACATGTTCATAAATTAGGAAATAGTTTAACTCTAGATGTTCCAGAAACTGTATGTAGAAACCTTCGACCTAAAGCAGATTCGGTTGGTGGTGCTATTTTCTGGTCAAAAGAAAAATTCATTAGTGTTGGTATGGAAAATGAAAACTTTGTATCTTGGGGGTTTGAAGATACTGAAAGAGACTATAGAGCAAGAACTATGGGGCTGAATGTTAATCGACTTAAAGGTCCACTTTTTCATATGAGTCACGGATCAAGTCCTAACAGTGCTACTAATTCACATCCTTTTTATAAAAAGAACGAAAAGGAATGGGTTAAGGTTAGTCAAATGAACAAGAATTTACTAAATGAATACATTAAATCTTGGAAGTGGCTCAAGGACTAAAACGGAGTAATAATGGCAGAATTTAAAAACACATCACGCCGTAAAATTAGAATATTACATCACGGTCGAAGAATAGTAGTCGCTCCCCAGCAAACTATTAATGGTCCTGAATTCTTTTCTAGTTATAAGGGTTTACGAAAATTATCAGATGAAGATACAACGGTACCTAATATAGAAGTTCGTAATAGTTTAAGAAAATTATCTCTACCTACAGAAGTGAATATTGAAGATGTCATAATAAAAGACGAAACGCCCATAGAAGTATATGTAGAAGACGTCGAAACTGAAAAACAAGTAATAGAAAAAGCAAAAGCTGAAACAAATACTATAGAATATAAAGTATTAAAAGTATTAAAAGGAAATAAAAAAATGGAAAATAGTGGGAAAATTGATCTATCTGACGTAACTTTTACTATACCTGTTGGTATAGAATCACAAGACAGAAAAAACAATCTAACTTTAATTATTGACTACTTAGGTAAATATTTTAATACTAATATTATTATATGTGAAAGCGGTAAGAAAATAAACATTAAGGATTTTTGGAAACCAGAATGGAACTCTTATGTTCGCTGTCTTTTCATTGAAAACAAAACCGACTACTTTTATAAAACAAGAATACTTAATAAGATGGCTGAATTAGTAACTACTCCTATTATTGTTAGTTACGATTCTGACGTTCTTATGCAACCAGATAAATATGTCGCGGCGGCTGAAGCTATTCGTTCAGGTAAACTTGATTTTTGTTATCCTTTTAATAAACCTCTCAAACACATATTTAAGAAAGACTTTAG
>Ga0136588_1000612_pt1 | contig 12785 bp, 11 predicted proteins | sample AntRauMFilla1564_FD_104782 | JGI IMG/M metagenome (GOLD analysis project Ga0136588, IMG submission 104782) | Saline lake microbial communities from Rauer Islands, Antarctica - Metagenome Filla 1 #564 | ecosystem: Environmental > Aquatic > Non-marine Saline and Alkaline > Saline | place... | reverse complement strand
TAAACGCATATCGGCTTTCGCTTTCATAGCGTCAGTCATAGTATAAGCATCCAAGATAAAATGGATCTTTTTTTCATGCTTGTATGAATGGAGGGTTATTAGGTTTAAGAAGTCGAAGTCTTTGCTTGGCTAGTTACAACCATGCTTTTTGGCTGCTAGAGTACTTCTTTAATGTGAACTTTTACGTTTTGGTCATTAGCAGTTGCACAAGACCGAGGGGGTTAATCTTGATCTCTATGTATGCAACGTGAATAGGCCATGCACGAACAACCAAAATCTAGTAAATTAAAGTGCTTATAGCAAAAAGCATTACAAATAAATTTAAAACCCGCTTTCAACCCACACTATTTTCTGCAATATTAAGTTATGTCCGAATTAAGTACTAAAAACTTCCACCGCGTTGGAATTATCAACCTACTAATGAGCATTCCCCTTTTTGGATTGTTTAGCTGGATTGGTTTCAGCCTTTGCTATGCTCTGCAAAATAATTGGCCCATCTCTCTTATCGCAGCAACACTTTGTGCCTTCCCAATGATGCTTACTATGCTACACGGGCACGTAACTATGGCAATCGGCGTTACCCACAGAGATAAATATTACCACTGGCTGAATCAAAAAACCAACCCATGGGGCTGGTTCTTTCATCCTATCTTTATTTCTACAAAATTCAGATTCTCTGGCCTAGCCATTTACACCGCTATCATTCTTGTTCAGTTTATTAGAACCTTTCCCTAATTAGCTAGCCCGAAAATCGTCATTTATTAAGTCCCAAATAGCATCATCCAGTAGATTGCATAGCAGCAGCAATACCGTTGATAGACAAAAACAATGCATGGCGAAGTGGCTCTTTGTGATGCTCATACTCTACCTTCTGCCATCTATCCATCAACTCTTTTTGCATGAAGTTAAGCGTGTAGGTGTAGGGATTTCTAAACTCAATTGAATTCAGAATCACAGAGCGTTTTCCTAGAACTTCTTCCATCTTCGTAACTTCAACTATACGTTTTTGCGCCACACCAAAATCACCCACAATCATGCTGTGTAAGTTTGCGCGATCATTCTCCGATTTATTATAAATCCGAGCCGTATCTAGGTGCGTTCTCACCAATTCGCGTTGAACATTATCTAAAACCGTGATAAAGAAATCCCAACCTTCATACATTTTTTGCAATAAAGCCACATTTTCAGGCTGCTCCTTCATCACGGCATCTAAGGCAGCTCCAGTACCAAACCAGCCAGGCACATTATATCGCAGCTGCGTCCAAGCAAACACCCACGGTATAGCTCGTAGATTAGAGAAGTCAGCCAATTTACCCGACGTTCTAGAAACAGGTCTAGAAGCAATAGGCAATCTCGAGATATGCTCAATAGGCGTAATTCCCGTATACCAATTCCAGAAAGTCTCATCATGAATTAAACCATGGTAGGTTTTCATAGACGCCTTAGCCAAGGTTTCCATCAACTGATAAACCTCGCTCGTTGGCTCTAAATATTCATCCGAAGGGTTATTCATATTCGAAGTTCCCATAAGCATAGCATGTACAATTTGCTCTAAATGTCTATGCGTTACGGCGGGAAGGGAATATCTGAACGACAACACTTCGCCTTGTTCTGTAAATCGAATTCGTCCGTTATTTGCTTGTGTGGGAAGCGATAAAATTGCGCGGTTAGAACGGCCTCCACCTCGGCCAACAGACCCACCTCTACCATGAAACAATCGGAAATCTATACCACTTTCATTGCAGGCTTTACCCAAACCATGCTGCGCTTTTTGCAAGGCCCAATTCGCCATCCAATAGCCACCGTCTTTATTACTATCAGAATATCCAAGCATAATTTCCTGAAAATTAGCTCTAGCAACCAAATGTCTACTATAAATAGAACTGCTGAACATCTCTTTCATCAATCGTGGACTCTCTTCCAAATCTTCCACTGTTTCAAAGAGTGGACAAACATCTAGCTGAGTGTGAACATCGCCACTTAATCGCCATAAACCCACTTCTTTAGCAATAAGTAATACTTCTAGCATATCGCTAACGCCATGAGTCATGCTAATAATATAGCTTCCCATTAAGTTTGCATCCAATTGTTGAACACGTCGGGTAATTTCAAAAACGGCCAATATTTGTTCGGGAACCGATGCCAACTTAATCCCAACCGGACGCAATGGCCTTGGATTAATTAATTCTCTGGTTAGCAATTCAACCTTAGCTTGCTCATCTAAATCTGCGTAATTCTCGTTCACACCAGAAACCGTCAATAACTCAGAAACTGTTTGCTCATGCAGCGCGCTGTGCTGGCGAATGTCCATAGCAGCTAAATGGAAACCAAAAGTCTTCGCACGAATAATCAACTCGGTTAACGGTCCACCTTTTGCCAACTGAGGTAAGCCGCTGTCAACCAAGCAACGCTTTATTAATTGTAAATCACTAATAAAATCTGAAATTTTGTAATTCTTGGCCTTTTTCAGCAATACTTCTAAAGGCTCGTCTAGTGCTAGATACTGCTCATCTAGTTTCAACATTATATGAGCAATTTTTCTTCGGTACGGCTCATGGCGATAGTGCCTTATATATTTGGCTGCTAGCGGGTAACCGTCTTCATCTTGTTCTAAAGAAAGGCCCAAATCTACGGGAATGGTAACTTGTTTGTCTGACACAGAAAGGTATCTCAGCAGCAAGCGTAACTCTTCTTTATAAAGCTCTAGCACACATCTTCGGTGTTTAAGTGCCGTTTCCCAAGAAACCTCAGAAGTAACACTTGGGTTGCCATCTCTATCTGAGCCAATCCAAGAGCGGTATTTAAGGAAAGCCTCTACCTCTAAATCAACATCATAATAGGTTTTAACGGCAAGTTTTAGGTCAGAATACACACTTGGAATGGTCTTCCAAATAGACTCAGTAAAATAGAAAAGGCCATTTTCTACTTCATCTTCAACCGTTAAACGCTCTGAGCGAACTTCATCTGTAGCTAAAAGTAATGCTAACTCGTTCAGAATTTCCCCAATTAAGCCTTGTCGTTCTGCTTGGGTGAATTTATTATCGGAAAGTGAGCTTATTTTGGCTGTTATATGCTGTTGTTTAATAAGAATGCTAAAGCGTCTAGCTTCCGTCGGGTGAGCCGTAATAGTTGGCTGAATATCTAATTTTTGAAGAATTGCCTTAACCTCGGGCCAAGAAAGACCTCTATTTTTCAGCTCAAAAATGGCATCGGCAATAGATTCAGAGCGAGGTTTATCATCGGTTACATTAAATGCTCTCTGGCGGTTAATACCTGTGATTTCATGCTGCTCCATAGAATTTACTAAGTGGAAGAAAGTGGTGTACAAACGAAGCAATTTTACTAGAACAGGCAATGGGAAACTTGCTAACTGTTTGCGTAACTGCTCAAAAGCTTTCGGATCTTTATCATGAAATGCCTTAGCGGTTAAAATGGGCAATTGACCTAAAGGTTCAAGCAAACGCTCATCTTCTTGTTCAGTAATGACTTGTTCGAGAAGCTCACTGAGTAGGTGTATCCACTGTTGAAGATTAGCAGAAATACCACTTTGTGTGGCTAGAGATTTAACGGTTTCTTCCCAACGCATCTTTGTAAACATAAAAGGTTAAAATAAGACTCTAAGTATATCATTAATTTGGGTTCTTGACCAATGCTTTGCCAGAATATAAAGCGAAGCGCTTCCAAAACTTTAATATGGGGAAATGCTCTTTCCAATACATTAAACCTTATTTTAACAAGTACTAGCTACAAATTTCATTACTTGCATCTTTTGTTAGCAAATTCGTAGAAATCATCTGCACAAATGTAAACGACTTCTAAAGTTTTAAGGTTTTAACATTGGCGTAATATGTAATAACTATATTGTGCCATGCCTTATTCAACACCATATATGCTCAACACCATTCGGCCTTTCTTAGGCTTCATTATAGTAATTTTAGGGATTGTCTTGTTCATCCTGCCTATTCCATTAGGTTTACCAATTATATTGGTGGGACTAACCTTGCTTACGCCAGAGTTTAAGTCTTTCAACGTCATTGTGGTTAAAGTGGAGAATATTAACCCTAAGTACGGAAGAAAACTTAGATTCATTCGCATGAAGGTACTAAGGTTCATGGGTTATAAAGGTGGCTCATTGTAATTTCATATAATTGCTTGAGTATGTGTATTTTGCAGTCACCCAATATACACTCTTGCAAAACTCTCATGAATAGCACATCTATTTTGAGTAGCACACTGCTACTCTCATTTCTTGTAATCTCCTGCAGTTCAGTACCTTTAACCAACAGAAAACAGTTAGCATTTTTGCCTGAATCTCAGCTTATGAGCATGAGCGAAACCAGTTATGCTCAAGTAAAAAGTGAAAACAAGGTCTTAACTGATACAGAAGATGCAAAAATGATTACACGGGTTGGCCAAAAAATGAAAGTTGCTGTTGAAGCCTATCTAAAAGAAATTGGTCAAGAAGGCATGACAAGTCAGTATAATTGGGAATTTTCACTCATTGATAGCGATCAAGTCAATGCGTGGGCTATGCCAGGTGGCAAGGTTGCTTTTTATACGGGAATCCTTCCCATTTGTGAAACCGAAGCCGGTGTTGCTGTAGTTATGGGCCACGAAATTGCACACGTTATTGCTAAACATGGTAACGAACGTATGTCACAAGGAATGATGCAACAATTTGGTGCATTAGCGTTTATCAAATTAATTGAAGATAAGCCTGAACAAACCAAAAGCATGTTACAAATGGCTTATGGAATGGGCTCTAACTTGGCTGTTTCCCTACCTTTCAGCAGACTTCATGAGTCGGAAGCTGATGAAATGGGCTTGATATTCATGGCAATAGCAGGTTATGATCCATCCGAAGCAGCGCCATTCTGGAATCGTATGGCCCAAGGCGGCGGACAAAGCCCACCAGAGTTTTTATCTACACATCCAAATCCAGATAATAGAGCTAAAAAGCTTAAAGAGATGCAGCCAAAGGCTATGGAATACTACAATAAGTACAATAAGTAAGTCTTTTAGGATAAACTTCGCTTCGCTCGTAGGGATTACTCTTCCGACTGCGTCGGAACCGTGAAATTACTCAATCGCTACGCTCTTTCGTGGTATTGCCTACTTCAGTCACTTTGGGAAAAGTATAAAGACCTAAAAACTTCCCTCAACCTGAAGGGGTACTCCTGTTCGCGTTATACCCGAGTGTTTATGAGCGAAGCGATTAAATGTATAGAGCGCACATCGAGTGTTTATGAGCGAAGCGATTAAATGTATAGAGCGCACATCGAGTGTTAATGAGCGAAGCGATTAAGTGTATAGAGCGCACATCGAGTGTTCGCAAAGCGATTAGGTGTATAGAGCGCACATCGAGTGTTCGCGAAGCGATTAAGTGTATAGAGCGCACATCGAGTGTTCGCGAAGCGAATGTACCGAGATGAATCACCCCTCATCTAAGCGGAGCCGAAGGCTTCGTTACCCTTCCTTCTTCCCGAAAATAGAAATGAAATCATGGCCCAAAGAAAGCGGCTTTCTACTTTCATCAAAATAGACCTCTATCTTGCCTAAACGTATTCCCCCAAAACCTACTTGATGTATGTAAGTCTTGCTGCCATCTTCATGGGTAAAAACATCTGGTTCATCCATAAAAGTGTGGGTATGTCCACCCAAAATTAAATCTATACCTGGCACTTTTGCTGCTACAACGCTATCTGATACCCTATCCGGATCGCTATACTTATAGCCCAAATGACTCAAACAAATTACTAAATCACAGTTATTATATTCCCGTAAACTTCTAACCATAGACTGAGCTAAAACTACTGGATCACGATATACAATTCCTTCATACATTTTTGGAAGCACTAAACCCTTTAATTCTATACCTAGACCAAAAATCCCAATTTTGATACCTTTACGCTCAATTATATGATACGCTTGTAAATGAGGATTCCATGAAGTGCCTCTAGCATTATAATTAGACACAACAAACGGAAATTTTGCGTGCTCTACTACATTGATAAATCCTTCTAAACCATTATCAAATTCATGATTTCCAATAGTAGATGCGTCATAACCCATTTCCGACATCAGTTTTAGATCGAGTTCACCACCAAAGAAATTGAAATAAGGCGTTCCCTGAAAAATATCTCCTGAATCTAATAAAAGAAGGTCTGGATCTTGCTCGCGGAATTGCTTAACCAATGAAGCACGTCTGGCAATACCACCCATTCCTGCATATTTCCCGGCATTTTCTGGGAAAGGATCGATCCGGGCATGGGTATCATTTGTGTGTAGAATCGTAATTTTTTTATTATAGGCTTTTGTATAGGGGTTTTCTACCATAGAACCCAAAAAGGAGGGCACCACTGTGATAATTCCAGCCTGTAAAATATTTTCTAAAAACTGTCTTCTTTTCATTTAAAATTCCTCTCTAACTCTATCATCATCTGTCGGACGTATTTGACTATTCTTTGAAAAAGCTTGCATATAAATATCCCGAAGTTTTATATCCGTAAATATAGCTTCCTCATTATTCCAAAGGCTTGGCATATCGCCGCCGCCTTCAACTAAATAGTTATTTGTTACCACCCAATAGGTAGAATCTGCCAATATAGGATGACTTCCCACCAAAATATTCTCCGCCTTTTTATCCTTTATGGAAAACCGAAGTCCACTGACAGCCTCGCCACCAATAGCGGCTAGCTCATTGGCTAGAGTAAAAATTTGTGCTCCCGTCATTGGCAATAAAACCATGGTATTTTCAAAAGGCATTAACTCATAAATGGTTCCTACTTTAACGGTATCAGAAAGAGAGGGTAGCCTAATTCCACCCTTATTTAAAATGGCAATATTAATTCTTTTTCTTTGATTTGCCGAGGCAAAAGAGCGTAATTGATCTGATAAAACATTAGCCAAGCTGCTATTTAATGTACCTCTTTTCATTTCTAAAGGTTCCAATAAAACCGTTAGTGGCTGTTTCATCTCTTTGTCTAACTGCTTTTTATAGGGATAGAGTAATCGGTATAAAGTCTCGTCTAGTTGCACCGACTCATTTATCACAATATGGGAAATATCTACATCTGTAAGAAGCTTAGTTGATTGTACCTTTGACCAAGTGCCTGTATATCTTTCAATACTAGAACAGCCGCTTACAGCTCCAATCAAAAGAACTGTAAGCACCAATTTTTTCCATCTATCCAAAATTTTGTGCTTTATTAATTACCCATAAAAGATTTGAAAATAAAGGTAGTTAAATCTAACACTTCATATCCACTAGGAACATTAACTAATGCGGCCGGAAGTGTTTTTTGTTCAATATTCACACATTCTAAGTAGCCTTGTCTTTTTCCATTTTCAAATATTTCTATCCTCAACGGAATTTCGCCATTTTTAATGTATTTAAAGAAGCTTGAAGGTGCGTCTTTGCCTACTTTTTCTACCCAAGGCTCAGTTAACATGCCCCAATTCACTCTAAAGTCTGTTGCATTCCAAACATAAAATTCTTGCTTTGTAGCACTTTTATTCTTCGACTTCGGATTTTCTTTGAATACCGTAAGCGCCGCCTTTTTTCCCGCAATTTTCATAGTAACACTAGGCTGATAATCTGCAATCATATCCTCGTCAGAATAGCTACTTTTATCACTTACTTCGTCCTCAGACATATTATTTATGAACGACAATAAAGCATCAATACTTGCCTTTTGAATTTGAATAGCATTTTTCTCCGTATCGCTAATAAGCAGGAAATCTTGCATATCTGAGCGTAACAACAATCCATTTACGCCATCAAAACCATAAGAACCCGTTGGTACAGCATAACTACTTTGGTTCGTAAGCATAATGCGATCTTTACTGAAATGAATAAAGAATGAACCATCTTCCTTCAACTCCTTTCCGCCTTCTTCAATATCATAAAGTTTGTAATGAATGGAGCCTTCAAATTTCGACTGAGCTAAAGCTGTTGATGTTGATGTTGAAATTATGGCGAACAAGCCAATAATAAGGCTTAATAAAGCTTTTTTTGTATTTTTAGAGTAGTTCATAAGTGTGAAAAGTTTGAATACTGTTTTGGGAAAGTAAGGTTAAAGCATGTTCGAATACAGGGGCATTTTTGGGATTTAGTAATTTGTCATAAATTAGATGATGAAAGTCCCAAGAAATAACGTGACCGTGCGTACGCAGATCGGTAATTTGTTGTTCCAAGCTGTTTTGAATTTCTTTGATAGACCAATGTACTGAAGTGCACAGCTGAGAATCCATAAAGCTTAATGGAATTTCTTTAAATGCTGTTTTTTGCTCTTTTGGGAAATCAAATAATGGATAGATTTTCTTTAAACCTACTTTGCTGAATGGAGCGTCTGACCAAGCTATTGAACTGTCAAATCGTATTGCTGTACCGCCAAAAGCCTCATAAACAGTGGGGAGTTGAAACCGTAGATAATGCGATCTATGAGCTATAATGGGTTTATTTATCCATCTTTCTAGTCGCGCCAGTTCTTGCTTAAAAAGTTTTGGATCTGTTGCTGCTTGGTAGGAAGAGTGAAAACCCACTTCAATTAAAGGATGGCTTTTGATCCGTTCTAGAAGTTCTTTTACCACAGCTGATGAAGAACTCAGATAATCTTTTGCATCAAATTTGTGAGAAATAATAGGCGCTTTCAAAAAGAAAATAGCTTTATGCTGATGCACCTCTAGCTGATCTATAATCTTATGTACAGATTTCACAAAAACGCCCTTCTCAGCTTCCCAATTTGATATGTGAAAAGGCTTCGCTCCTTTCCCGAATCTGTACGCTAAGCCTTTCCATCCAACCAAAAGGTTGTCTATATCAAAACTCAAAACTACGCCACTTTTAACTGCTACTTTTTGTCTGTTAATGATTCCGAGCTGCTCAAAGTTTTCATAAAATTTTGCGACTACTTTTTCAGGTAGCTTTTTTTGGGCTTCTGTTTTTGGTGAAAAACGAGCGTGTGCATCTATAAAATTTCCAGTAAAATCATCCGTAAATTCACTAATAAACGACTGTGACTGAAAATCCCAACTAGCTTCATCGCTAATAAAAGCAAAAATTTGCCGGATCAGATCTTTTGGCTTTCCTACTTCATTATTTTCCCAAAAAGTGACAGCAGCTTTTTCCCAATCTGCTACAATAAATGGAAGATAAACCGTAGAAACACCCAAATTTTCAGGCGCTTCTTTGGTATAAATAAGCTGATATTCTTCTAGTTGTTGGCTTTGCTGAGTATGAATTTCTAGAGAAACATAGTCTGCTAATAACGCCTCAAAGCAATAGCTGGCCTTTTTTAGCATCGATTCAGTAATACCCGAATCTAGTAAGACCAGAAAGGGCTTTTTATTAGGCAAGCTCTAGATCCTTCACTTCCACATTTACTTTCTGAATCCAACCTCCAGCAAGTACATCATCGCCTTCATAACAAACCAATGCTTGTCCAGGGGCAATTGCAGATCTTCCTGTAGGAAAACGAACCACTATTTGATCTGGCGACGGTTGTTTTAAGTAGCCGATTGCGCCGTCATCGTTGTAGCGAATGGCGCCCGTTATTTCCATTTCGTCTGCAGGAAATTTGTCATATTTAATCATATTCACTTCATTAGCCACACAAATATTGGAAATCAAATCGTTTTCTTCGCCAATAGTGATCACATTATTAAGTGGATCAATATCAGTTACGTAAACGGGAACACCCATAGCAATATCTAGCCCACGGCGTTGACCAATAGTATAAAATGGGAAACCTTTATGCTGGCCAACCACTTTTCCGAGCTTATCAACAAAGTTTCCGTGTTTTACTTTATCGTCAAAATTTTCTACTCTATTGCGAATGAAACGGCGATAATCATCATCTGGGATGAAGCATATTTCATACGAATCGGGTTTATTGGCTACATGAATAAGCCCAAAATCCTCAGCCATTTTGCGAATTTCGGTTTTAGAATAACCACCTAACGGGAAAATAGTTCTGGCTAAATGCTCTTGTTTAACGCCCCAAAGTGCATAAGATTGATCTTTATGGGTGTCTTTTCCCCTAGAGATTACAAAGCGATCATTTAACGGACGAACATTTGCATAATGGCCTGTTGCAATAAAATCACAGCCAAGATTATTGGCACGTTTTAGCAGCGCGGCCCATTTGATATGTGTATTGCAAAGTACACAGGGATTTGGCGTGCGGCCGTGCATGTATTCATCTACAAATTTATCAATTACCCAATCACCAAATTCTTCGCGGATGTCTACAATGAAGTGTTTAAAATCGTGCTTTACCCCAATTTGGCGGGCATCATTCATCGATTCTAGGGTACAACAACCTGTTTCTTTATTATTTTTGGTGCCTGAACGTTCATAATCCCAGGTTTTCATGGTTATACCAATGACTTCGTAGCCTTGTTCTTTGAGTAAGACGGCTGCAACAGAGGAATCTACCCCTCCACTCATTGCTACTAGAACTCTTCCTTTTTTGCTCATCTGTGTCTCCATCTGGTTCAAAGCCAGACTAAGTGTGTTTGTTGAATAAGTAAGATTTAATCCTATAAAATAAGAAAATAAGTCACCTTTTGGGTGACTTATTCACAAGCGAGAACACACTCTCGCCATTTCGAGTTCAACCGTTATCTGTTAACGTTCTTTAATAACCGCTATCTGTTGTTTGTTAGGTTTTTTGGGTCAGGAATTAATTTTTAAAAAAAGCAGCAGCCTTTATAATAGCGGCTTTATCTGCAGCAGTAAACTCAGGATAAGCAGTATCATGGTGTTCAAAAATATCATCTCCTACCATTAATTGACTCTTGTCTGCTCGCAAACCAAATACCGCATTGATTGCAAATCCCACAATTAGGGAGAATACTACCGTAAAAATGCCCACAGCAAGAACGCCCTGAAACTGTAAATACAATTGGTTTAGACTAGCTAGATTCCCGAAAATACCCACAGCAAGCGTTCCCCAAATACCACAAACTAAATGTACTGAAACGGCACCAACAGGATCATCAATTTTAATTTTCTCATCAATTAGTCGGGATGCAAAGTACACAATAACCCCAGAGATACTACCAATTGCAACGGCTTCCCAAATAGCCATTTGATCAGCTCCAGCAGTAATTCCCACCAAACCGGCAAGAATACCGTTTAGTGTCATGGTCAAATTTGATTTTTTCTCCGCCAATTTAGCTACGGTGCCAGCCGCAAATCCTCCGGCTGCCGCCGCTAAAGCTGTGGTGACTAATACCAATGAAACCGAGGCCGGATTAGCCGACAGCACAGATCCGCCATTAAAACCGAACCAACCAAACCAAAGTAGGAACACCCCAATTACAGCTAGTGGCATATTGCTTCCTTTGATGGTGTTCACGCTTCCGTCTACATCATATTTACCTGGTCTTGGTCCAATCATGGTTGCAAGAACTAAGGCTGCCCAGCCTCCAACGGAATGAACAATGGTAGAGCCAGCAAAATCGTAAAAACCTAGTTCATCAAGAAAACCACCACCCCACTTCCATGATCCTACTATTGGATAGGCAAAAAGTAGAAAAAGTCCAGAAAAGACTAAGAATCCAGTCATTTTAATTCGTCCAGCAACCGCACCAGAAATTATGGTGGCAGCAGTAGCGGCAAACATTGCTTGAAAAAAGAAATCGGTGTACCAGGTGTAGCCCGGATTGTAAGCGCTAGTCAGAAATGCTTCTGGATCGCTAACGGTTATAAAATTTAGAACAGACTGAAAGGAAACGAAACCATTAAACTCGCCTGGATACATAAGATTAAAACCTACAAGCGCATAGGTTAGGGTTCCGAGGCATACAATCATGGTATTTTTGAGCAAAATACTCATGGTACTTTTGGCCGATGTAAGGCCAGTTTCTACGCTAGCGAAGCCGAGGTGCATGATGAAAACCATACAACCTGCAATCATAATCCATAGGTTATTTAGGGCAAAGGCGTTTGCTGTGATTTGCGAAGAGGCCTCAACTGCCTCCTGTGCAAAAAGGATTAATGGACTTAGGGTAAAAAGCAATGATAGGTTAATAAATTTTGACATATAGGTATTTGGACTAAAATTATTCAGGCGTGTCTGAATGCAGACCTAATAAAAGAATATTAAAAAAGCTTGTCAAGTGTAAATAAAGTAAGGAAGCGCTTTTAATTTGATTATTTTTGATAAATAGGATAAGTGACTTAATTAATAATGTTTATTTGAAATATTGACTAATTAAAATTAACAACCCATCTATCTCTTAAAGCTGTGTTAATATTAATTATTCTGACAAAGAGGTAGCTTGATTTCGTATATTTGCGTCAAATTTCACAAACACTCTTATGCAATATCATTCCCGAAAATTAATTAAGCCAAGCGACCTGAACTCACACGGAACCTTATTTGGCGGCACCCTACTTAGTTGGATTGACGAAGAAGCTGCGATATTCGCAAATTGCCAATTAGAAGGTCGTGCTAGATTGGTCACCAAATTCATGTCTGAGATCAATTTTGTGAGTTCAGCTATTAACGGAGATATTATTGAAGTGGGCATGGAAACCACGCGTTTTGGTAGTTCCTCAATAACCGTGAAATGCAATGTTCGCAAAAAGTTCACCCAAGAAAGCATTATTACTATTGAGAAAATTGTGTTTGTCAATCTTGATGAAAACGGAAATTCGACCCCTCATGCTAAAGCAAATCACGAGATAACATCATCAGAGCAACCTATTTAAATTTACTATCACAGCGAATAGCAGAATCTAGTTCAGAGCAAAAAAATATTTGGGCGGGAATAGG
>Ga0136588_1000611_pt1 | contig 12786 bp, 9 predicted proteins | sample AntRauMFilla1564_FD_104782 | JGI IMG/M metagenome (GOLD analysis project Ga0136588, IMG submission 104782) | Saline lake microbial communities from Rauer Islands, Antarctica - Metagenome Filla 1 #564 | ecosystem: Environmental > Aquatic > Non-marine Saline and Alkaline > Saline | place... | reverse complement strand
CAAGACCATCTTCGTCCTTAATTTGACCCGATATTGTATTGGCGAAAGCATTAAAAGAGCTTGCGACCGAAAAAGCGATTAGAGATAATGCGGCTGTTTTTTTCATTTATGTCCCACTGTTTATGAATGTTATAGTATATCAAATGATGAATGTTATAATATAACAAAATTCGTAAAGATCAAGTGCAAACTTTACTTTTTTCAGGACTCAACAGCTTCGCACTATGTGAGACAAAATATATATTTTGCAATAAAGATGAGTATAGAGTCTTGTGCTTGGTAGTTCACTGTTCAACTCAAGGCAATTTAGCCATTGATAAAGTAGACACATAAAAAGCTGACATTACCCCCGCATAAGGTTTACAATTGTAGCCATTAACTTTGCAAACAAATCGGTAGTAATGAGCGAAATTCAGTCATTCCATATAGGTCAGCGTTTCATCAGTAACAGCGAAGCGGTGTTAGGTTTAGGGGTGGTAATGTCTGCTGACATCCGCGCCGTTAGAATATTTTTCCCCGCGGTAGGTGAAGAGCGTACTTATGCAAAATCCAACGCTCACGTGACTCGCCTAGTATTAGGTGTGGGTGAAAAGGTGAAGCATATAGATGGTTTTGAAATTACCATCAACGAAGTCATTGAACAAGACAACTTGCTCACCTACATTGGCCTGCGCGGCGATACTAGCGAGATTGCGCACGTGGTTGAAGTTGCCTTAGATCCTCAAGTAAAACTCAACCAACCCGAAAAACGTTTGTTTCATGGACAGTTTGACGATCCAAATTGGTTTGAAACGCGCTACCGATGCTGGCTGCAGCAAAATGAATTCGCAAATTCAGGCGTTGTAGGCCTTGTGGGTGCGCGCGTTGAACTAATTGCCCATCAAATCCATATTGCAAACCAAGTGGGCAATCGTTACGCCCCCAGAGTATTACTGGCCGATGAAGTGGGCTTAGGTAAAACCATTGAAGCTGCGTTAATCATTCATATGCAAATAATCACCGGCCGAGCTCAACGCGTACTCATTGTGGTGCCTGACTCATTGGTCCATCAATGGCTGGTAGAAATGCTGCGCAAGGTCAATTTAGCTTTTTCGGTATTTGACGATGAGCGCATTGAAGCGGTGAAAGAAAGCGGTGAAAATCCCTTTGACCAAGAGCAGTTAGTGCTATGTAGTCAAAACTTTATATGTCAAACGAAAGTGCTTGAGCAAGCGTGTGCGACATCTTGGGATATTCTAGTGGTAGATGAGGCCCATCATTTGCACTGGGCAGAAAATCAAGTGTCTACGCAATATTCGGCCATAGAACAGCTCAGTAAAATTGCCACCTCTGTTTTGTTGCTTACCGCAACACCCGACCAGCTTGGCCATCAAAGCCACTTTGCGCGCTTGCGTTTACTTGACCCTGCGCGTTTTTACGACTACGAAGAATTTTTAAAACAGGAGCAAAGCTACAGCGAGTTAGCACAAGCCGTTACGCCCTTAATAGAAGATCGAGCGCCAACCAACACTGAAATATCAGTCTTGAAAGTGGTCGTGCCGAATGTCGATTTACACGAATTTGACTTAAACAGCAGTCACGATCGCGCTCAATTAGTTAGCAGAATGGTGGATCAACATGGCACTGGACGTTTGCTATTTAGAAACCGCCGTGCGGCCATTAAAGGATTCCCGCAAAGAATTACCCATGCGGTAAAACTAAGGCTGCCAAAAGAATATGCATTAAGCCTGCTAGAACAAGACGACATTCCCCACGCCCTGCACCCAGAGCGCACCCTTATGCTTGACGACGCTTGGCCTAGTTATGATCCACGCGTGACCTTTTTGATTGAGTGGCTAGAAGCTAACAAAGAAGAAAAGGTCTTAGTTATATGCGCCCATGCCAGCACCGCCTTACAAATAGCTGAATACATGCGCGCAAAAACAAGCATTCGCCACACCGTATTTCACGAAAGAATGAGCATTATTGAACGCGACAAAGCGGCTCACTTTTTCTCTGAAAATGAAAAAGGCGCACAGGTTATGCTGTGCAGCGAAATTGGCAGCGAAGGCCGTAACTTTCAGTTTTCACGGCATTTAGTGTTGTTTGATTTACCCCTAAACCCTGACTTATTAGAGCAGCGGATTGGTCGTCTTGACCGCATTGGGCAGAAAAACGATATCAATTTGCACATTCCTTATTTTGAAAATACCGCGCAAGAAGTGCTGTTTAAATGGTATCAAGAAGGCTTAGGCGCATTTGATGCAACTTGCCCTGTTGGCAGCGACGTATACAAATGCTTAGAAAGCGATTTGCATCACGCACTTGCTACCCCAAGTGATATAGAAAACTGGCAAGATGTGGTTGCCCAAGGCCACCAGCTTACCCAAATGCTAAAACGCCAAGTGGAAGAAGGCCGCGACCGCCTGCTAGAAATAAACGCCAAGGGCAACAGCGCCAGTGAAGAAGTGCTTGAAAATATCGTGTATGCAGAAAACCCCGTATCGATGCTGAAGTTTATGACGCGACTCTTTGACAGCTTAGGCATTGTGCAAGAAGAAAAAGACGCCCACAGTTTTATTTTGCGCCAAAATGAAAATACACTATTTCCGATTAGCGGCATTTCTGATGAAGGTTTAGAAGTTACCTACAAGCGTGAAACGGCCACCCAACGCGAGCATCTTACCTTTATTACGCCTGACAGCGCGCTGGTAAGCCAGTGCATCGATTCAGTATTGAGCGACGTCATGGGCAAAAGCAGTTTGTGCTTTGTCAATAAACCTGACACCTCCGTAGGCGCCTATTGGATAGAAATAATTGCCGTGTTAAATCCGTCAGCCCCACCGGCGCTGCAGCTTTATAGATACTTACCGGCCACGCCCACTAGAGTATGCTTAGACGCCAAATTGACAGTGTGCAATGACGAATTCACCAACATATTTAAAGTTAAGCCAAAAATGGCAAATCAGTTAATCACGGCTTTGGCCACACCGATTGCGCAAACTATTACAGCGGCTTTAAAAGTGGCTAGCGCAGAGTTGGCCAATGTCAAAAAAGCGGCCTTAATCAACATGGAATATGAGCTAGGCGAGGAAATTAACAGACTAACCGAGCTCAAAATAAACAACCCTTCTATTCGCCAAGAAGAAATTGATTTCTTGGTGAAGCAAAAGCAACAACTGCTTAAAACAATCCAAGACGCTGAGCCCATTTTAGACAGTGTGCGAGTGGTCGTTAATAACCCTAAATAAGCAGCCCTAGCAGCATGAGAAGACCTTTAATGGCATACGATCCACCTCAAACTCCACTGTTTGAGGTGGTATATAAAGACAAACACATTATTGTTTTTAACAAACCAAGCGAGCTGCTGACGGTGCCAGGTAAACATGCCGAGCATAAAGATTCACTCCAGCTAAGGGCGCAGCGCGTATGGCCAAGCGCGACTATTGTACACAGATTAGATATGGCCACCTCAGGGCTGCTTATAATGGCGCTTGATAAACCATCGCACCGACATATTTCTAAACAGTTCGAAACACGTCAAGTGGGTAAAACTTACTACGCCAGAGTATTAGGGTTGCCTCCACAACCATCGGGCACTATTGAGTTGCCGCTCATATGTGATTGGCCCAACAGACCTATGCAAATGGTCGACTTGGAGAATGGAAAACCCGCGTGTACACACTGGGAGCTCGTTAGTAGTGACGAGGTATCTAGCCTGCTTAAACTGACGCCTATTACTGGGCGCTCGCATCAACTGCGGGTGCACATGTTATCTATGGGACATGCTATTTTGGGCGACAGGCTATATGCAAGCGATGAAGGCAAAGCGCTGTCTTCCCGCTTATGTTTACATGCCTTTAATATTAGCTTTATGCATCCTGTAACCGGCGACGCTTTATACTTTGAGACGCCCTACCTCTTTTAAGCGTATTATCTTGGTTTTTAGGCCGATAATTGTTTTAATCTGATTCATCATTTTTTATTCGTTGCTCTGTCAGCAAATTTTCACAAACTTTGCATTGCTCTAAAATTACCGAAAAAGCATGTTTTATTTGTTGATCGCTCGCTTTATCACCGACTAAGATCTTGCCTAGCTCCGCGTGCAGCGAAATGCTGTTTAATGGATTTCTAACATCGTGAATAAACTTGTTTAGCGGCTGTGGGTCATCATCTTTCATAATTCTGTCCACCTATAAATCTTGTTCAATTGCATCATTAACGCCTGCATGATACACGCAGTTCTTACCCATGAACTTAGCCTTACACAGATTGTCGTCGGACTTTTTTACAAAATCTTCAAGGCTAGTTTCGTGGCGAACATTGGGCTGAGCCTTTATAGTGGCTAGGCCAATACTAAAGGTCACTATTTTATGCTCTTTGTTGCCAGCGTGGTCTATATTTAGTTTACGTATGTTACACAGCAGCTTGTTTGCTATAATCAGGGCGCCTGCACTGTCGGTGTTGGGTAAAATCATGGCAAACTCCTCGCCGTTATATCTACCAACCATATCGGCTCCTGTGTGGTGCACCAGCATGATGGTGCGAGCAACCTGCTTTAAACACTGAGCACTCTTAGCATGTCCGTAAATATCGTGAAAAGATTTAAAATCATCAATGTCTATCATAAGTAACGACAATGCATGACCATACCTAGTGGCAGACGCATAGTGCTGATGTAGCATAATGTCGAGTTGTCTGCGGTTTGATGTTCCGGTCAGCTTGTCAATGCATGACAAAACCTCTACCTTTTTACGATAACAAGCCAATTTCATATGGTTTTTAACTCGCGCGCGCAAGATAGTTAAATTTACTGGCTTAGAAACGTAGTCTACTGCCCCAAGTGATAAGCCTTTTGCCTCTTCTGCTTGGCTACCTGCGGCGGTAACAAAAATAATGGGGATATGCGCTGTTATCGGATTTTTTTTTAACGCAGCGCAAGTGTCGTAACCGTTTACAATTGGCATGTCAATATCGAGCAAAATAAGCGCTATATCTTCACGTGTAGCACAGCTAATCGCATCTTTTGCATTGTCGTGCAGAATTACTCGGTACTGTGATGAAAATAATGCGTTCATTGCATCTAAATTACTGCGATAGTCGTCTACCACTAGCAAAGTTTGCTTAATTGCCTCGCTATTTTCATAGAGTGGATCATTATTCCACTGCAAATGAGCGCCAGACAAATCGATATCCGCCAATGTAAATCCTCCGAAATAATCAGCGACTCACTAGTAGTCGCTATGATGACCCTTTATAGCCACCGTCATAAGTGGAAGTTAGCAGAAAAAGTGCCAACTCAACATTATTTCGCTAAAACCTTGATTAAGGTCATTATTACTAAGCGAGCTTTGACTTAAAGCTTTAAGCTAAACGCCAGTGTATGTAAATTGGCAACGCTTTGTGTAGTCTTTACAATTTTAATTTTACCCAAAACATACACGATTGTGCTAGCCACAGCGAAATATATAAACAATTTAGTGGCCCAGTTACTCATAGCGAGTTGTGATGAAGTCGACTTGGATCAATTAAAGATTCTCGTTGCTGATGACAATGAAGATGCAGCCGGTGGGCTATCCCTCATCTTGAAGATGAAAGAATGCCATCATACCTCATTGTTTTATGGAACATTCTAAAGGCTTAATTGATCCAGAATGGCAATGTGCAGCAGTGCCTTTAGCATGCACAATGCGCTCAGGAATACGATCATGGTCGAAATGGTTTGTTTTTTCGCAATATGCAATATTATAAAAGCGATGGAGTAGTGCATATTAAGCAAGTTTTTTTTACCAGTACTTCCACCGTTTCAGCTTAACAGGTGAATTTTGGAATATCGCCCCACTTGGTTGTATATTCAGGCGACAGATACTTCCTATTCATTTGCCATCTTTTGTCGCTTATTCCTTGGCTGGCCACTTTTAAAGAATGGTTTCCAAACTTAGCATTTATGGCGTCAAGGCATGACATGAGCGCTGAGTCTTTGTCGTTACTTGAAAATAAATCACACTGCATGCTAGCCTCGGGTTCAATTTCTATCGCGCCTATGCTGCATTTTAAAAACGACACACCTTCGCAGTAAATCTCTGCCATAGCCGAAATAGCCGCGCCAACGAGCTTTCTGTCGTCGTTAGTAGGTGTAATAAACTGGCGCACTACGTTACGTTTGTAATGATTAGGCTGCATAGGCGAAGACTGCGCTGACACGCTTATTTTCCGTGTTACCGAGCCTTGTTGCCTGAGCTTACGACCCACGCGTTGCGCGTGAAAAGAAATCGCTTCGTTTAAAATTTCTAGCTTGTCTACTCGCTCGCCAAACGAGCGAGAAGCAAACACCTGCTGTTTATCGGCTTTTACGTCGTTCCAACTAAAACACACCGTGCCGTTCAATTCTCTAACCGTACGCTCTAATTCTACCGAGAACGCTTTTCGAATTTGCGCGGGCGGATATTGCGCTAATTCCAGCGCGCTATAAATCCCCATCTTATGTAAGCGCGCCGCTATTCGTTTGCCTACGCCCCATACATCGGAACACTGCATATTGCTTAGCACATAGTGCACTTGCTCAGGACTGTCTAATACCGCAATGCCATTGAACTTATCAAAACGTTTGCCGGCGAAACTGGCCGCTTTTGCCAGCGTTGGCGTGTTCGCCATACCTACACCCACCGGAATGCGCGTTTCTAGCCATACGGTATGCTTTATGTCTTGAGCGATATCAAACCACGCGGTTGAGCTTGAATGCTGGTTACTGAATTTTAAAAAGGCTTCATCCACAGAATACACATGCTGCTGTGCGTATCGGCCAGTGACTTCAAAAACACGCCTTGAGAGATCAGCATACAGCGCGTAGTTAGACGATCTTATTATTGCTCCCGCCTCGTGCAGCAGGTCCTTTACTTGAAAATACGGACTAAAACTTTTGATGCCTAAGCGCTTAGCGGAGGCTGACATGGCGCAAATGCAGCCGTCGTTATTTGTCAGCACAACCACCGGCTTGCCCCTAATGGTGGGATCAAACACCTCTTCGGCCGACGCGTAAAACGAATTGGCATCTACAAGAGCATACATTAGCGGCCTCGCGATAGTTTTCTGTGCAAGCGAACCGACGATATAACAATGCCTTCTTCTTGATAATCATCATCAGGCATCAGTAAATATATCTTTCTTTCGGGACACGCCGAAATCAACATGCGATTTTCTCGGTCAATGCTTTTGCAAATAAATTCACCGTTTAAGGTTGCTACCACAATATCAAAATTAGATCTTGGCGCTGCTCTATCTACAATTAATAAGTCACCGTTAAATATGCCAAATCCAGTCATAGAGTTACCGCGGGCTTGGCCAATAAAGGTGGCGCTGTTACGCTGAATGAGCAACTCATCTAGGCTCAAGGCAACATCGATGTACTCATTAGCAGGACTCTCGAAGCCCGTTATGCCCGCTTGTATTTTTTGTCGTGAAATTTTCATAGCTCTTGATGCTGTTTATACGTACAGTAGTATCCCATGGTTTTTTATTCAGATCCAGCGTTCAAATACAATGCTGCAAGTGTTGGCCTGTAAATACAAATTGGCTTGAATTTTGAATACAACAGTAAAGTACGGCATAAAAACTAACTGAATCTGGATTAAAGAAGAAGAATTAACATGTCCAATAAAACCACTGTTGACGCTGTTGCAAAGATCTCCAGCGCGAAACCACATTGATCTCACACAAACTATGCGTGGAAAAATACTGTTACAAGATTACACATCCATTGAAAAATTTACTGGCCTACCGTGAACACATTATTGATTTCACAGTTCGTGCCAGAAGTCGATGTTTACAACGAAAATTAATGATTATCGGCAACATTCCGTTTTTAAAAACCCACCATCTTAGTAGGAGACTATAATGAATAAAGAATCTTGGTTATTAGTAGCAAACGGTTCACAAGCCACTATTTATAAGTACATAGCTCACGGCGCTTCTTTACAAGAAATTGTTGGGGTGGCCAACGGCGCGCGCCGCTTAAAAGATGAAGACCTAGTGACTGACCGGCCCGGCACGATCGCGCCCGGCGGCGGTATGCATGGGCAAAGCTCACTTACTCAAGAGGTAAGTCCTACCGACAAAGCGAAGCAAGATTTTGCCAAAGACGTGGTAGATCAGTTGGAAGATGCACGCAGACAAGACAAACTTCATGCGGTAGATATTATTGCCGCGCCCGAAATGTTGGGGCTAATGCGTGATAGTATGAACAGTAACTTACTGAAGCTTATTGACAAAACGGTTAGTAAAGACGGTAGCGAAAAATCGATTGATGAACTTTTGAAGTTAATTAATAAATAAGGTAACTGTGATGTTCTGGCATTATCTAATACGCTTCAACTGCTGGTCATTAGGCATCAACTTTATAGGCCATTGTTCACATGCAAGACGACCAAGGAGAATAAAGTGACTTCAGCTAACAAACATATATCCACGCTAACGGTGCAAGGAAAAGAGTATCAGTACTATGACCTTTCATCACTTCAGGTAAACACTAAACGACTGCCGCTAACGGCTAAAATTTTACTTGAAAACCTGCTGCGTCATAGCGCTGAGCAGTATGTGCAAAGTGAAGATATTGACGCCCTTGCAAAATGGGATACAAGCGCAAAATCTGACACTGAGATTGCCTTCGTTCCTGCTCGAGTTGTTCTTCAAGACTTTACTGGCGTGCCTGCGGTTGTGGACTTAGCGGCGATGCGAAATGCGATGCTTGAGTTAGGCGGCGATCCAAATAAAATCAACCCGCTTAAGCCCGTGGATTTAGTGATTGATCATTCAATTATGGTAGATGAATTCGGCCAGCCCGACTCATTCAAACACAACACCAAGATTGAAGTTGAACGCAATAAAGAACGCTATCAGTTTTTAAAATGGGGCCAAAGCGCGTTTGACAACTTCAAAGTAGTACCACCGGGAAAAGGCATCGTTCACCAAATCAATTTAGAATACTTAGCGCGTGTGACCTTTGTTGATGAGCAACACGATACTCCTATGCTGTATCCCGATACGCTAGTGGGCACTGACTCACATACCACAATGATTAATGGCTTAGGCGTACTTGGTTGGGGCGTAGGCGGCATTGAGGCAGAGGCTGCCATGCTGGGTCAACCTGTCACTATGCTTATTCCCGAGGTGGTTGGCATGCAATTAACCGGTAAGCTACCCGCGGGCGCAACCGCCACAGATTTAGTGCTGGCGGTAACCGAGCAACTGCGCGCATTTGGCGTAGTGGGTAAGTTTGTTGAGTTTTATGGTGATGGTATACCGCATTTAACAGTAGCTGATCGTGCAACATTGGCCAACATGTCGCCGGAATATGGCGCAACATGCGGCCTGTTTCCAATTGATGAACAAACCACTAAGTATTTGATCTTAACCGGTCGCAGCGAGCAGCAAATCGCTGTTATTGAAGCCTATTCTAAAGCACAAGGCATGTGGGGCCGTGAATCACAAGAGAATGCCCAGTATCATGACACACTTTCTTTGGACCTCAATAAAGTCGTGCCTGCTATTGCCGGCCCTAAACGTCCGCAAGACAGAATAGATTTAGACCAAGCCGCAGGCGCGTTTACAAAATGGATTAGTGATCAAAACGATCTCGCGATTGCGCCACTTGATGAGCAAAAAGAACGCTTTGATGCAGAGGGCGGGGCTGAGAATATTGGTGCCAAAACCAGTGCTCCCTGTCAACTCAATGATCAAGATTTTGACCTTGATGAAGGCGCGGTCGTTATTGCCGCCATTACTAGCTGCACGAATACTTCAAATCCGTCGGTGCTGGTAGCCGCGGCTCTGCTTGCACAAAAAGCAAATGCATTAGGCTTAAGCGTCAAGCCATGGGTAAAAACAAGTTTCGCGCCCGGCTCGCAGGTGGTAACTGAATACTTAAACAAAGCAGGATTGTCTAAAGAATTAGATGCATTAGGTTTCAACCTAGTGGGCTATGGCTGTACTACTTGTATCGGTAACTCAGGCCCGCTTCCCGAGGCCGTGTCAAAAGCCATTAAAGACAGTGATTTAACCGTTACATCGGTACTGTCGGGTAACCGTAACTTCGAAGGCAGGATTCATTCTGAGGTGAAAGCAAATTACTTAGCCTCACCGCCGCTAGTAGTGGCTTATGCGCTAGCTGGTAATATGAAAATTGATATTACGACTGAGTCACTTGGCACTAGCAAGGATGGCAAACCCGTCTATCTGAAAGACTTATGGCCAAGTCAGCAAGAAATTGAAGATATTGTGAGCCGCGTAGTCAACAAGTCTATGTTTACTGAAAAATACGGCAGCATTTACGACGGCGGTGATATTTGGGAAAACCTTGAGACGGTTGACGCCAATATTTACGATTGGCCCGACAGCACGTATGTGAAAAAACCCACGTTTTTTGACAATATGCCCGCAGAGCCTGAGGCAATCAAAGACATAAAGAACGCCCGTTGCTTGCTGAAACTAGCCGACAGCGTGACCACTGACCACATTTCACCTGCCGGTTCAATTGGCGCAGATACTCCAGCAGCCGAATATTTGCGCGACAATAACGTTGAGCAAAAAGACTTCAACTCTTATGGCTCTAGGCGCGGTAACCATGAAGTCATGATGCGCGGGACCTTTGCCAACGTGCGCCTTAAAAACGAACTAGCACCTGGCACTGAAGGCGGCTTTACGCGCAAGCAGCCAGAAAATGAAGAAATGACGGTATTTAAAGCATCGCAGCAATACATTGAAGCCAACATTCCAACCATCGTCATTGCTGGAAAGGAATACGGCACCGGCAGCTCTCGTGACTGGGCAGCTAAAGGCCCTTTATTGCTAGGCATAAAAGCGGTTATCGCTGAAACCTATGAGCGAATTCACCGTTCGAACTTAATTGGCATGGGCATTTTGCCGCTCCAGTTTACGCACGGTGAAAGCGCACAAACCTATAAACTTGACGGCACTGAAGAGTTTTCAATAAAAGCGATTGAAGCAGGCCAAAAGCGGGTACAAGTAGAGCTTAAAAGAAGCAATGGCGACACCGTTAGTTTTGACACTGACATTCGCATCGATACGCCTAATGAGTTTGAATATTTCCGCCACGGCGGGATCTTGCAGTACGTCATTCGCTCAATGCTTTAGAACCAGATTAGGACAGCGCTACTACGCTGTAGCGTTTTTATTAGTTTATTTTTATACACAAGAGAGGAACATATATGTCTAAAACAGCAGCTTATGCCGCAAAATCTAACGATGGAAAAATGGCACCCTATTCTATTGAACGACGCGATGTACAATCAAATGATGTTCAAATAGAAATTACCCACTGCGGCGTTTGCCACAGTGATTTGCACGCTATCAAAAACGACTGGGGTAATTCTAAATATCCACTTGTACCGGGCCATGAAATAATTGGTACCGTTAAAAAAGTAGGTTCAGGCGTTACAAAATATAAAGAAGGCGATACAGTAGGCGTGGGTTGCTTAGTAGACGCGTGTTTAAGCTGCGAGGCCTGCGATGAAGATTTAGAACAGCATTGCCTAGGGCAGCCTACGATGACCTACAATAGTCAAACCGATGATCCCGGCGGTCTTACTTACGGCGGCTATTCACAGCGCATTGTTGTACGTGAAGAATTTGTGCTAAAAATCCCCGAAAATCTTGACAAAGCAGGTACCGCACCTCTTCTATGCGCCGGTATTACCACCTATTCTCCCTTGCATCAATATGGTGTCAAAAAAGGCATGACGGTAGGTGTTATTGGCTTAGGCGGCCTTGGCCACATGGGCATTAAATTGTCTGCTGCTATGGGCGCACATACCGTGATGATCACCACGTCAAAAAGCAAAGCCGATGATGCCAAAGAGTTAGGCGCCGATGAAGTGCTAGTATCAAGCGACAAAGACGCTATGAAGAAGTGGGCGGGTAAATTCGACTTTTTACTTAACACTATCCCCGTAGGGCACGACGTTAACCCTTATTTAAACTTGCTTAAATATAACAAAACAATGTGTTTAGTAGGTGCCATTGAGCCCCTAGAAAACGTTAATGGTGCAATGCTCGTAACGGGTCGTAAAGCAGTGGCGGGATCGCTTATAGGCGGCTTAAAAGAAACGCAAGAAATGCTCGACTTTTGCGGTGAGCATAACGTAGTAGCAACTATAGAAGAAATCAAAATGAGCGAGATTAATGATGCATTTAAACGTATGCAAGACAACGATGTACGCTATCGTTTCGTCATTGATATGGCGACCTTAGATTAAGCCAAAACTGTTAACGATGCCTGTATTTGACCATCTAGATATATACAAGCATCGTTAATGTTATCGCTACCTACAAGCCAAAAAAGGAGAACTAGATGCCTATAACTTCTCGCCAGTTAACACTTTTCTCGCGCACTTAGGGCGCGCCCAGCGACAATAGCTTCAATTTAAAAGAAGTCAACTTACCCAGTTTGCAGAAAGCAGAAGTGTTACTTCAAACTGTCTACCTGTCGCTTGACCGTTACATGCAAGGCCGCGTGAGTGATGCAGAATCTTACGCGGAGCCAGTTAAAACAGGCTGATACATTAAAATATCCTGAAAACTCCTATTCGGTGAGTTTAGGATCTACTACTATTTTACGCCGGGGACATGGTTGAAAAAGCGCTCAATCTGCAATGAGCGCTTTTTTCTAGTTTCGCGAAAAACCTAGGTTATTGCGTATTTGTTATCATAACGGCTTTAATATTAACAAACTCTTTAATGCCAAACCCCCCGTGTTCGCGACCATAGCCACTATTTTTGACGCCGCCAAAGGGT
>Ga0136588_1000608_pt1 | contig 12817 bp, 37 predicted proteins | sample AntRauMFilla1564_FD_104782 | JGI IMG/M metagenome (GOLD analysis project Ga0136588, IMG submission 104782) | Saline lake microbial communities from Rauer Islands, Antarctica - Metagenome Filla 1 #564 | ecosystem: Environmental > Aquatic > Non-marine Saline and Alkaline > Saline | place... | reverse complement strand
GATTTACTATCTAGAGACCTAAATGTTTATATTAAAGATAAACATTCACAAGAAGAGTGTGTTGGTTTTATAGACGGTTATAATAAGTCTAAGGATAGTAGAATGTATAGTGAATCAGACATGTGTGAATTATTCAAATCAAATGGTAAATTTTCTACTTTTGATAGTTATATGTTGGGTATGAAATTACCTCAATCTTATATTGAAGTTGAATATAAAATAAGTGTTAAAGATTATAATTCAAAGTTTTTACTTAAATCAGAAAGAGATGAAAATGGTCAATTAATTTGTTTTAAAATATAATAGAATTATGGAAATTAAAAAATTAGATAGAGCAAATGAGTTATTAAAAAAAATACGTAACTTAGAAATAATAATAAGAAATTGCGAAAATCAAGAATGTGAATGGATTGAATTTACATTTGGTAATGGTTCAAATAAGGCTTCCGTTTGTGATGAAAAATATATTATTACAAAAGTCAGAAAAATAATTCTTGAAGAGAATAAGTTAATTTTAAAAGATTATCAAGATGAATTTAAAAGTTTATAATTTGTTTTAAATTAGGATAATTAAAAGATTATTACTATATTTGTATTGTAACCAATTAAAATAATTATTATGGGTAAGAGTAAAAAAACATTTTCAGTAGAGATTTTTAAAAACTATGTAAATAAACAACTTAAAAGAACAGATGGGTTTGCCACAGATGAATTTAAATCTGGTCTATGTCTTACCTTAGAACAAGTATTACACGAGTCTAATAATTATAACGGTTATCAAGACCTATATTGGGACGAAATAGGTTTTAATGAATGGAGCACCACTGGTGGTAGAACCGAAGAATGGGAAAAGAAAAAACTATTTATATACGGAACTTCAGATAGTAAATATAGTGGTAGTAAACACGCTAGAGTATATTATTAAATTGTAATTAATATGAGAAGGTTAGGTAAAAAATTAGAATTTATTAGTTTTATTAAACGAGATGGAAGCGGTGTTGTAATGGTTGGTGAAGAATGGAACTCAGACATGGATTATCCTAAGATAGATGATATGAGTTATGTTGATGATGATGTGTTTAATATTACGTGTCTTTCATTAAGTAATAAAACTTTTATAGCAAGTGGTTTTAACTCTTTTGTTGTTAAAATTAAATAATAATTACTAATTTATTAGGTAGTTTAATAAATGTTTTGTACATTTGTAATATAAAGATAAAGGGTTAGCTGAAAACCTTACAGAGTAGGCAAATAATGTTATAAGTAAAAAAATAAAAAGAATGAAAAAATTAATGTATTGTTTAATGATTAGTGTTGCGGTATTAACACTAGCATCATGTAGTAGTGTTGAACCAAATTATGAGGGTGTCCTAATGAATAACTATGGTCGTAATGGTGAGAGTGATTTTACTTCGGTAAAAGGTAGACAATGGACCATAGCACCAGGTGTTAAGTTATACCAAGTACCTATGTTTGAAACTAGTGGTGACCCAGATATGATTCAAATTAGTGCTAAAGATGGTGGTAAATTTACTGTAGACCCAGCTTATCAATATAAACCGATTCGTGGTAAAGGGATTCAAATTATATTTAACTATAAACATTTAGGTGAGAATAAACCAGAGATAATGTTTAATGAATTAGAAGATGCTATATTAAATAAATTAGTTATTAATGCATATAGAGAATTAGCTCGTAGCTATACAACAGATTCTTTGATGAATAACTTAAACTCATATGAGATTTTGGTCGAAAATAAATTAAGAGCAGATTTTAGTATTAAATTTATGTTGTTAGAAAACTTAACTTCTGGTTTACTACCTCCAAAATCTATGGGTAAAGCAATTGAACTTCGTAATAATGCAGTTCAGAAAGCTAATCAAATTGAGAATGAAGTTAGAGTTGCTAAAATGTTGCAAGAGAAAGCTAAAATAGAAGCTGAAACTAATAATATTAAGGCAGAAGGATTGAATGATAAGATTCTAAAGGAAAAATGGATAAACGCTATTAGATATTCTAAAAATAGAATTATAATTACTGATGGTAACACACCAATTATGCTTGGAAACTAATGAAAAGGTTAATAATTATTATGATAGGTTTAGTTATGCTAAACCTATCATTAATTTGGTTACATAGAATTATGTTCCAATCGTCAGAACCATTTTTAATCGTATTTTCAGTTTTAATTCATTTAGCTATAATGATTGTGATACCTTACAAAAAAATTTTTAAAGATAATACGAATGAAAAAAGATAATAAACATAGGAATTTTAATTATAGAGTAGAAAGTTTAGTTATTATACATACTAGAAAACCTATTGTTAAAAGAAAAAAAATTAAATTTGAAGAGGAGGGAGATTAATTATGTATGAAAAAGATATGAAAAATTTTAAAGATTTGCAGAATATTAGTAATAAAATATCTAATATTAAAAAAAGTAAAAATAGAAAAGCTAATATTTTACTTATTTTTGGTATAATATTAGAAATAACTGGATATTCAATATTAATTAGTCATTTAGGTTACATTGTTGCTGGTGGTTTATTTTGTTTATTTTGGAGTAAAAATATTGGTAGTTATTTAAAAAATAAAGAAAAATAAAAATAATAAACATTAGGAATATCAATAAAGGTTTCTTACCTTTGTATTATATTAATCTTAAATAAAAAAAAAATATGAATTTCATTTACACAATTTTATCGTTTTTATTATCGGCAGTAATATTTATTCTTACTGCTCAACAATTTCCACCATCAGAGCACTTACCTTGTTTACGTGATTTATTTAACATTCTTGGTGGTATATTCTCTTTTGCTACAATCTGTGCTATATTTTCCATGTTATTTGGTCAAATGAATAAGAAAGATGAGTTTATTAGGCAATATAATCAACTAAGATGTACTAAAGAATCTTTAAATATTTTAATACAAAAATTGGAAGATTATAAACTAAATTTTAATAAATTACTTACTGAAACGTATCCTAGTTACGAAAAAGATTTATTTAAAAATATGGGACAAGATGATGTTGAATCACTAACAAATATTTTCATAAAATATCCAGAATTAAAATTTGATGGGGTTTTAAGTAGATACGTTAATGGTTTGGATATTATATTTAATGAAATTAATAAATGTAAAATGAGTATTATTTATGATAAAAAAGAATTATCAAATATTAATTCAAATCAATGGTTATTAATCCCTATTAAAGAACCAAAATTAATAACTATTAATTTATGATTTTTTTATATTAGCGTTTTTAGGAGCATTATTTGTTACAGTATTAACATTAGGTGTTGTACTATGTATTTTTGGTTGGTCAGCAACTGGTATTTTTATTATTATTATAGCAATTTTAAAAGGTTTAAGTGTAAAAAATTAAAATATTAAGGTAGGGTGGGGTATGCATTAGTTTTTAAATTATCTTGTCGGATAATGAAATGACTATCATCGGCAGTTAATAACTCCCCCCTATACTTTGTTTGTGATTGGGTTATTAACTGCTTACATGCTTGCTAGTGCTTTGATTGGAGCTTGGTAGTCAAGATTGACAATAAGGAAAGACTTATGTTTACAATTGGTAGAGAGAGTAGGAGTAGGTTACCTACTCTCAACACCATATTAAGTATTAAATTATTGAAAAATTTATGATTTGATATTTGCTTTATTAATAAATTATACATAGCTTTACAATATGAAATTAAAAATATTAATAGTAGCACTTATAGGATTATGTGTGATAATATATTGGATATATCCTAGTAGTAAAAAAAAAAATAAAAAATAAAGATATGTTAGAATTATTATTATTAGATGAAAAGGTAAAAAGTGATATTAAAAAGCTAATGAAAAAAGCTATTAATAAACCAATTACTGAATCCATAATGACATCACTTAAAGATGATGAGACAGAACAATTAGGTTTTGGTAAAGATTTTGGTATTAATATCTCTTCTGGTCATAGAATAGTTTATACAATAGAGGAACATCCTATAGGTATGTGTAAACATATATCAATATCTTTGGATGAACATATTCCAAGTTTGGATGATGTTGATTTGATTATTTCTGAGTTTGATTTTAATGCAAATTTAATTGTACCAGATGATAATACACATGTCTATATTGAGAAAATAACTGATAAAATTACTGGTGATATTAAAACAGAAGCCATAAATATTATTGAGCTAATATAAAATATTAAATAATATGAAATTAACGAAAGAAATATTATATCATTTTTTTAAAAAAGGTAAAGAAAGTAAAATTAAAAATAAACGTTACATTGAATCAGAATTTGATTACTTATATGAAGAATTGAACGAAGAAATGAATTCTTCAACTTCAGATAATTTTATATATGACGTTGAGAAAACTCTATCAAATTTACAAGATAGAACTATTGGGTTTTTTAAACCATTATCATCTACTGTTATTGAAATGGTTGTAGAGGTTGATAGAACTATGGTTAAAACAGTTACTATTGGTAGTTTAGGTGGTGTTATTATAACACATATTGAAAGTTCTCAAGGTATTTTATATTTATTTGAAAATGGTGAAAATTTAACGTTTATTAAGAAAGACCCATTTGGTTTAATTAATATAACTGAGTCACTTAAAAAAAATAAAATGCCATGAATTTAAATTAATATTAAACAAAATAAGTGATGGGTTATATAGGTAAATCTTTAGGTATTGAATCTTCAAGGTCACTTGAAAAACATATTAAAAAAGTAACTGATAAAGATGTTATGGTAATTAAAATGTCTGATAACTTAAGAGTTATATGGGCCATGGACAATGAACTTAAAACATATAACATAAAGGGACATGTTATATATATTCTTAAAGATTCTGACATTGATGAGTGTGTTGATGAAATATTGAAATCTTTATTAAAATAATGAAATATCACATATCACATATGAGTAAAGATATAGAACCAATAAACAACAAGGAGCAAGCACATGGATATTGGGAAGTGTATCATTATGATGGTAATTTATGGTTTAAAATTTTCTACCATAATGGTAAAAAAATTGGATATGAGGAATGGTATCATTGGAATAATAGTAATGATAACGTGACCAGAAAGACATATTACTTATGAGTAAAAATATAGATATAGAACCATTAAACAATAAAGAACAAAGACATGGATTATGGGTATGGTATTGGTCTAATGGTAAATTGATGTGTCAGCGTTTCTACCATAATGGTAAAGAAGTTGGGTATGAGGAACATTATCATTTGTTTAATAAAAATGTTAATATTATAAAATATAATATATAAAAAATATTATATCAAGAAATAATAAAAACCAATAACATGTATATTGGAAACGGTATTATTACACTGGTGATTTATGGTATAAATGTTTCTACCATAATGGTAAAGAAGTTGGGTATTCAGAATATTATTTGGGTACTGGTAAATTAACCAGAAAGACATATTACATATGAGCAATATAGATATAACACCATACAATAAAAAAAATCAAAAACATGGATACTGGGAAGAGTATTGGTCTAATGGTAATTTAGCTTTTAAATCTTTCTTCCAGAATGATAAACTTGTGGGTTATGAAGAATTTTATGATTCGTATATTAACAGTAAATTAGCAGAAAAGAAATATCACATATGAACAAGGATATAACACCATTAAACGATAAAAAACAAGCACATGGATATTGGGAAGTGTATTATTCTAATGGTAAATTATGGTATAAATGTTTCTTACACAATGGTAAAGTTGTGGGATATTCAGAAGAGGAAAAAGAAGAATGGTATTCAACATCAGTAAGTGTTAAAGTAATTTATAAGAACTATCGAGTATGAACGATATGAGTAAAGATATAAGAACACTAAACGATAAGGGTAAAGCACATGGATTGTGGGTAAGGTATTGGTATGGTCGTAAATTGATGTTCAAACGTTTCTTCCACAATGGTAAAAAAGTTGGTTATTCAGAATGGTATTCTATTAGTGGTAAATTAACTAAAAAGAAATATCACTTATGAGAAAGAATAGTAAAGATATAACACCAAGAAATAAAAAAAACCAAAAACATGGATTATGGGAATGGTATTATCATAATGGTAATTTAATGTGTAAACGTTTATATCATAATGGTAAAGAAGTGGGATATTCAGAATGGTATTTGTATGATGAAATATTATCTCAAAATAGATATAGTATATGAGAAAGAATAAAGGTATAACACCATACAACAATAAACATCAACGACATGGATACTGGGAAATGTATTATTCTTCTAATGGTCAATTGATGTATAAAGGTTTCTATCAGAATAATAAACTTGTGGGTTATGATGAAGATTATTGGAATAATGGTAAACTTACTAAAAAGACATATTACTTATGAATAAAAATATAAATCCAAGAAACGACAAGGGAGAACCACATGGATATTGGGAATATTATTTTGGTCAAACATTATGGTATAAATGTTTCTACCATAATGGTAAAAGACATGGATATTGTGAATCGTATTCTAGGGTTACCAAAAAAAAATACAAATTATGAAACGACATAACAACGTAGATACTATAAATATATTTATCTAACGGTAATTTATAATATATAAAATTAAATAAAATGAATATAAAGTTATATACAACAGAAGAGCATATTACTTATTATAAAAAAGGTTTATCTTTTGAAGAATTTAAAAAATTACTTTTAGAGTATAAACCAAAAAACATTATAAATATGCCTTATTCTGCTAAAAAACCATGTTGGGTAATAACAGAATATTTAGATAATGATAGAATAAAATATTTCGCTAATGGTTGGGCTGATAAAACACCAGTAGAGGCATCATTTGAAGATATACATTCGTCTTGGTTAATCCAAGGGTTAAATCATTGTCACTTCACTAAAGATTAATAAAACACATAAAAATGATAAAAGAAGCAAAAATAAGTAATCAAAAAATATTGGAATCACTCCCATTGAATATTCAAGCAAAATTTATAGATGAAGTTAATCATTATAATAAAATGTCTTTTGCACTTCAAGAAAGAGAATATTTTAAAGATACATCTATTACTATTAGAGAATTTTTTATTAGGGGTTTTAATTTTTCCTTTTCTCATGATGGTATAAAATATTGGCATGAAATTATTGAAAAATATAGTAATATTAATACTAATTCTAATTCAGAGATGTTTCCAATATATTAGTTTAATCAATATATTTTTATTACCTTTATAGAAAATAAAGATTATGGATAACGAAATTAGTAGAGTTAGAGAATTAGGTGAGGTTATTGGTTATGGTCATTTAATGGCGATAGCATCAGCTCTATGGAGAGAAAAATTGAAACCTAGTGGTATTGAAAGTAGTGCATTTATCCCAGTTATTTCATCATCAGTTAAGAAGGTTGATATGAAATCATACCAATCAACTATTGTTAATTACGATAATTTAATTACTGAGGAAACATATAATAGAAGTTTAACACTATTTTCTTGTATCCCAGAATTTCACAATGGGTTATGGATTAAACTTAAGGGTGAAGATTTTATTAGAATTAAAGAATTATCCAAAGATGTTAAACCTATTAATTCTAATTTAAAACATTCGATAGCATTTAGTATCTATGCGATAGATGATAATACATATAGGTTCATACATAAAAATAATATTGATATTTCAATTGAGATTAAATTATGAGTGATATAACTAAAAGAGAGAAATCAATAATCAAAGAAATAACTAATAATTTAGAAAAGTCTACTAAGAAAAATTGGCATAGTGGAGATTTAGATGATTGGGCAACTTTTGCAAATAAAATGAGTGTAACTATAAATCAATCAATTTCGATATTAAGAATATTAAGTAATGAAACAGATGAGGAATAAGACTGATTTTAGACACGTTCATACTGGTACTGGAAAGGTAACTAGGATAACAGAAGAAAATGGTTTGTACTTCATTGGAGATACCAATAAACGTGCAGAAGGTAATATGACTCATTTCAATGGTGTTAAACATATTAACTTTGGTAAAAATAGATATCACATATGAGTAAAAATTTAAGACCACATAACAATAAAGGTCAAAGACATGGGGTATGGCAAACGTATTTTAATAATGGAAAATTAGAATATAAAGGTAATTATGTTAATGGTTCCCAACATGGATTATGTGAACATTATTATGATAATGGACAATTACAATCTAAGGGTAATTATGTTAATGGTCAACCACATGGTTACTGGGAAATATATCATAATGGTGGAGTGTATTACATAGGTTATTATAACATGGGTAAAAGAGTTAATTACAAAGTACCAATCGATACTCCACCAAAAGATATGTTCCCAATATTTTAAATAATAAGTGATTAAAAAATAAAAAATGGAAAAATTAGAAGCTATGATGGGTGTTTTAGGTGTTATAATCGGAATGATAATCGGTGTTGCAACATGTCAATATATGTATAGACCGTCAGAACACGATAAACGAATGGAATATCTTGAAGAGATACGTGATATAAAGAGTACAAGGACTTCTATAGAGTGTTTATATATAATGGGTACGTTAGACTCACTTAGACTTGAAGTAGAGGATAATGCTACTATAGATTCATCTAAATTTAATTCATTCAATCTCAAATGAGTTTATATACTTTAACGGATGATGCAAAGGGTGAATTAGCTGAAGAACATCAAGAGAGAATGTGTAATTTATGTGAATTACATATATTAGGTTGTAGTAGTAATTCAGTTAATTATCAATGTGAAGGTTCTAGGTGTGATGAGGCAATTGAATATTTAATTGATGATTTAGAAGATGAAAGACTTGAAACAGAAATGTTTCCAATATACTAATTACCTTTATAAAAATAAAAATAAAGATTATGAGTAAAAATATAGAACCAATAAATGACAAAGGACAAAGACATGGATATTGGGAATATTATCATCCTAATGGTCAATTGATGTATAAAGGTAATTATTATGATGGTAAGAGACATGGTTATTTTGAAAGTTTTTATTCTGATGGTAAATTAAAATATAAAGGTAATTATGTTAACGGTTACCAAGATGGATACTCTGAAGATTATTATGATAATGGTAAATTAGATTCTAAGGGTCATTATGTTAATGGTAAAAGACATGGATATTTTGAATACTATTCCAATGGTCAACTATGGCACAAAGGTAATTACGTTAATGGTGACCGACATGGATTATGGGAAGACTATTATCGTAATAGTGACCAATTAAATTTTAAGGGAAATTTTTTTATTGGTGCCCGACATGGATTATGGGAATCGTATTATTCTGATGGTGATTTAGAATATAAGGGTTATTATGATATGAATATACAAGTTGGCTATGAAGTACAAATCGATTCTTCACCAAAAGAAATGTTTCCAATATACTAAAAAAATAAGATATATTATGAATAACAGAAATATAGATATAGAACCAAGAAATGATAAAGGACAACGACATGGATACTGGGAAGTGTATTGGTCTAATATTAATAATTATTTATTTTATAAGGGTAATTACATTGATGGTGAAAAAGATGGTTATTGGGAAGGTTATCATTCTGGTGGTACATTAAGATATAAGGATAATTATGTTAATGGTCACCGACATGGATTTTGTGAATCGTGTTCTGATAATGGTGAAGTATATTATAAAGGTTATTATGATATGGGTATACAAGTTGACTACGAAGTATTAATCGATACTCCATCAAAAGAAATGTTTCCAATATATTAATAATAAAATATAACGTATGAGGAAAAATATAATACCAGAAAACGATAAAAAACAATCACATGGTTTATGGAAAATGTACCATTCTAATGGTCAATTGATGTATACGGGTAATTACGTTAATGGTGACCGACATGGATATTGGGAATCGTATTATCGTAATGGTAAATTATCATATAAAGGAAATTATGATAATGGTAAACAACATGGTTATTGGGAAGAGTACCATTCTACTGGTCAATTACATTTTAAAGGTAATTACGTTTATGAAATCCGTGATGGTTATTGGGAAGACTATTATTCTGATGGTCAATTAGATTGTAAGGGTCATTACGTTAAGGGTATGCGACATGGATATTGGGAATCATACTATAATTCTAGTGGTCATGTATGTTATAAAGGTTATTATGATATGGGTAAAGAAGTTGAATATGACGTAAATGTAGATACACCATCAAAAGAAATGTTTCCAATTTATTAGTTTAATCAATATATTTTAATTACCTTTATAAAAAAGTTGGGTATGAGGAAACTTATTATTCGTTTTGTGAAAAAGAAAAATATATCAAATATGAGCAAGCTAAGTAAAAATATAGAACCAAGAAATGATAAAGGACAAAAACATGGATATTGGGAAGAGTATTATTTTAATGGTCAATTGAAGTATAAAGGTAATTATTATGATGGTAAAAGACATGGATATCGGGAAGAATATTATCTTTGTAGTCAATTAAATTTTAAGTGTAAGTATGTTAATGATGATAGACATGGATATTTTGAAAAGTATTGGTCTAATGGTCAATTGATGTATACGGGTCATTATGTTAATGGTGACCGACATGGATACTGGGAAAAATATTATTCTAATAGTGAAGTATATTACAAAGGTTATTTTGATATGGATAAAAAAGTTGATTACGAAGTACTAATCGATTCTCCACCAAAAGAAATGTTTCCAATATACTAAAAAATGAGATATATTATGAAATTTAAAAACGGTGAAATAGTAAAAAGACCAAATGGTAAATATAAGTATGAGGTAATAAATAATAGTAATTGTCGTTTAGGTAAATTTAAAGTTAAAAATTTACAAAATGGTAAAGAATATTGGATAAAAGAAAGTTTTAGAGATATACCTTGGGTTAGAGTTGATAAAGTGGTAATCGATACTCCATCAATTGATATGTTTCCAATATTTTAAATAAAAATTAGGTATATCCAAATAAGTTTAGTACCTTTGTAACAACAAAAATAGTTAACAAAAATAAAAATAAAAAAAAGTTAATAAAAATTAGGTATATCCAAATAAGTTTAGTACCTTTGTAATGTAAATAAGTAAATAAATAAATAAAAAAAAAGTAACATGACAAAAACAACAAAACCAACAGAGACAAAACAAAGTGGATTAGTATTAAAAGATGCATTTAGCATTCCAGATGTATTAAAAGCAATTGATGCAAAGTTAAAATCAAGTGATGATATCTCTGATTCAAAGTTTAGAACAAGTGGTAACCTAGAAGGTTTTCCATCAAACTTAAAAGATGAGAAGTCTATTGAGACGTTAATTCGTGCAATGGCATCAGTAACTATTAGAGAGGATTCTTATAAAGCAGCAGCATCTGCTTTAAAGTTAGATACTTTCCCAGTATTTAAATTAGGAGGTTGTTCTTCTGAAGACTGGAAGAAAGATATTCAATTCCGTATCTACGTTATTAATAACAAAGATAGAATTGCTGAATTACAAGCTTTAAAAGCTGAAGCTTCTAAATTCGTATCTGTTGATGACCAAAAAGCAATGTTCTACGAAAAATTAAATGGATTACTTGGTAATAAGTAATAGTAGAATAAAATAAAATAATCAAAATGACACTGCTAATTAGTAGTGTCATTTTTATATATAACTATAAATATGATATTTAATAAAGGTACTAAGTATATATCTGATGAACTAATTGTTCTGTGTACTAATAATTCTATTAATCAAGAGATTTTTGAGGGTACTGTTGTTGGTGGTGAAGATTTAAGTAATCCTTTGGGTTATCATAGTGATGGTTGGATATCTTCTGTTTTTATAGAACATAAAGAAGAGTCTGATATGTTTCCTATATTTTAAAAAATAAAAAAATGAATTTAGAGTTTGATGCAAATAACATAAAAACAACTTCTAGAACTTCTGATTACTTTCATTTAGAAATTGAAACAGAATATGAAGGTGAAGTTTTAGATAATTTTAAACCAACTGATATTGTTGATAATTATTATAATTTACAAGCTTTATCAAATGTTGTGATAAATAGGTTAACACCAATTCAAATAGTTGAAGACTATGATAGGTTGGAGGAATTATTTGAAGAATTAAAAAAACAATTTGAAAAATAATGATTAAACAAGATATTAAATATTATAAATTTTCTAATATAATTGAAGATTATAAGGAATATCTTGATGGAGAACTTATAATTCATACTAAGTATGATATAAATAGTAATAAAATTTATGGGTATTTTAAAGAAGGTAATTTAGAATATAATAGAGAGTTTGATGAAGGTTGTAAAGATGATTGTGGTATGATTATTTACTATAAAGATAATAAAGGTAACTTTACAAACTTAGATAAAATAACTGGAATTCATTATAATATTAAAATGGATACTAATTTATTTGAAATTAAAATTCGTTTAGATAATCGTGTACTTTTTTTCGCTAATGGTTTTAATGATAAAGATGAAAATGGTTATTTATATTTATTATCTTTTATTGAAAAACAATATAATTATTGTGAAATAAATTATAATTGTATGTCTTTTGAGGAAATATATTTCAATAATTCAATAAATCATGAAAGAAATATTATATCTTATGAAACATTAATGGACTTAACACAATTTAAAGATTTTTTTGATGAGCATAAAATATCTATTGTAACTAAAAGATATAAAAAAGAATCTAATGAGTTTAGAACTTTTAACCCAAATAATTTGGTAGATTGAAATAAAATACTTACCTTTGTTTTAACCAAATAATTATAAAATATGGCTAAAGATAAAAATG
>Ga0136588_1000606_pt1 | contig 12856 bp, 9 predicted proteins | sample AntRauMFilla1564_FD_104782 | JGI IMG/M metagenome (GOLD analysis project Ga0136588, IMG submission 104782) | Saline lake microbial communities from Rauer Islands, Antarctica - Metagenome Filla 1 #564 | ecosystem: Environmental > Aquatic > Non-marine Saline and Alkaline > Saline | place... | reverse complement strand
TCTCCTTGCCAATGTGTGTCTTTGGCTAAGACCACTACCTCTGTGTCGTACGACACAATGCTAATTTCAATAAAGGGAATACGGATGACCAAATAGCGCTGTACGAACTTAATCATGTCTTCGATGGTTTCGCAGTTTAATAACGCAAGGCCAAATGTGCCGTGGTGCGCAATTTGTAATTTTCTGCCAACGGTTAAGCCTAAATGCTCTCTGCTTGGGTGAGCCAAGGCTTTTTTTAAAAGCTGATCAAATTGAGCGGGGTCTAATTTAGTATCATACGAGTACAGCTTATCTTTGCTAATACCCTGCTGCTGAAGCCATTCGTGTATAGGAAATGCATGCTCTTGCAACACATCAATTAGGTGTCCTAAGTAATATACCGGCACATATTGCATAAATTCACCTTCCGTTATTTCACTTAAATAAGCAAATATACGTCTTTTCCTGCCAATTGGCAATTAAAGACTCCTTTTTGACAATCCTAATCCTCACCCAATCACTATTATTGGTCCACACTATCGCCATAGTTAAAAGAGGAGTTGCCATATGTTTCACTATTTAAAGTTTTTTCACTATTACGCGATCGTGCTGTTAGGATGCGCATTTTTATTGTTTGCTGACTACTTCATCCTTATTGGCTTTGCCATGTTTGCGAGTATATATGTGCTTGGCGACGCTCTATTTGGCGATGATACCAGTACGCCTAACCTAGCAAATAGGGCGGTAATAAACGCTATGCTGTATAGCTCTGCGCCATTGCTTGTGGTGCTACTCACCAGCGCATTGTGGTTAGTAACACCCTACAATTGGGCTTTTATGGTGACACTTTCAGAATTCATCGGCTATGACTTTGTGCAGGCTAAGCGAAATACTAGCGGGTTTGAATTAACGGTAGCCGTGGTATTTTGTGGGCTCATGTTGAGCGGTATCGCCACCGTGGTAGGTCACGAATTAGTGCATCGTATTGCCAAGCCTATCGATGTTTGTTTTGGCCGATGGTTAATGAGTTTAACCTTAGACGCTAACTTTTCAATAGAGCATGTTTATCATCATCACGCCAAAGTAGCCACCGAGGCTGACCCGGTCACCGCGCCGCGTGGCAGAAATGTATACGTGCACACTGTGTATGCCATTATTGGGACGAATAAATCTGCTTGGAACATTGAGAAAAAGCGCTTAGCACGCAAAAAACAAGCACTGCTTAGTCATCATAATAAAGTAATCCGTGGCTGGTTAATGTCGGCCCTTTATTTATTCGCTGCAGGTGTGATCGCCGGTTGGCAAGGTGCCTTATTCTTAGGCTTAATTGGAGCTACTGGCAAATGTATATCGGAAATCGTGAATTACATGGAGCACTACGGCTTAGTGCGTGATCCTCGTCAGCCGGTAAAACCCAAGCATTCATGGAATTCAAACAGGAAAATTAGCACTTGGGCTATGTTTAACCTGCCTCGTCATTCTCATCATCACGAGCATGGCGCTATGCCCTTTGAAAAATTACAGCCTATGCCAGAAGCGCCCATGATGATAAGCGGCTATGTGTCGACCATTGGTATTGCTCTTATACCACCGCTTTGGTTTGCGCTTATGAAACCAAAACTTGCGCATTGGGACTCACACTTCGCTAATAAAGAAGAACTAGACATTATTGAGCAGCAAAACATTAAGCGACGTCAACGCCCTCTTATTGCCTATTTTTACTAATATTAAGCATGCCCAATCTACTTAGATAGATTGGGCATCACTTTATTATTATCTTTACTAAAGCTTCATGCTGACCACACTTATTTGCAACATAAAATATTCTGATAAAGCTTAATGATCACAGCGCTTGATTAACAGAGCAGATTAATAAACAATGCAACTAATCCGACCAGAGAAGCAAGCTTTACATTACTATGCATATTGACTATTACCTGAACGCCACGCAAAACCACAGTGACTTTCCAGAACAAAGTTATACTATTTCGAAGCAATGGTCACAAGGACGCACCGTATACGGTGGACTTTCAGCAGGTATGCTGTTTAGCGCCGCAAAATCGTATGTAGATGCAAACAGAGTTTTACGCTCTATGTCGACAAATTTTGTCGGTCCATTACTTTCAGAGGAAGCCTTCATTATTACGGTCGAAATTGTTCGCAGTGGTAAAAATGTGTCTCAGATCCAGGCGCGTGCCTTTCAAAACGGGAAGGTGTGCGTATTAAGTCAATTTTGTTTTGCCCAAGGGCGTAAATCTAAGGTAGTAGTAAACAATACTGAAAAGCATAATTTGGTCACACCCACCAAATCAAAGTATATTCCACAAATACCAAAAATTACGCCTTCATTTTTGCGGCATTTTGATCTTTGCATACAAGAAGGCGGCATTCCTTTTCTGGGCGGTAAAAAAAGCCACTATTATGGCTGGATGCGTTATAAGAATCCTCCAAAAGAAATAAGCGATGCTCACATTGTCAGTATTATTGACGTTTGGCCGCCCACATTATTACAAATGATAAAGTTACCGGCACCCGCAAGCACAGTAAGCTGGAATGTAGAATTTGTATATCCGCATAAAGAAATTTTGCCAAACGACTGGCTTGCTTATAAAGCGATTACCCGCCAGGCTTCTGACGGTTACGGACATACCGAAGCCACAATTTGGGATGCCCAAGGTGATGTTATTGCGTTGAGCAGACAAACGGTTGCTATTTTCGATTAACTATTTAATTAAGCGCTATATGGCGACTTAAGCTTTGTTTAGCTTATACTTAGCGAACTAACAAGCCCATAGTGTTAATGTTGCATGAATAATGTAACGCGATTATTTTTTAATGCTCAAATCTTTAAATACCTAGGTGTAAAATACAATGCATGTGTTATTCGTAGGTTTTGTATGGCCTGAACCAACATCGTCTGCCGCAGGCCAAAATATCATCAGCTATATTAAAGCTGCCCAGCATAATCATTGGCAGGTAAGCTTTTGCAGTGCGGCGCAAACTACACCACAAACCTTTGACTTATCATCAATGAATGTGAAGATGTTTTCAATACAGCTTAATTGCGATAGTTTCAATGTTAAAATAGAAGAGTTACAGCCTGACATTGTTATTTTTGACCGCTACCTTAGCTTTGAACAGTTTGCTTGGCGCGTAAAAAAAACATGTCCAAAGGCTATGTTAATACTCGACATTGAAGACTTACATTGCCTCAGAGCTGCTCGCCAAGCGTTATTAAAACAGCAAAATGCCCCGCTCACGTTTATGCAGCAAACCGATATTACCCAATGCGCCAACCTACCTTTGTTACACAATGATATTGCGCTACGTGAAATTGCCTGTGTGCTGCAAGCCGATCTTACGATTGTGCTGTCAGGCTTTGAAAAAGCCCTATTAATTGAACATTTCAACGTTCCTAGTAATCAGGTTGCGCATGTTCCTTTCATATTACCTGGATCATGCAAGGCATTATCAAACACATCAATGAGCGCTGAACATAAGCAGAATTTTGTCTTTATTGGAAATTTTAGGCATGCGCCTAACTATCATGCGGTTAAGATACTCGCAGAGCAGTGCTGGCCAAAAATTTATAAAGCCTTGCATAGGGACTATCCAAATATTAGCTGTAATGTATACGGCGCTTATATGTCGCCTAAAGCTAAGCAGCTTGAAAATAAAAAACTCGGCTTTTTTGTGCATGGCTTTGCACAGCATCAGTTTACCGTTATACAACAAGCAAGAATAATGCTTGCCCCTATTTCATTTGGTGCAGGTGTAAAAGGAAAGTTACTCGATGCAATGCAGTGCAACACCCCGTCGGTCACCACCCCCATAGGGTGTGAAGGGATTACTAATAAACCTTGGGCAGGTGAAATAGCCTCTAGTATAGATGAATTTGTTGTTGCAGCAATAAGACTGTATACGGACCAACAAAAATGGCAGCAGGCTCATCAAAATGGACAAGATATATTACTAAGTGATTACAACACGCAAACCAATCGCGCTTCGTTTATAAATATTATAGATGCCAAAATAAGTACTATAAAAAGCGACAGACAAAGCAATTTTTTGCACAAGATGCTAAGTCATCATCAGTTTCAAACGAGTAAGTACATGAGCCAGTGGATTGAAGCTAAAAGTAAGTGAAGCGTCCATGACCTCTAACTAGCCTGTGTATATTTTTTACAAATAGCTTGAATAACTTGGCTAATGCCATCGCGTCTGCCTTGGCTAAAATAATGTGACAGACCTACTTGGTTGAGGTATTGATGAATATCAAGGCGAGACACTTCTTCATAAGGTAGCTGGTTTACTTTTTCAATAATTAACGCAAGGATGCCGCGAATAACTTTGCTTTCTGAATATGCATAAAGCTTTCGCTTACTAGCGTTTATATCTTGCTTTTCGTCGCTATGAATAAGTGACATCCACACCCTCGCTTCACAGCCTGTTATTTCTGTAGCAAAGGTGCGCTGGTGTGCTGGCAATGTTGCTAGGCTTTTGCTGTGTATTAGTAGCAAGCGATGTTTGGCATTCCAATCTGGCGCTTGTGAAACGGCGTCTCCAATGCTTGTTGGCAGTGCGCTCAAGCTTTTCGCAAACTGTTGGGGCTTTGTGATAGCTTTTTGGTCATCGTTAGCACTTTCTTGAAACAATTGATAAAGGCTCACTACAAAAGCGTCAATGTCTTGATATGTGGTATAGCAAGCTATCGATATTCGCGCGCAACCCTCTATAGACAGACTTTGCATTAACGGCATGGCACAGTGATGGCCTGCCCTAATGGCAACGCCTTTACTGGCAAAATGAGCGGCTATGTCGTTTGCATGTATCTTTGGAATATAAAATGAAAGTAGCGCAATAGCCGAACTCTCTTTAGCAAAGTGCTCGGGAGTGCCAATATTACCCAAAATAACTAGTTTTTGAGACCTCGCTAAGGGATTTATTTTATCCAATAAATATAGAGCTAATGCCAGTTCAGTTTCTTGGATACGTTGAAGGTTAGCTTGTATGAACTTTGCTGCTGCGGCCAAGCCTATTGCGCCGGCAATATTGGGTGTGCCTGCTTCAAATCTACCAGGCACAGGTTGCAACACATAAGCATCCCAAGTAACGTGAGATATCATTTCACCGCCAAGTTTGCTGGGAATGAGCTTTTCTAAGCAATGCTTTTTACCATACAGCGCACCAATACCTGTTCCCGCATACATTTTATGCCCGCTAATCGCATAAAAATCGCAGTGTATAGCCGATACATCTACTGTAATGTGCGCTGGTGCTTGAGTGCCATCAATTACGCTCAATGCGCCTACTTCAGCAGCTCTTTTACACAATTCAGTAACTGGATAAATATTACCTAAAGCGTTAGAAACATGGGCCATTGCCACTATAGCAACATTGCGGGTTATACTGGCTAAAGCGGCTTTGCGTTCTTGCTGGTTAAAGGTACCGTTATCACCTAATTTTATTCTTGTTAAGCTTAGGCTATACTTTGCGGCAAAATGCTGCCAAGGCAATAAATTGGCATGATGCTCACTTTCAAACAAGAGTATTTCACTGCCTTGCAAATCGGCGATATTAAGACCATTTGCAATTAAGTTAATTGCATCGGTGGTACCACTGGTAAATATAATTTGCGAGGCATCCGCTGCGCCTAAAAATTCAGCGACTACTGTTCTAGCATCTTCGTATTTATTGGAGGCAAGCCTAGCGCTGACATACCCACCGCGATGCACATTAGCATTGTATTGGCAGTAGTATTCTTGCATTGCAAGCAGGCTTGCATTGACACGCTGACTGGTAGCAGCGCTGTCTAAGTAAACTTCATTGGACGCATCAAAAAATGGGAATAACGCCTTAAACAATGACATAAATACGAGAGGCCTTATACTGTTGAACGGTGCAAGGGTTTGCACTAATTTTTTTGTAGTATACATTAGTCGCTATTGTAAACGTAATAGCGGCGCTTACTAATTGTATTCAATGCTGTGTGCTTTTAGAAACACTTATCCTAAATTAATAAGAAGCATATCTGCTATAGTAAGCATATGAAAAGACTTTGAGCTTTTCATAAAGCATATCTTTCAATGCCCTATGTGTTTTTTGGGCCCTATTCGGTAGTACCTAGTGACCACTATTCAAACAATCAGCATACTTATTTACGCCTTTGGCTTTGTATACGTAGCGAGCAAAGTTGACTACACCCGTATTATAAAAGAACGTAAGTGGCAGCATATAATTTTCGGTTCAATTGTGGGCATTTTGTTTTTATGGTCATTTAGAGTCAGCATTTATGATGGCTTAACTATGCACTTTTTGTGGTTAACCACGCTTACACTCGTGCTAGGTTTTCGCTGGGCGGTCTTAGTTGCCACAACCGCACTGCTTATAATGACAGCTATAGGCACTGAGCAATGGAGCATGCTAGGGGTAAATGGGCTATTTGGGGTGCTTTTGCCCATTCTAATCACTTACGGTATTTTCGCATTTTCGTTTCATCGTGTACCCCGCCAGTTATTTGTCTATATTTTTGTGTGTGCGTTTTTCCCCGGTGCAATTACCATGGCAGCCAAAATGCTCTCATTCAGCGGATATTATTTGGCCGAAGGCATCTACTCGTGGGACATTATTAAAGATAACTATACTACCATGACAATATTGATGATGTTTCCTGAAGCCTTTTTTAATGGCTTCAGTATTACCTGCTTAATCATCTACAAACCAGACTTAGTGCATACCTTCCACGACAAATTTTACATTGATGGAAAGTAGTCGCGCTAAGCGCTACTTAAAAAGGATGTCGTGTAAATCGTTGAGTTCAGATTTGCCCGCTATGATCTCTTCTTTTGTCAGTCCTGATAATTCGTGCGGAAATACTAGCCAATCAGCACTTTCATGCACATAATAATCAGGCACTAAATTGCTTTTAGTTTTGTTATTTTTAGGCTTGTAGTAAGGTGTTGCAATACGTATTTCTTTAGGTGCATTTAAGCGCATCAAGCTGTTTATTTGATTAATTAAGGCTTCAATACTGCGGCCCGAATCGAATACGTCATCAACAATGAGTAACTTATCGGTGGCATTTGCGTTTTCAACCAGATAGTGCAAGCCATGCACTTTTATCTCTTTAGACTGCTTATTGATGCCATAGTAAGACGATGTGCGTACCGCAATATGGTCGGTGGGCGCCTCCTTGTATTCAAAGAATTCTTGTACCGCGATGCCTATGGGCGCACCACCACGCCAAATTCCCACTATAAAGTCTGGCCTAAAGCCATCTTCAAACACTTGTGAAGCAACTTTGAACGAATCCTGCAGTAGCGACGATGAACTTATGAATACTTTACTCACTGTTATTCCCTAGATGTTGTGCTGCTAGCATCCGCCAGCAGCTAAAAATTATATGATGATAAATAATAGCAATTATTCGCTACGCAAGCTATTTGCAGGCGTAATTGACTGCGCTTTGTAAGCGGGGTACCAGCTTGCCAACACACATAATATGATTGATCCCAGTGCAATAAACACCAGTTGATTCGCTTGAATATCAATAGGTAAGCCTTGCCCATTTTCGCCAAAGGCTAAATTAGATCCCAATAATTGAAGAATATCGTTTAAGCCCCAGCAGCCTAAAAGGCCAAGCGAAATACCCGTAATGATACCTTTTAAGCCATTAAATATGCCGTTGAATAAGAATATTTTCATAATATCCTTAGGCAACATACCTTGGGTTTGTAAAATCGCAATGTCTGATTTTTTTTCTGATACCACCATAACCAAGGCCGACACCACGTTAAACGCCGCCACCGCAATGACCAGTAACAGCATAAGCGACATCATGTTTTTTTCCATTTTAACGGCGTCGAATAAAGGACCCTGACGCTCGCGCCAATTTCTAAGCGAAAAATCATTTGCCGTTAAATACTCAACCACGGGAAGATACTCAAAGGCATCACGCAAAAATAATCGCTGCTGCTGTATTTGCGCGGTTTTTTTACGTGAAAGTCGTGCCAGATCATCAAGATGAATAAACATCACCTTATCGTCCATTTCGGAGTTTATGTCGAATATAAACGAGACGGTGACTAAACGCTGGCTTGGTATGCGACCAAGTGGTGAATAAATACTGGTGTCGGTGCTAATTAGCCTAAGCTGCTGACCTAAACCCACATCCAAACTAGCGGCCAAAATTCGGCTAATACCCACATTAAAACTACCAGATAGTAGGCTGTCCCAATTACCATCAATAATGTTGTTAGCCACAATAGAAAATGGTTTTGCCGCTTGCGTTTGCGTACCTTGCAAAAACAAAGGGGCCACTGTAGTGCGCGACTGCACAATTACCTCACGTTCAGCGTAAGGTACCTGCGCTAATACTTGAGCCTCTAAATCAGGCGGCAGCTGCACAGGGTTTTCACTGGCCACTACTATATGCGGCAATATCCCTAATATACGTTTTTTCAATTGTCCTTCTAGGCCGTTCATGACGGATAAAACCACGATTAAAGCAGCAATACCTAGGCTTATTCCGACAATCGAAAAGCGATTAATAAACGCGACAAAACTTTGTTTGGTGCCTGATTGGGAATATCTCAACGCGACAAAAGCAGAAATTGACATTTAAAATTAGTAACCTAGCGAAAAATGGGTGTTGTTTGCATGCAAGTTTACTATTATTTACCCTTGGGTGTATATGATCCCTTCAAGCGTATATACGTTTACATCAGCACAGAACCAGCCGTTGTCTATGCTTATGGCGAGGTAGTTGAGTCTGTAAAACTCAGCCTATGCTCACTTGCCAATAAGCCCTTATAAAAACAAAAATAGCCTTAATAGAGGTTATGAGCCTGCTTTATGATAATATTCTTCGCGTTTTACAGCCATAGGCTAACAATCATTGCAGTGCGTCGAACAACCTTATAATAATGCAGGCAGCATAATTCACTGCTAAAGATTCATTTCAAACAATTTACACTAAGAGTATGCTTTAAAAATATGTCGTCAATTATCGAACCGCGATTACCAAAAACCAAAAAAGAGCGCAACATTACCGATCGTATTAAGTGGACAGGCTTAAGCGGTAGCGCACAATCACTTGCGATTGCCAAAGCCGCCCAAGCTCACAACGGCCCTTTAATTGTTATTACCACCGACACCGCACAGGCCTATCAACTTGAAAAAGAGATAGCATTTTTTAGCAATGACGAGAACTTGAGTGTCAACTTATTCCCGCACTGGGAAACCTTGCCGTACGATCATTTTTCGCCGCATCAAGACATTGTGTCAAAACGACTTGAATCACTCTATTTATTAAGCAAGAAAAAAGCCGGCGTGTATTTAGTCCCGGTGAGCACATTGCTACAAAGACTCTCTCCTGTTACCTATGTTGGACAGCACTTATTATATTTAGAGAGAAATCAAACCTTAGATCCCACCGAGTTTAGACGCAACCTTGAGAAATCAGGTTATTTGCATGTGGGGCAAGTGATGTCACACAGCGAATTTAGTGTGCGCGGCTCTATTATCGACTTATTCCCGATGGGCAGTGACAAGCCCTTTAGAATCGATTTGTTTGACGACGAAATAGACTCTATTCGCTATTTTGATCCGTCTACACAACGTAGTTTAGAAGAAGTAAACAACATTCGTTTGCTTCCAGCACGCGAGTTTCCCACAGACAAAGAGGCCATTTCAGGCTTTCGCACCCGCTATTTAGACCAGTTTAGCCAGTCGGCAAACAATGATCATGAATCTGTTTTGTACCAAGTAAGTAAGGGCACCATGCCCGGCGGCATTGAATATTACCTGCCCTTGTTTTTCGAAAACACCGCTAGCTTGTTTGATTACTTACATGAAGATTCACTACTTGTTTTTGCTCATGATATTCCTGCGGCCAGCGAACGCTTTTGGACAGATTTGCAAAACAGGTATGAGCAGTATCAATACAATTTAGCGCGCCCGCTGTTGCCGCCCGAAAAACTATTTTTGACTGAACAAGAGCTAAATGGCTACCTGAAACAGTGGCCCAGCGCCAAAATCACCAGTGAGATAGTGAAAAAATCGGCGACGAACACACCATTTTCAACCCAAGCGGTGTCAAACATTGGCATTGATACACTAGCCACGAATCCTTATTCTGCTATTCAAGCAGAAGTTAAGCGCGCCGCTGAAACACGCAAAAAAGTCATATTCGTGGCCGAATCTACGGGACACAAAGAAAGCTTAATCAACATTCTTCAAAAAGCGGCGATAAAAGTCGTGTCTGCTGATTCATTTACCCAAGCATTAGCGCATAAAAGCTCCATAAGCATTGTAATAGGCCAAGTAGAAGAAAGTTTTGACTGCAGCGACAACACCTATCCTTTGCTGCTTATTACTGAAAAACAGCTACTCGGTCATAAAGTCAGTCGGCGTAAGCAGCGCAGTAGAGCCACATCGGTCGATGAAAGCGCTATTATACGAAACCTTGCCGAACTGTCGCAAGGTTATCCAGTAGTACATATTGACCATGGTGTGGGCCGTTTTCTAGGCCTGCAAACGCTTGATATAGGTGGCCTTACTACCGAATACTTGACGATTGAATATGCAAAAAAAGCAAAACTGTATGTGCCGGTAGCTTCGCTGCATCTAATAAGTCGCTACAGCGGTGGCGAAGCTGAAAATGCACCGCTGCATTTATTGGGCAACGACACATGGTCAAAAGCACGTCAAAAAGCGGCCGAAAAAGTACGTGATGTCGCCGCACAGCTGCTTGATATTTATGCAAAACGCGCGGCCAAACCGGGCTTCGCCTACCCCATTGATTGGCTAGAATATCGACGTTTTACTGACAGCTTCCCATTTGATGAAACGCCCGATCAAGAAACGGCTATCAACGCAGTACTGCAAGACATGGGCAGTAATAACGCAATGGACCGCTTAGTATGTGGCGACGTGGGCTTTGGTAAAACCGAAGTGGCCATGCGGGCGGCCTTCATAAGCGCTATTCACGGAAAACAAGTGGCAATACTGGTACCCACCACCTTACTGGCACAGCAGCACTACGAAAACTTTAAAAACAGATTTTCTCAATTTCCCTTCGAAATAGGAGTGATGTCGCGATTTGTTAGTCAAAAAGACCAAAAAGTAATTATGCAAAAACTAGCCAATGGTCAAGTTGATATTGTGGTTGGCACGCATAAGCTCTTACAAAACGATGTTAAATTTAATGACTTAGGCTTGGTAATAATAGATGAAGAACATCGATTTGGCGTCAGGCAAAAAGAGAAGTTTAAAGCCTTACGTGCTGACGTAGACATACTCACCCTTACCGCTACTCCGATTCCCCGTACTTTGAACATGGCGCTAAGCGGTATGCGCGATTTGTCCATTATTGCAACGCCGCCTGCTAGGCGTCTCGCCGTTAAAACGTTTGTTCAGCAGCGCCATACTGACATTATTCGTGAAGCCATAATGCGAGAAATATTGCGCGGCGGGCAAGTATATTTCTTACATAATGAAGTAAAAACAATTGAAAAAACAGCCGCTGATATTGCCGAAATAGTGCCTGAAGCACGTATTGCGATAGGCCATGGACAAATGCGCGAGCGAGAGTTGGAAAACGTCATGAACGACTTTTATCACCAGCGCTACAACGTCCTAGTATGCTCTACTATTATCGAAACCGGCATAGACGTGGCAAGTGCTAACACGATTATTATCGACAGAGCCGACCATTTAGGTTTAGCGCAACTCCACCAACTGCGCGGGCGAGTGGGCCGCTCGCACCATCAAGCCTATGCTTATTTACTAACGCCACACCCAAGAAGAATGACCAAAGACGCCAGCAAACGTTTAGAAGCTATTGCTTCACTTGAAACACTCGGCGCGGGCTTTGCTCTTGCGACACACGATCTTGAAATAAGAGGCGCGGGAGAATTATTAGGCGACGGCCAATCTGGGCAAATAAATGCAATAGGCTTCAACTTGTACATGGAAATGCTAGAAAAAGCCGTAGAAGCACTCAAAGACGGCAGAGAACCTAGCTTAGCAGATACTTTAGGCAAACAAACTGAGGTCGATTTACGCGTAGCGGCACTACTACCAGAGGATTATATTGGCGATGTAAATATGCGCTTAGCCATGTATAAAAAACTTGCTAATTGTGAAGATTTAGACGAGATTGATAGCTTGCAAATAGAGATGATTGATCGTTTTGGTTTGCTGCCTCCCGCCGCTAAAAACTTAGTTCAGCAAACGGCGATAAAACTAGCGGCGGCTAGTTTAGGCATAAATAAAATTGAAGCTAACGATCAAGGTGGTACTATTGAGTTTGAGCAAGACGCAAAAGTTAACCCTGGTGCATTAATACAGTTAGTGCAAAACAAATCGTCTCAGTTTAAGTTTGAAGGGCCTACTAAAATACGCTTTATGTGTAAAACGCCGGCCAATAAGGAAAGACTAGACTATACCCTTAACCTTATAGAATTACTCGCTGAGACCTGTTACGCGTAACTATAACTATGGAATATAATGACTAAGCGACTTATAATCTGTGCAACAATATCCTTAACATTGATGTTAGGTAGTTTTGTAGCGCTGGCACAAAATAATAATGAGACGCAATGGTGGTTTAATGTTGAACTCATTGTGTTTAAGCGCGATCTGTTGCCCAATAATAATGAGAACTTTGGGCCTGCATTGGCCATCGATATGCATAATAGTAACGGTGCGCAAAAAACCGCTTACAGCACTAATTTTCTGTACTTAGCAGCCTTACAAAAAGCGTTTAGTGAAGATAAATATCGCGCCGCGTTGCCCTTATGTGATGTTAACCCACAGCAAACATCTGACATTGTTATTCTTGATGAAAGCCTATTAGCTAGTTTACTTACACCCT
>Ga0136588_1000604_pt1 | contig 12890 bp, 15 predicted proteins | sample AntRauMFilla1564_FD_104782 | JGI IMG/M metagenome (GOLD analysis project Ga0136588, IMG submission 104782) | Saline lake microbial communities from Rauer Islands, Antarctica - Metagenome Filla 1 #564 | ecosystem: Environmental > Aquatic > Non-marine Saline and Alkaline > Saline | place... | reverse complement strand
CAATATCTTTAGATCCAGTCGCTGTTACAATCTCATTTGCAATGTCCACTGCCAGTTCTTCCTGCAACGTTCCTCTCCTTGCACACCACTGTGCAAGTCGTGTATATTTGCTCAGGCCAATTAGTTTGTCAGCAGCAAGAATACCGATATATGCAACACCAGTCACTGGTTGATGATGGTGTGAGCACATTGACTTCAGTTCGCTACGTACTACGAGCATGCCTTCATAACGATTTTCACCAACATTTGGAAACGCTGTGGCATTAGGGGCAGGATTATAACGACCACTCATAATTTCGTTATAGTACATTTTTGCAAGGCGGCGTGCCGTGCCCTTGGAATTTGGATCTGTCCACCGGTCAATTAGTAATGTATCTAACACAGTTTCAAATGCGACGGTGGCTTCGTCAATTAGCAAGTCTTTATCGCCATCCTCTAATACAGACGAGATATTATCCCCTGCCCAATAGCGGATACCCAATTTTTGTAGACGATCTTGTATTTCTTTTGATTTTGCTGTCATGTTAATTTTTTCCTTATACCGACTGAATAAATGAACCTTGGTTCACAAATTCCACGGGGATGACGTTATTATTTCCAAATTCATTTTCTAGTTGAGGAATAGTGTCTGGGTCTACCAAAAATAAGACAAAGCCACCGCCTCCTGCGCCCAATAGCTTTCCACCATAAGCGCCTAGATCCATACCAGTCTGATAGATATTTTCAATAACTGGATTTGAGATTTGGTTGCTGAGCCTCTTCTTGAGTTCCCAGCCTTCGTTCAACAGTTTACCAAACTGTTGCAAGATGTCTGAATCGACACCATCTGTTTCCAACAAGGCCTGTCCTTGGCCAACCATGTCATACATGCTGCCAAGATAGTCATTGTTATCGCCAGTCTTTGTTCTGCTTTCCTGGATACCCAATACTTGTGACGCATGTCGTTGTATTGATGTATACACTAGCACCATGCTGTGGTTTAGTAAGTCAGCACGTTTACGTGATATTGCTGGACTGACCCGCCCAATTGTCATTTGATCGTTATGCCAGCCAAAGTTATAACGGGCCAACCCGCCGTATGCTGCATGGGTTTGGTCCTGTACACCAACATTTTCATCTAGAATATTCTGCTCTAGGTTGATTGCACGAAGTGCTAGAGTTTCAGGGCAAGTAAACTCATGTTGTAGTGTTGCAATCAAATTTACAAATCCAACTGAAAAACTGGAACTGCTACCTAGGCCAGTACTACCAGGTAAATCACTCATTGTTGCAAAGCTATATGGGGTGTCAAACCCCTGCAGTTTGAGATACTCTCGTACTACCGGATGACTAATTTCCTCCACACTTTTTGCATTTTCAATAACACGATACGCCACGCGAAACTTTTGTTCAGCTATTGACGCCAATGGTAATGCAGTAGTGTAGATGTATTTGTTAATGGTGCCACCAAAAACACTGCTTGGCTTATCACGAAAGTAGCTGGGATAGTCCGTCCCGCCACCAAAAAAACTTACACGTAGAGGTGTCTTGCTTACATACATCAAATAATATACTTTCCAAATGCTTCAAATAGGTCAGTGCCATCACACTTGTATCCGGTAATACCTGCATTGAACCCAGCCTCGCGATCACTATCTTTATCGCCTATCATAATACTACGATCCAAATCCACAGGCCATGACGCCATAATGTCAAGTAACATACCAGGCCGTGGCTTTCGCCGCTCACTATCAAGACCTATTTCGTATTCAAGAGCATCAATATGTGCCCCTTGTTGACCTAGATTATACTGCATTTTCCTATGGAATTCAAGTACATAGTGCTCCTGATAGACACCTTTTGTTACACCACCCTGGTTTGTTATCACAAACACATAGTAGCCTGCACGATTAGCCTGTTGAATTAATTCAACAGCGCCAGGCTTGAATTCCATGTCGTCTGGGTGGTGGGTGTACCCGGCACGATCATATGTTAGAGTGTTGTCTCTGTCGATGAATAATGCTGGGCGGGTGCGATGCAACACAATATCAGTTTGCGCCCGTTCATAATCTTGTGGTATGCCAATGTCAATAAAGAATGTGCCAAGTTCTGCTAGACTGACTGTTACATTCCCATGTTGTATAATAGCAGGTATCAATCCATTTTCAAGAGACATTTCCATATCATTTTGTAAAAACATGGTAACTATTTCTTTATTGATTACATATACCCCAGAGTTAATAACTCCGCTATTATTGATACCACGTTTGTGTATATGTGCAACCATACCTTCATGTGTTTCCAATGTTTCATGACGGCTGGCATCCTGAGTATAACGTCCCAACATGTGTATTCGTTCAGGTCGCATTGTGGTCATGTCAGTAAGATCATAATCAATCCAGCTGTCACCATTAAAAAGCATAAAGTAGTCGTCTAGATGTTGGTGTGCATTTACAAGGGCTCCCAAGGTACCCCGTGCATCAGTCTCAACCACAACTTCGCATCTGGCATGATTAAATGTCTTACCATGGTACATTTCTGACACTATGTCACCATGATAGCCAGCTAGCATGAGCACCCGCTCAAAACCCCAACGTGTGACCTCCTGTAACAAGTGATCAAGAAAGGGCTTACCAGCTACTGGCAGTAGCGGCTTGGCAGTATCAGTGGTAAGATTACCCAGTCGTGTCCCACGCCCACCGCATAAGATTACAGCCTGCTTCATGGGAACATCTTTTCTTCTACAATCTTGCAAACGAGATGACCAATTGTAATATGGCATTCTTGGATGTGATTGGTTTCGCTACTAGGAGCATGAATTGTAAGATCAGCTAAATTACTCAATATGCTGTCTTTCTCACCAGTCATTGCAACCGTACCTATATTCAAGAGCCTGGCAGCGATGAATGCATTAACCACGTTAACACTGTTGCCACTTGTGCTAAGACCAACAAGCAGATCTCCTGGACGCCCAATACCATCCAACTGGCGAGAGAACACTTGGTCAAATCCATAATCATTACCAATTGCAGTAAGCGCACTTGTATCAACAGTAAGGGCAATGCTAGCCAATGGCTTGCGATCCTTGAGAAACCTACCCATCAATTCAGCTGACAAGTGTTGACTATCAGCAGCACTACCGCCATTGCCACAAAAAATAACCTTGTTACCAGTTTGCAGGGTGCATCGTACCATATAAGCAAAGTCTGAAATATCTTGTGCAATGTCATGCATTTGCAAAATTGTAGCACTTGTCTTATCAATATATTCTGTAATTGTCATTGTCATTATTGCTTTTCCATCATGTGTGCAAACATTTTGTTTGGGTTAATAAAATCCATAATACGTTGTCGCTGTTCAGGTAAACGCTGTGCAAACACACTATAATGATTAATGCGTTCACTTATAAAGCCGTGTAATTGGTCTTTGTATTTGTGATAGTTATCAAAGCTGCTAGTCCACTCACTAGGGTACACAAACTCTGGCAAATAGATTTCACTATATGATGCGCGATTGGGAACAATGGGTACACAATTGACCAAGGTGCCCTCAATCATGCTCATGCCTAGATTTTCATGCAGTGAGCAGCTAAAAACTATCTTGCTTTCAGCTAGTTTAGCATAATACGCTTCCTTGGTCAATTGATGTTTCTGCGTTATGAACACATCAAAAGTATTGCCAAGCTCTTCTGCAATTTCCGGTTGCTTATCATGGTTATAGCGATGTGGCCACATTACCCTGTCAATTTTTGTAACATTTTGATATTTTTCCAGTGTATCCAATAGATACATGTATGGCTGCCCTGCTACTATTGCCTTGGCATGATCCTTTTGAGGAATGTCCAGATTCTGTAGAAACATGTCACGATGAAAGTTGGTTGCAAAGTAAGTGTTGTCGCTAGCGTAATAAAGGCTACGTTCAAAGTGCTGTGGCCACGCAGGACGCATCTTGTATCCCAGGATGTCGCTGGGGTCATATGCACCGGCATGCGCAATACCATGGATGGTCCAATTTGTTCCCAATAGGTCGCGCATGTAGGCAACTTGAATTAATGCTGGATTCCAAAAATCAGTAAAAAGAATAACAGCATCGTCTGGTACTTGATTCTGTTGCATCATATTGGTAAACTCTGCAAGCTGAGTACTCTTCCAATAGTTTGTGTCTGCAAAGTCCAAAAACGCGCCCTTGCTAGTCATTTGGCTACGCTGCTTGCCAACTACAGTAATTGAAGAAGGACCGCCAGTATGGCGGTCCCACTGTTCTGGCACTTGATCATACCATTGCTTTGTGTAGCGAGCATCCAACGGTTCAAGCGCAAAGATAATTTTTTGCGTCATATCAGTCTCCAAAGTCAAACAATCTATTGGCGGTTGAAGCAGTATCTGTATAACCACTTACAATACTACGTGAGTCCAAGAAGCTAGCCGCAGCATCAATAATATCCATTGGACTTTCACTCTTGAGCACATCCTCAATAATCTTGGTTGTAACTAGAACTTCAGTTGGTGCCCACGGGCTAATATCCAGTTTGCCTTTGCGCGCCGCCACAGTGGTAAAATCCAATGGATCAAAATCACCAGCAACTGCCATACTAAGGTCAACATTTTGGTTACAAAGTTGCAACGTTTTGATGTTAACAAAGACGTTGTGTGCCATCACATAGAGATAGGCGCTTGTGTCCCAGCTAGTTTTACCAACCTTGTCAATCTTGTTCTTCTTGCCTTGCTCAACCCACAAGCTGGCGTCATTAAGTAATTCTTTGTCCTTGAGTACTTCATCTAGGTTGAAATCATTAACAATGTCTATTAGTTGATTGCCCTCTCTAGATTGCTTCATGGCCCAAGCTGCTTGCATTGCAGCAACGTCAGGTACACCATGATTGTAATAGCACAAGTCTCCTGCTGTCATACGCTCAAAGATGGGGCTGTGTGCGGGCAAAGGCAAGTCGCTACCGTGAAGGTTTTTATCATCTACAACTGGCACGCCGCCCATAATCATCTTTTTGTTGTTGACTACTACATCACCGTACATCTGACCTTTTGTTGCCATAATGAATGCACTTGCTGCATCATATGTTACCTCAAGGCTGGGGTTGACATATTTGTTGAGCATGCGTTTGATAGCGGTGTAGTACACACTATACTCATTACGGCTTACTCCCAAGTAGTGCAGGTGGTCATATTTGCCTTCTTCAAGAAATCCTTCATCACGCAACCAAATTAGCTGCTTGAGAATAATGACAAGGTTTTTGCTAGTTGATCCACCAAAGCCCCAACCCTCGAAAGGAAAATGCTTGGTCTCGTCAAACCAATACCGCGCCTCAGCTAGGTTGCGGCCCTGCATTGAGTTTAACAGTTTGGTCTGATGCTTACGGTGCTTGACAAACCAATCATTGTTAAATTTGGTGTAATCAAGACACTGGTTAAAGTCCTTGATGCCGTTACGTGAACTATAGGGCTCACTCGCCGCCAATGTGGGCACATCCAACACCATGCTGTAATCAGCAGTATGCTCAAGATAGTTGAGAATTTTGGTTCGTACCGTATCGTCTGTTTTAAACTTGGCCCAGTCCATCTTGAGAACACCAGTAATGATCTGGAATCCGCCACTGTCGCCAAGGATAAAGCTATTCTTGCGATCACGCTTTTGGATCATGGGCTCTTCAATATCAGCCTTTGCGGTATCAAGTTGCGCGTGGCCAGCTGAGTATAGCCCCCACTTATATTTAAAATAGTTGTTATCTGGCTTGAGAAAGTCTAGACCTTCTTTGCCTAGCTCAAAGCCCTTGGGTACACGAGTGCTTGGGTTAGCTATTGTGTCCACGTAGAAGCCACTGATACTTGGTAGAAAGACTGCGTAATCTTTGTTCGCCTTGCTGAGATCAATTGTCATATATGTTCCTTGAATATCTAATGATTATAGCAGGTTATCAGAAAACGTCAACTGATAACCTGCTATGTGTCTATTTAGGCCGTGGCCCATGGTGCAGTAAACATACCCACGTGAATCTTGAGTTTTTTCGGACTGCGGGTTGGGCTCATGCGTACATTTACGTCAAATGTAACAGCCTGACCTCTATTTGTAGTGTCAATGGAGAAGTCATAAATTAACTTGTCCTGTTGCAAATGATTCAAGTATTGAATAAACAAATGCCGCACTGGGCGGGGGTTTCCAACCTCAAGTACGCCATCCCAAGGTTCAATAATCTTGAGTAGGTCATATTTGATGTCGTTAAGGCTAATAGTAGTTGCCATGTTATTGGTCCTTTGGAAGGACGGCGCAGCCGTCAATGGTTAGTGGAAAGGAATTTTAGAGTTGCGCCATTTTCACCATCTTCACTCACAGTGATTTCCATAGCGCGCCCTGGGTATTTGTCATGAATAGTGGTTGCCAATTCACCGGCAATCATTTCACAGCTCTTGTAGTCTAGTTTCATGGTGCCATCTGCAAACATCTTTTCCAACCAGCGTTTGAATTGAATAAACTCAATATCACGGTCATCATGAAATACTTGGATACCAACATGGAAGTGAAATATGTGGCGATGTATGTAGCCCAAAAAGCTAACATCATCGTCACCGCCAGTAGCCAGATTGGGATCTGTTAATGCTGCTGGATATTTATGCAACCCTTCTTGTCTAAAGGTAACCCAAATCGTAGTTTGAGCATGTTCTAGTACGTGCGTCATTATTCGTCCTCGTCGATAATTACAGATTTGATTGTGATGTTGCTTGGTGTTTTGGTTGGCGTGTCCGATTGGACATCTACTAGGCCTTCTCGTGCCGCCCAGGCCTGCGCAATTTTCAATATCTCCCACAGTTTCCAATCAATTGCTTGTTGATATTCCAGCATCTTGGCTTGATAATCAGCCTGATCTAGTTCTTCTACTGCGGTGTCATCTTGAATTACTCTAATCTTTTTAACCATTACATGCTCCTAAACAAATGCGGGCATAATGACCGGCCCGACATTGTCAAAATAAAATTGATATTAGCCATTCATTGCGGGCATAATATATGTGTATACGCCAATACCACTATCAACTTCAATCTCACAGGCCCCTTGATCACTGAACCGAACAACTTGTGTGCCGCCCAGTTTGAGGATGCTGAGAAATTGTGATAGTGGCCAGCGCCAGGTTGTTGACAGTTGACCTGTAATGTTATCAGCAAATACACGCCGACCAATAACTCCGCCCTCTGTGCTACCTACTTCAAAGACCAAGCTGTCGCCTTCTGTTTTGACTGCAAATGCTGGATCAACTCTTGAATAGATGCTTGCTGTCTCTTCCAGTTGTGCCACACGCTGTTGGGCGGGCGTGATCTCAACTTGATAGGTTACACCACGGAACGTGGCAACCTTCATGGTTTCGTCAACTACCTTTTTGCTCATAAAGCGATACTGGTCTTTGCTACCGTCATTACCAGTAAAAATCAATGTGGTGGGAACCGTATCACCGCTACGATCTGTGCGTTCAACCTTGATAGAGGCGCCAGCATCCCGATAGCAGGAAAGTTTTGTAAGGCTACTAAGTAGCCCAAGACTTCCCATACCAAAATCACCTTCAAAGTCTGGTACCACATCATGTAGCAATCCTGTCATGATAACAGTTTTTTCAGGGTCCATGGCTGCTAGTCCAGTGCCAGTCGCCGTGCCATTTATTCTGATATTCTCGATAATACCGAGACCATTTGTGTGCTTGATTATATCAAGCAATACGCTTTTGATATCCATTATTTTATCCTTGTAATGGGTTAATATTTGTTAATCTGTTCTTGATAACTCATTGTAACATAAGAGTTTTTTGATAGCAACCTAAAAGTCAAACAAATCGTTAAAAGTTGTCTTGGTTTCAGCCCTAGTAAGGTCCCACTTTAGGGTGCCCAACAAGTTACTGATTTTCTTGGTTATAATTACTTCTTCCATGGCATTATCATCGAACGGTAGATCTTGATACCATTCCGGGATACGCTTTTCGTCAGTTGGAATGCCGATACTAGCTATTCCCAGTGGATTTGGCTTCAGTCTGCATACGATAGTTTTCATACCGTCAACAATTTCCATGCTGTATTGATCACTGTTCATATCACGTAAACGGTTCCAATTGATAGCAGCCATAACGTGGCCAACACGGCACTTGCTGGTCTTGTTCCATTCACGAGTGTATTTTGTAAGATTGTTGACTCGCTTTGGTGTGCCCTTTTCCCAGGGTGCCATAGCGCGGAACTCCTTGCGGAATTCTCGTATCCTGGTTACTATATTTTCTTCAGTTGCACCTTCAAGGGTTGATTGCAGGATCTCTTTGAGGAATTCCTGCATATATTCAGGTGTATCACTACGTTTGATCTCAAGTCCCTTTACATCCAGCTTGCCGCGCTTGCCATCAGTATCAACCCTAATTCCTTTATTATCATATACCAGCAGACCATAACGCTTCTTGCTAATAAAGATTCCACGTTCAGCTACTGCTTCGCGCGCGCCAGCAATAATACGACCGTAACGTTCAGGACAATTATGTGCCTTCTCCATGTAAGCAGGGAATGTGGAATTGACTTGCGCGCTAATTGCGTCATAGAGTTCAATAATTGTGTCTTTATCCCAATTAAACTCGCCACTTGCTATCTGTGGCTTGAAGATGGGATATGCGCTAAAGTAAACTGAGTTATGTACTAACATATTATTAGCGAAAAACCAAGGATGATTATCATTCTTCATTCCAATGTCATATACATCAGTAGGGGCGTCATTCTTTACCTTAGTGACTCTTTTGACTTTCGCCCGCTTCAGAGAAATATTTCTAGGAGTTAACTGTTTCGCAAATTCTTTAAATTTATCCAAAACATCGCTAGCTAAATCGCCAACCTTATTGTTAGAAACTTGTAACATAGCAGCAATGCTAATTGCCAATTCGTCTGTTATTTTATCCACCATTGTTTAATTCTTTCCATAATTTTAGTAGGATCATCATTATACTCAGATTCCCATATTTGTAACACATCAAATCCTCGATCCATTGCTTCTTCGGTTTTTATTTTATCTCGTGCCCACACGTCTCTCGCGGCCGCACCAGATTGCTTGATAACAAAATCAGCTTGGTATTTTGTTGGGTTACAGTGCCAGTAATCTCCATTAAATTCCACAATTTTCATTTTCTCAGTACAAGTCACATCATAAAAAACCGGAGCATTTAACTGTTTGGACCATATACAGAACTGTTTATCTACGTACGAATATTTGATCGGACCAACAAAAGAAATAAAATCTTGAACAAATATTTTTTCAGCTTTTGATGTAAATTTTGATGCGTGGTTATATCTGTCTGCAAAAATTCGTTCGGCCCCTGCTTGATCGACTGCGTATTTTTGCATAATGAATTGAATGTTTGAGCTATTTCCTCTTGCAACACAATATTCGTTCCATTTAATTTCGCCTTTGCCTCCGTATTTCTGGCAGAAATACTCTATGCTGTTAGTGTATTTCTGTCGTTCACAATATTCGTCCCATTTCAGCATACCAATTTTCTCGCCATGCTTGTTGATGAAATTTTCTACGGTAGATGCTCGCCCTCGGTTAAACTCATCAAACTGCTCTTTATTCCAGCCGTATTTCTTGGCCTTGTATTCGAGACTATTTGATGTAGATTGTTTCTGTTTGTATTCTTCCCAACGCCTTGCTCCATCCGTGTCACCGTATTTTAGAATTAAATTGGCTAACGTAATCGATGTACGTGCTGCCAACTCTGGATCTACTAAGATTGCATCGTGGTGATGTTTCTTATATTCGGTACCATTTTTAAATTTTCCCGTGCAGTTATATTTAAAATGAGTCCATTGTAATCTAGACGCTGTGAAGCCGCATTCCTTACAAACTGGCATTATTATTCTCCTATGGTGCTATCGCCATAGTATTTATCATTTTTAATTGATATCCAGTGAAATAATTATATCATCTTCGTTTATATCTAAGGGAGTCACTTCTATCAATTTACCACATCGTTCAACCATTACTGAATGATCCTCTGTGACTGTGACCACGTTGCCAAATTCGTCTTCTATTTCGTATAGCTGTTTTCCTACTGGATGCTTATAAACATAGTTAATATGTCCCATGTATGGTTCATCACGTGTTTTGTCATATGACATAACCATGATTTCGTCGTCGTATGCATATTCTTTATTTGTGTCTGTGTCTAGTATTTTTCTATTACATTGCTCATGTAGTTCAGCTATAGACATTCCCCCACGTGACGTTTGAATCACAGCATCGCCTGTCAGACTGTCAGTGTCACCATAAATAATAGCCTTACCAGTATGATCATACTTGCCTGTTATAGATTCATTACAAGACGATGCCAGGTGCCGCGTGACTGATCGGCCAGTTAGTGTTGTACTTTGCCCAAGCCGCTGATCAAAGAACCGACTACCAGGGTTTAGCAACGCGCCATAAAGGCTGTTGAGGTTAATTTTCTTTACCAGCTGGCGCTTATCCCAATATGCAAACTCAGCTTCCTTGCCTACCACCCCATCGAACTCATCTGCCTTGGCCTGCATTTCTTTACGTTCAGCATACCAACGCGCCAAAAGTCCTGGAATCACTCCCTGCTTCTCAAACGTAAAGATTGTGCCGTTACTAGTAATGCACCAGGGTTTACCATTATTGAATACCAAGTCATAAATCTCAGCGCCGCTAGCATCATGACTATTACCGTCCTCGAAATCCAAGGTAAGAGGTATGTCACGATTCTGGTCCATGACCAGTTCATATTCATGGCAGGCAAATTTACCATCCCAGTAACGTGCAATTGGGTTCTCTTTCCACTTGGCCTTGGCATCTTCAATCTCGGGACCAGTAATACTGTGCCTAACTTGCCCAATAATACATTCAGTACTCATGTTGCATGCTCTTAATATGGATGGATACAGGCTTTTCAAGTCAATGCTACCAATCCAGTCGTGCAATCCCTTGACGGGATTAGCCACATATGCGCCAGCGGCTTGGGTATGTTCCAGGCCACGGATTTTGTCGGGGACAATTAGCCCACGACTGTGTGCCTCGTTAACAATAGCTTGGTCTGTTTGTGCCACAGCGCCCATCGTATTGGGGAGAAGCACCCCATTGGCATGCGCAAGCACATTGCTCAAGTCAATAAACTGTAGTTTGTCATCCAATGCGCGTAGTAGGTCAGTATCTTGAATGTTATAAGCAATAAACTTCTTGAAGTCGTTGTTGTATAGTTGGTCCAACGTTCCCTGATAGTCTATCTTCTTATCACCCAGCTCATGCTCTGAAATAGCATTAAGGCTGTAGCTGTGCATTTCATGATAGGTGTACTTGCGATACAATTGCATGTAGTCCAAATGCACCCGACCGATAAGATCATAGGTATCATTTGACTTGCCATGTTCTTCGTATGTACGCTTCTTGGGAAACTGATCCCACATGCATAGCTTGCGAGTATAGTCTCTTCCCAACACTCTGGAAATACGGTTGGTAATATAGGGAATGTCGAATCCTGCACTGTTCCAGCCGCTGAGAATGTCAGCATCATCTATCAACTCCAAAAATGTATGTAACAATTCTTCTTCAGAATCCATAAGGATAACGTCATCAAAGCTACCGACAATTTGTTCAGCATCAGCTTGTGTCATGCCCTTGGGCTTGATGACAAGGCAGACTGTCTTGTTAATCCATTTGAGATGCACGCCAACAGCGGTAATCATATTGAATGGATCATGGGGTGGCGCGAAGCCTAGGTCTTTGTTGAACTCAACCTCAATGTCGAAAAACCCAATGTTGAGCTTGGGAACAGGTGCCTCAAGGTAGTGATCAGATATGCATCTAAACACCACATTCATGTCGCTCTCAAACAGGCGTTTACCGGCGAACACCTTCTTTTCCTTTTGGAATGCCTTGCCACTCGAAGTGCTAAAGCGACCAAGAGGCTTACCATATATACTGGTAAACTTGCCTTTGGGGTCTGGATAGTAAAATACATAACGAGCAGGATATTGTGTGTGAACACGCTTGCCTGCATCATTACGCTCGACTACAAAAATAGTGTCACGATTGCGATCGTGAAAAGCGTCTACGTATATGGTATTTCTCCTAATTATAGATTTTGTTTTAACTTTGCCATGACCACAGCGTCGCCTAGGCCGTCAATGCAAACAACTTCGTCATGTCTTTTCTTATAAACAGGACGTCCACCAATGGATTTACTCCTGTTTCTATTGATATCTTCAAACTCAACCAAGCATTTCGTAATATTTACCACTTGTGCTACCACAGTCCGAGCGCGGGTATAGGGGGCAACAATAAAGCTACCAACTCGCATCTCCTGACCCAAGCGATCATAAGCAACCTCTAGTGATGTTTTCACAATCCTGACTCCATCTTTCGCATGCATCGTTCTTCTTGGCTAAACAGGATACAGTGACGGGGATCAACAGTAGCGCCGCCATCGGCACCATTCTCCTTGATAATTTCAAGAAGAACCATACGGGTGTAAACAAGCCTATTTATACGACTAATCTGCCCATACTCAAGAGTCGCCGTACTTTTGCGAGGATGACGTATGTAAATTACCCAGTCGCCAACTGACAGTTGGCAACCGAATTTGTCAAAGATCTCTTCCGACTGCGACAAGGATCGCCTCCACGTCATCTAGATCTTCACGCTTGTCGCTTAGATCAGCTTTGTATGCGGTACGGATTGCCTGGTTAATCGTGGCAGGTTTAATGTCATACTGCTCACTAATAGCCTTGACGGTATCTTTAAGGCCCAATTTCAAGGTGTCAACTTCTGTCAATACCTGAATACCTTCAGTAATCAGTTCTTTTAATTTTTGGGTTTCTTCGCTAGAAAATGATCTACTCATCATTCATCCTTTTCAAATGTGGGAAATGGACAGT
>Ga0136588_1000603_pt1 | contig 12934 bp, 10 predicted proteins | sample AntRauMFilla1564_FD_104782 | JGI IMG/M metagenome (GOLD analysis project Ga0136588, IMG submission 104782) | Saline lake microbial communities from Rauer Islands, Antarctica - Metagenome Filla 1 #564 | ecosystem: Environmental > Aquatic > Non-marine Saline and Alkaline > Saline | place... | reverse complement strand
ACTGGCTCGGCACAATGGCAATCTGCGCTCGACTCACAACAAACGTTTGTATCCGAGCAAATAAACGCACCTGCCACGGCGCTGCAGTCATGTCTTTGATATATTCATCGAGTGTCACCTTTACTCCAAAACGAAGTCTCCCTTGTTCCCAAGCATAATCGCCACCTAGCCGAACCAAAAATGGCTTTTTCCTTAGTTTTGCCACCACCAAAGCCGGCAACCCAACGCTCATTGGATCAAGGGCGTACACCACATCAGCAGTTTTGCTTTCTTTCCACAACTTCCACGCAAACACAACATGCCGGACCACTTTTGGGTAGTGACGAACCCACCCAAACGGCACCGTCAGTACTTCAATATCATGACCTGGTAATTCTGACTCCAGCATGAGTGCATACGTAGCTGGACCACCTATTTCTGGTGGATAGAGACCGGTTGCAAGCGCCACTTTCATAATGCTTTTATTCTATCATCAACCTCTGCAAGTGTGTGTACTACTGGTATTCCTTGCAGGTATCCGTCAGATTCTCCAGCGGACTCGCCACGAGTTATCAAGAAACAGTACGAATCAGGAAGAGCTTGCTTGACCGACAAACAATGCTCGATTCTGTCATCAATAAAAATAACTTGTTCTGACTCAGGAAATTGTCCAATTGCTTCTTTTATAATCTTTGTCTTATCGCCAGAAAGCACAAAAACTTTATTTACTTTTGTATCCATTCCCGCTTCGGTAATTTTTTGTCTTTGGTACTGCTCATCCCACTGTGCTGATAAACCTAAAGTAGAAGACACGATAAATATATCTTCAAGATTCTTAGTTCTTAAAAAATCAGCTACGTCAGAAAAAACCAACTCTGGGAATGAAACGCACTGGAAACTTGCTTGAGTACCAGCCAAGTGTCTCTGCTTCGTTTTTTCTAATTCTAGGTAGAGCGTTTCCACATCAAATAATGTTCGGTCGAAATCAAGGAAGTATTTCATACAATCTCCATTATTTTTCGCGCTAACTTTCGAGAGTCGTGGCGAATCAAACTTCGTTTCAAGGTGTCACCACTGACAGTTTGTACGACTTCGGTCGCCAGTAAGTCGGCTGTAATTACCTGACATTCACCAGCTGCGTAGTTCATTTTTACTGATAGCTCATTATCAGCCTGATACTTTTTTAATAAATCTTTTGGGAAAGGCGTTTTATTTACAAACACTACGTCAGGAACTTTTCCAATATAGGCAGATATTTCAGCCAGATGTTCTTGCACACCCATGCCTGTGGTTTGACCTAGCTTGGTCATCAAATTACACACGTACGCAACTGTAGCTTTTGAATTTCTAATTGCCTCAGGAACACCGTCTACTACGACATTCGCTAGTACACTAGTATATAAATCTCCTGGACCAAGAACAATCAAATCAGCGCCCAGGAGCGTGTCTTCAGCTCGCTCTGAGATAGTCGCACCGGGAGTAAGGGAGAGCTTAGTGATTTTGTGTTTTGTACGTTCTGTAGTCGGCTCATCGATATCATGCTCGCCGGTAACAACTTCCCCGTCAGAGTACGCCGCTAGCAAATCAACTTTCTGAGTAGTGACCGGAACCACCTTTCCTTGTACTCGTAATACTTTTGCGGCTGCGCGGATTGCTTCTTCTTCTGAGCCGAGAATATCTGTCAGTGCCACCAGCAGCAGATTGCCAAAATTGTGTCCGGAGAGACCCTTACCTTTATCGAATCGATACAAGAAGAGCTCGCGAAGCAGTTCTTCATGATGGTCAATATCACTTGCAAGCGCAGCTAGAGCCATTCGAACATCTCCTACCGGCAAATACCCAAACTCATCACGTAGACGGCCAGTTGAACCACCTGAGTCAGCCATTGTTACGACTGCACTAAGATTCACTTGTTTTTGGTAGCGCTTTAACCCCTGCAAAACAGTATGAGTCCCTGTACCGCCACCAATGACAACAATGTTCTTTTTCATTACTAGACTATAACTACCCGTAGACGTGGTTAGCGACTTTACTTCTTGTTAAATAATGGCGTAAATACTGATTCTACCATCTTCTGTGCAATTAAATCCCAATCGTACTTTTCTAACGCTAATGCTTTAGCTGTTTTCACCACCTCACTTACCTTCTGTGGGTTATTTACGATATCCTCCACCGCGGCTACAATCTGCTCAGGACTATCTACATCTACTGCCCAGCCTGTCGCTGCTTTATCCGGGTTTTTATTTGCATCAAATAAAAAATCTGCTATTCCACCCTCTTGCGTCGCGATAACAGGCAGCCCGGCTGCCATCGCCTCGACGAATGAATTACCCATACCCTCACTTCTAGACGGCCGGATAAAAATATCACACGCTTTTAAGTACTTAGGCATCACTGCATGAGATATCTGACCTTTGAATAAAACTTTATCAGCAACGCCCATTTCCTGTGCCTGCTTTTTCAACGCAGCTTCGTCAGGACCAATACCAAAAACCACAAACTTACTATTTGCAGGACTTTGCACCATAGCCGAAATAACATCATCGATGGCATTCTTATGAACGAGCCGTGAAGTGGTCACTAGCACAACATCACCCACACTCAACCCAAGCTCCTGACGCACTTCACTCAAATCTTGGTCTGTATATTCTTGCGTGAAATGTGCGGTATTAACTGCGTTAGGAATTAGAATTGTACTCCCAGAAAAACCCATATCTTTTGCCCACCTACCTAGAAAATTTGAAATTACTTGTACTTGGTCAGCACGAGTAAATGCTTCAGTAAACGACTTACCGAATAGTTTCATCTTCTTGAGGATATACGCTGGCGGGTCGCCTTCTTGTAAGGTAAGCACATACTGCACATCTGGAAATTTCTTTTTAAACTTACCAGCTGGAACTCCAGTAGCGTGAGCCATCATTGCCCATACTCCATCGTACTTATATTTTTTGTGGAGTTTTTTAGCAACGTAATATGCCCACCATTGATAAGTGAGTTTATTCAGCTGCAAGGGAATTTTCTTCAGGTCAGCCATGGAGGGATTCTTGGCTACGTAGCCAATCCGGTGCACCAGGACATTTCCAATCTGTTCTACTTTTGGTAACGTTGAGTCGTACCAGTTGCACACCAAATGAAACTCAAACTCTTCAGGAGATAATCTGTCAGTAATTTCTTGTATTGCTACCTCAGCACCGCCAACATGTTTGGGAAAATACGCGAGAGAAAATATCAAAATCTTCTTTTTCATAGCCCCAGTCTACCAAATATACAAAAGAAAAGCGCAGCTCCTGCAGATACGAGATACGCTAGGTATTGCTAATATGGCTGGGTTAGAACTATAGCTCTTTTTTGCTTAACTCAATTCTGCTTCGCAAGAAATTTGCATAGGCAAAACGGACCTGGTTAGCAAAGGCATCTCCTGAACCAATCGACTTCGTTAGTGCTGTACGTTTGCTGAGCGACACTGCGGCTTGAGCCTCATAGGTATCCATTGCATATATCTGATCCGCGCTCCCAAGAACATAACGTAAAATAAATTTTGTGTACCAAGGAATGCTAGCCAGTTTTTGGTCAGCTAGTGTAATCAAAAGCGGTAAATCACCTTTCTGTTTGGAGAAAAGGGCCGCTAGAGCGCCGTAGCTAGCGAACAGTGACCACTGGAACATGTACGAATTATTTTTCTTTAGAGTTCTCGCCACTGAGGCACCAAGAACTGGTAATAGATATTTATCTAAACTATTTCCTCTCCCCACTCTGTGCAGGGTTACGTTAGGAGCAGGATTCTCATCGGCAATGGCATCTTTTGTGAATTTAGTAGTCACTACATCAAACTGTACATCCGGCAAAGCCTGCATCAGATCGCTTAATGCCAGCTCGGCGGCACCAGCATATGGATAAAAAGTCGTCGAGAAAACTAATACTCGTTGATTTGCAGCCGAGACTGTTCCAATTTCTTCTTTTATTTTTTTCACCCAGTCGGTCAAAGTGTGGTTTTGTTTCCAACCCAACTCTTTTACCTGGTGGTTTTCTACCCCGCCGTTCATTCGGTTCCCTTTTCGCTCCGGCATTAAAATAACCTCATCGCCAAACATCTTTGCCACCTCCAGCACTGAGAAGAGCTGGTCAGCTCCGATGCCATACCCATCTCCCTTGCCGTATTTTCCGGTCAGGATGATGCCGTCCACAATATCGTACACGTGGGTGTAATTGCGTGTTTGTGTTCCTGGGGCAGTCACTGTTAGTGGTTGACCGCTCCGATGGAGCTCTGTAAAGATACGGATTAACGTCCCGTAAGGTCCAGACATTTCCCTTGGACCGTAGACATTGTAAAAGTACGTAATGGCGTACTCTACACCAAACCAAACCGAATAATTTTTTACTAACTCTGTATTGGTAGCCTTTGTCCACGCGTACGGACTCTGATCACGACCATCACCTTCGTCGGCGAATTTGGTTGACGAACCAGCGTATACAATCTTGCAACCGCGCCGGCGACAAAACTCTAACACTGCGAATGTACCTGTCTTATTTAAATCCCACACTTGCTCAATATCTTCAAAACTTTTTTCTGTTCGAGCATACTCTCCCAAATGAAACAGAATATCGGGAGTTTCTGTTATATGCTCAGCGATGTCTTTTGAGTGCCCAGTACGGTACACCACCCCATCAACGTGATTCTCAGGCGTACCGGTAAAATAGTTGTCTAAAGAGATAACAGCATACCCTTCTTTTGTGAGCCGTTCACACAAATGTGAACCGACAAATCCGGCTCCGCCGGTTACCACTGCTAATTGCTGCTTTTCTTTCATGCTCTGTATATTACCAAAAATTACTCACTTTCGTTACGCCGCGGAGAAAGATAGACTGCTAGAATTCCGAGCAGAATTAACACACACAAAGCTACGTAGGTTAAACGTTCTGATTGTGGGAGTGACTGGGCTACTGACGCTGTCTGCGGAACGGTTCTTTCTTTAAATTCATCTTCTAAAGCAGCCAGTACCAACTCTTGTTCGGGAGCAACATTTTGTCGTGAGTCAAACGTTGCGCTAATTCTTTGGGTTGGCAAAACTACAGACTGACTCACGCTTGGCGAAGCAAATGATGTGGCACTTTTATTTGATTCAGGAAGGACGCTAGCAAGAAAAACCCTCTGAGTGTCATACACCGCAATCATCGGGTCAAATTCAGTGGCTACATATCCTCTAGGCAGGGTGATGGTTTGGTTTGGAAGCAAAATAGAATACGGAGGAAAAGTAAAATCAGTCACACCCTTGACCGCATATCCAGAAATATCTATTTCATATGGTGAGTCATTATTAACCTGAATATCTCCTTGCTGGTTTTTAGTCAACGATAACTCTACTGGCAAGATAGTAATCTCATGACGAGCAACCTGCCGCTGTCTTTTGTATTCACCCACAACTGTCACCACATATGTCCCTGGAAATAAAAAAGCGTGTGTAGGTTCTTTAAGCACAGCAGTCGAACCGTCACCAAAATTCCACTGATAATCTAATGAATACACAAATTGCTCTCCAACTCCCGAGGGATGCACCGCAAACTCGATAAGCTGATTTACGTAGCCGATTGTTTGGGCGTCGACTGCTAGCTGCAGCGTTACATCAGGCAACACAAGCTTAACTGTCTGAGTACTGTTATTGTTTGGGCGCTCACGCACCACCACTGATTCAACTTCGTCGCCATTCTCTTCTTCCTCCTCTTCTTCAACCACAGTGAACGAGTCCGAGTACACGCCTGGCGTTGCCCTGGCAGTAACCCAGCCGCCAGTTGTATATTGAGCCGTTTCTTTTGTGACATTATCACCACCAACTGACTGCCAATCATCTCCACCAGAAACCGTATCTATCTTTTGTCCTGAAGCGGTTTCTAGGATCAAGTCCGAGCCGGAATTCACTAACGCTCCGGTATATAGTAAAAAAGCCGGACCAGGGGCCGACTCTTCTGAAGTTCTTTCTAACACGACTGTAGTTTGAGAGGGGATTGTACCACTCAGCGTAATGTTTACATTTTTCTCATCAGTCAGTAACCAACCATCGACATTTACAGCTGAACCAGTGTTAGTCAACTCTATCCACTCATGATTTGCGGAGCTGGCTGAACCCATCCAGGCTATCTCACTAATAAAGACAGCTGCTTGCGCACCAACAGGCATAAGCGCAAACAAAGTACCGACAATTATTTTACTGAAACGGTGTTCTGTCTTGGTCATTATGTTTCAACATTTTTTTAATTACCTGTGGGTCTAGCGGCTGCTTTTCTCGAGCGGTAGCTGCTGGCTGAGACGCAGCTGGCTTTGCTTGCTCAGGATTTTGGGCTGGCTGCCTGGCCTGCTTGTGAGCAGCAATAACACTTCCCACCTCTTGAGGTGAGACAACAACCGGACCAGTCTCAAGCGGTCGACGTTGAACAAACATTTCCGAGCGCTTAGGTTGTTCCGGAGTAGGCTGCTCTACCTTTTTTGGTGCTATTGATTCTCTTGGCTGTCTTGACTGTGCCGGCTCTTTGTCTGACGTCTTTGTAACCGGACCGGCTGCAGCTGCCTGCTTCAACACATCCGCCAAAGCAGACTTCAAGTCGCTTTGTGGTTTTACTTCTGCTTTGTTTGGTTTGGGTGATTTATCTGACCGATTATTTCTTTCGGGTCTTTCGGGTCCTTTTGACTCAGTTGGCAGATTACTTTTTTTAGACTCTGGGTGCTTTGATTGCTCAGGTTGTTTTGACTGCTTTTGCTCTGGTTTAGTCTCGACTGAAACAGAATTATTCTTTTTAGGCTCATCTGATTTTGTCATCTTTGACAAAATAGCTCGCAAATCATCCGGGCTTTTACTTTTATGTGGCGAGTCTTGCTTTTGGAAGCTTGGCTTATCATTTGAACGAGGTGCAGACGTAGCAGGATTTTGCCCAGTCCGGTTATGGGCAGGTACTGCATTAGTACCAGCTGGTTTGTAGCTGTTATTCTGCGGACTTTTATTACCCCCAGCTTGCCAAGCTTGCTTTCGGTTATCATTCTTTTTCGGTGATTCATTCTTTTCAGGCGTGTGGTCTCTAATAACTTTTTCTTCTACATCAACTCGACGCCTAGCGTACACCTTCCTACTCGACTCGATAACCATCCCTTTACAAGACACTGCTGGGTACTGGACCGGTGGAAGTGTTTTGGCAGAAAATGGTTGAGAACCAACACCATCAATCATTAATGTGAGGTAGATTTGTGCAAAACCTAAGTTCACTAAGTCAGCGGCTTCAAAACGTGGTGCAAAAACTGTCTCAAGCACCTCTCCATCAAACGGACCAACTCGAAAAGCCACTGTCGTTCCGACGTTTCCAAACACAGCATCACGCACTTCGTCTTCCATCTGTGCAATGTACTGGTGCGCAATAATTAGGTTTAAGTGATACTTTCGAGCCTCAGAGAGAATGTTCGCAAACGTTGCATTGGCAAAAGACTGAAACTCATCAACATAAAAATAAAAGTTCGGCATGGTTTTCATTTGCTCAACCGGAAGATTTGCTCGACTCATCGCCGCTAGATAAATTCTGGTCGTCAACATCGAACCGAGCAAGTTGGCATTAGTTTCACCAATCAAACCTTTTGAAAGGTTCATGATGAGGATTTTCTTATCATCCATCAGTTGTCGAATATCGAAACTTGAATTTGCCTGACCGATGATATTTCTAATCAGCGGGTTACCCGTAAACTGACCAATCTTGTTTTGAATCGCCGGTAGAGCATCAGCAGCAAATCGTTCAGTGTAGTTGGCAAACTCACCAGTCCAGTACTGTTTTACAGCCGGATCTTTACAGTATTCAACCACCTTTTCACGATAGGCTTTATCAATAAACAATCGGTTTACCGACAACAGTGTCGTGTCTGGATACTCAATCAAAACCAACAGGGCGTTAGTGAGGATGTATTCCATTCGTGCACTCCACGCATCAACCCAGATTTTTTTGAAAGTCGACATCAAGCCCGACACCACCAAGTGACGCTTGTCAGCGCCAACGTCCTCCATAATATTGAAAGAGATTGGATTATCGAGATCAAACGGCGCAAAGTATACAACGTCTTTTACTCGATGTTCAGGCACGTATTCAAGCAAAACTTCTGCAGCTGAACCGTGCGGATCGATAAACGCGACCCCTTCTCCATTTTGAATATCCTGAGCTGCCATATTCTCAAGCAGCGTCGACTTACCCATTCCGGTTTTTCCAACTACGTACATGTGTCGCTGGCGGTCTTTGGCTTTTATACCAAAAGAAACATCCTGACCGCGAGCGTCGGTTTTAGCAAAAAAAGTGATCTTGTCGGGATCAAAAGTGGTCATGATAACTTTAGTATATCACTAGTCTTTAAAGCGATTTTCGACATACTCAATCAGGGTGAGAATATCTTCTGTTCGTTGCTCTGAGCCTAGAAGTATTATGACTAATACTCTCTCTTCTCCATTAAAGGTAGCAGTGTGTAATGAGACTGAAGTCTGCCCAGCAGCAATTGTCTCCCCTACTTTTCCACCAACAAAACTATCGATTCCTTCGATTTGATTAAAATTAACCAACCCTTCAAACTCGCCACCAACATATGATGTCGGCACAGCGTTATCAGCTGTTATTTCTAAAATAAACTGCTTCTTCTCGTGAATGTATTTTGTTAATCGATACAAATCTCCAACTGAAGAAACATTTTCTGCACTTAAACCAGACGGGTCAGCAAAATACGAGTCGAGCATACCTATCTGACGAGCCTTAGTATTCATCGCCGTCATAAACTCTTCTCGACCATACTCTCCTGCTAAAACCTCAGCTGCTTCATTTGAAGATTCAACTAGCAGTAGTTGCAACAAGCTATACGTAGAAACGCTACTTTGTTCCCGTAGTCTTGGAATGAGCGACGTGACAAAGTTTGGTGAAGTCACCCAAATTCTTCCGTCTAGGTCTATTTTTTCTGACGCTACCACGGCAGTCATCAGTTTGGTTAGAGAGGCAATCGGCGCGACCTCTTCTAAGTCGCTTGAAGCGAGAATCGTACCGTTATCAATATCAGCAATGAAGTACTGGGTTGTACCAAAATCAGGCACTCTTGGTTCATAGATAAATTCTGGCGCTGCTGCTTCTGCTTTATGCACCAGCACTGGTACTCCTTCTTTTGCTACCGCAAAGAATTTTTCCGCAGCAGCGTCGTCTATTCGAATTCCCCCACCAACAAAATCATCACCTACTTTTTCTGCTCCTGGATATACTGGGTGCCCATGGATAGCAAAATTACTCTGGAATGTAATTACCTTCGGTAAAAAAGCTTGACTGAGATTGCTAAACGTCCGCTCTTGGGTTTTTTCTACCTGGTAGAGTCCTGAAGGAGCGTCCCACCAGGAACCCTTTTCGCCGACACTGACAATTTCTGTACTGAGCAATAATACTCCTCGCCTAAAATAACGTAGTTGATTTCGAGAAATATCAGCTTCGATAAATGTCAGTTCTTGGTCAATAAAAGCGTCACGGGTTTCGGTGAAAAATGTACGTTTTGAAAGTGTTTTTTGAGCACCGAATTCAAGAATTGCTGAGGACTGCGTGTAAGGGTCGATGATAGTAACCACTGGTGTTGCTACTTGGGTAGACTGTGCAACAAATCCGTACCCGCTGACCATAACCAACGCGAAAGCGGTTGCGCCGAGCACGGTTGCAGCTAATCGGGTACCTGAATATTTTTTTGCTTCCCCTGCTTGAGGAATAGGACTTTTTGCTCGAGATCTTATTCGGGGTGGAATAAGCATACCCCGCCCATCTTTTGGCTGGTCGTCATCGTAGGAAAAAAGCTGTACAGGATTATCTGACATATGCTAATCATACCGCACCGACGCGCAAAAAACGTTCGTAACTCACGTTTTTTGTTTACCATAATAGGCAAGATACCACTGCACAAAACTTTTAATACCTCGTTCAAAATCAATGTTTGCCTCGAAGTTTAGCAGGAGCTTCGCTTTAGTTGTATCAGCATAGGTTTCAAACACATCTCCCTGCTGCATCGGCAGTAAGTTTTTCTTTGCTACAACGCCAAGTTCTTTTTCTAACAGCGAAATGAAATGTCTCAGCTCCACTGGCGCACCATTGCCTAAGTTAATAATTTCGTACCCTAGCGGAGTTTGTACTGCTTTTACAAACCCACTCACGATATCTTCAACGTGAGTAAAATCACGCCGTAGATTACCTTCATTATAAATATCAATTGCCTCTCCAGCCATCATCTTTTGTGAAAAACCGAGCATCGCCATATCTGGTCGACTCCATGGACCATATACCGTAAAGAAACGTAAACAGGTCGTTTCAATTCCGTACTGTACAAAATAATTATGAGCCAGAAGCTCGGCTGAGCGCTTAGTGGCCGCATACACCGAGACGGGCCTGTCCGCTGCAGCCGCCTCAATAAATGGCGTTGGGGTAGAAACGCCGTAGGCTGAGGAAGTAGACGCATACACCATTTTGTTTACGCTATTTTTTCGCATCACTTCAAACAACGTCTGTGTACCTAACACATTTGAGTGGATATATACTTCAGGCGCTTCAACTGAATATCTCACTCCTGCCTGAGCTGCTAAATGACAAACCATGTCAAACTGATAGTGAGAAAATAAGGCATTGAGAGCTGACTTGTCAGTGATGTCTAAAAAATAAATTGGTACACCAGGAATTAAATTTGCGGCTCGATCTCGCTTGAGCTGGATGTCATAATAAGTATTGAAATTATCAACCACCACAACCTCATGATTCTCGCGAACCAGTCGTGCGGCTAGCGCGCTCCCAATAAATCCGGCTCCACCTGTGACTAATATCTTCATGCTCTTTGTAGTACCACTTATTACTCCAGAACGTTGCTTTACAAAAACCTCTTACTGTTCAATAGCTTCTGCTGGCAGCAAGGCGGCCTTGGTGTATATATTTGACGGAGCCCAAATCATCCAGCTATCTACACCTGCGTCATAGCTGGCCTGAATTTGCGCCCGTACATCCGCCGCATCATAATCTCCGCCATAGTCAAAATCTTGAATCCAAGTACGTAATTTTTCAGGCCCAAATACTGGCTTTTCATACATCCCAGTAAAAACTGACAGCGTACCACTAGCATTCAACTCCCTAATCGGTGTATGCAAAAAACCTTCCATCGGAGTTGTAGAAGACTGCATTCTTTCTACCCCTGTTTTCATTGCGTGATAGACAACTTCATAAGGATGGTCATTTGGGTCCCCAAGACCCAAATAATTATCCGGATAATGTGAGGGATATACCATTGGGGCAATAAAATCAAAATATGGTGCTGCCCTATCTTGCACTTGACCGATGGACAGGTCATTAAAATTAGTAGTAGTCATTCCAAATAAATCAGCGGAGGTATACGGTGTACTGGAAGCTCGGCCTGTGTTCTCATGACGCACGTCGGCAAAAAGACTCTCATCATCTAATCTTTCGTTTAGGTATTCAAAAAACGCCTCTAGGTTTGCTTGTTTATCTAGCGTTCGTTCGCCATTAAATTCTGAAATAAGTGAAAGTGGGTACGAAATATCCTGCATATTTCCATCACTTGGATATCTGACATAATCAAAATTAAGCTCATCGAAACCAATATTGTACGACTCAACCGCTAGCTCCACTATATGATCCCAGTACTCAGTAGCAGCCACATCGATAAACGACAACCCTTTGCCATCTTTCCAATTAGTGATTCCATCCGCTTTTTTTACCGCCCACTGAGGTGAACGAGTTGCTTCAAACGGGTCTTGAAAGACGGTAATTCTACCGATAACAAACAATCCGTTATCGTGCAGTGTCTGTATCAACTCCGACATATCACGTGCTCCACAGCGAGCATTTTCCCACGCTGGCTGCCAAGCTTCACCAACTGGGTCGAAAGATATTGTTCCTGAATAATCCTTAATATCAATCATCACTGAATTAATCTCCGTTTCCTGCATGAGGGTGATTAATCGCTGACGAAAACTGGGTGTTCCAGCCACACAAGAGGTCATATAAATAGCTTTTACCTGCTCTGGTAGCGGGACATGCTGCACTACTGCGCGGGTGTCGACGACTGGTTCAGGCTCTGGGATAATTTCTGTAGAGATCTGCTCGGCTACTGGTTCGACAATTTGCGTTGATGCCGGAGAAGACTCAACATCAAACAAACCATGGGGCGCAAGCACAACAAACGCAAAAGTAGCTGCGCCTGCTAGTAGTATCGGACCGAAGTAGTTCATGTCCCTATCTTAACCTACCGTTCATCAAAAAGTGTTTCGGTAGTTTCTATGAAGGAGTCGGAGCCACGCTCACCATTTCCGTAATCAATACGAGATAAATACATCGCTCGACGTAAAGCATAGCCAATAACTATTAAAAAGATTCCAATACCAAGTATTGAATACTGGCGCCACGACTCTGGGACTCCTAAAAAAGGAATGATAGTGAGGAAGATTCCAAATACAAAAATGAGAGTTTCTTTTGACACACAGACATTCTACATCAGCGTGATGCAATCTAACAAATATACGTCCATTTCTCCAACAAACTCTATCGGTTGTCTACAATAACGACAAACTCTCCTTTTTGCCTGACCGGTTCAGCTTCTAATATATTGATAATTTCTGCTGCCGTACCAACCAACATCTCTTCATGCATTTTAGTAAGCTCTCTTCCAACGTGTACTTTTGCTTCAGGTAAGTCAGCCAGCAGTGCGGTCAAGGTTTTCATAATACGGTGGGTAGACTCGAAAAATACTACTGGCACTTTGTACTCATGTAAGGTTTTAAAAAATGTCTCGCGCCCTTTCTTTTGCGGAACGAATCCTAAGAATATGAATTGGTTGCCAGAAATTCCAGCTAATGATACCCCAGTCGTAACGGCTGAAGGACCAGGAATCCCTTCAATAAGATGTCCAGCGCTCCGAACTTGT
>Ga0136588_1000601_pt1 | contig 12954 bp, 15 predicted proteins | sample AntRauMFilla1564_FD_104782 | JGI IMG/M metagenome (GOLD analysis project Ga0136588, IMG submission 104782) | Saline lake microbial communities from Rauer Islands, Antarctica - Metagenome Filla 1 #564 | ecosystem: Environmental > Aquatic > Non-marine Saline and Alkaline > Saline | place... | reverse complement strand
GGGTCATACATCTCATACTTCTTGGCAGCTCTAGTGCTTATTGTTGGACACCTCTTTACCCTAGCCGTAAATACACTTGGAGCCTTTATCCATAGTGCTCGATTGCAGTTCGTTGAGTTCTTTGGTAAGTTCATCACCGGTACCGGTCGGGAATTTAACCCACTCTCTCGAACAGAAAAACACGTAACGGTTAGAGACGAATGACCGTGCGGATAGAGGGAAGTAATCGTCGTTTAATTAATTCAAAATAACAAAAATAGTATGGAAATTGGAATCGCATTAGTATTCATTGGAGCAGCAATCACAGCTACCCTTGGATTCGCAGGATCAGCAATCGGAATGGGATTCGCTGGACAAGCAGCCGCTGGAGTCGTGGGAGAGAAGCCAAACCTATTTGGTAAGATGCTTCTTATGCAGGCATTGCCTGGGTCACAGGGAATTTATGGTCTCGTAGGAGCTTTCCTTATCCTGAGTTTCTCGGGAGTACTCGGAGCAACAGAAGCACTTAATATTTCTACTACAGTAGGAATGCAGTACTTATTCGCTGGACTACCAATCGGTATTGCAGGACTTATCTCGGGTATCTACCAAGGTATCGTAGCAGCAGCGGGAGTATCTCTTATTGCTAAGGACGAAAGCAATATGGGACGAGCAATCGTTCTCTCAGTAATGGTTGAAACATGGGCTATCTTCGGAGTGCTTATCAGTTTCATCCTACTTATCTCAATCGTCTAATTACTCGCGTAACTTACTGCCATGTCTCAAAACACGCTGATTGAAAAAATCAAACAAGACGCAGCTGCTACAGTTGCCGAAATAAAAGCCACCGAAACGACTCAAGTCGCGGGTATTGAACGTGAGATTGAAGCTGTAGTAACTGAGTTAAAAAAAGAGCAAGCAGTTACTCTAGAAAAAGCGAAGGTACAAATGGAACTTGTTGCAGTGTCTAAAGCCAAACAAGCAGGAAATATCGCCATTCAAAGTGCTAAGCGCAATAAAATTGACGTCATCTTTACTGCGGCAGCAAAGGACTTGCAAGAACAGCCAGCGGCAGAGTACGTTGCATTCTTTAAGAAGTACGTAACAGAAGTCGTGCCTAAAGGAGTAGAAATAGTGCACGTACAAGCACCAGTCAAGCGCGAAGTAGAAACCGCTGACATCCTCAAGGATCTCGGACTGGCTTGCACGATACACACAGATGCAGACTTCAAGGCAGGAATGGTAGTACACACCAAAGACGGAGTGTACGACATCACCCTTGAGCGACTCATGAACGAGAAGCGAGCGGAGCTGGAAATGGTAGTTGTAAATAAGGTAATGGCGTAATCAATATGCAGACTTCTTATATCTACAGTGTTAGTCGAGTCAATGCGTTATCGCAGGTTTTGCTGAGCAAAACTGACGTGGAGCGGTTGTTGGTGGCTGGACCCGGTGATGATATTCAGTCTGCGTTGAAAGAAACCTACTTAGCTCCCTATATTGTGCAGGTGCCAGATGAAAACGTGGCTGTTGCTATCGAAAAAACTCTGACTGACGCCAAAAAGATTATTCATCGTGTTGCACCTAAGGGAGATATGTTCCGAGTGTTGTGGATTCAGTATGATATTCATAATCTCCGCGCATTCGCCAAGGCAACTGCCAATAAGCTTAGTTTCCAAGAGTGCAAAGCCTTTACCTCAGAAAGAGGAGTGTATGATCCCGAATACCTTTTCTCTTGTGCCGAAAATAGCACGCTAGATTCTTTACAAGCTGGCTGGCAACAGGCGTATGAGCAGGCAGTGCAGACAGTTGCCGCTGGAGAAATCAGTGAAGTCGATGGTATCTTTGACGCCTTGTACTTCACTACCAGTCTCCGTATCGCGAAGGCTTCTAAAGACGCCTTCATCATGTCCTATACCCAAAACCTTATCGACCTGTATAACCTCAAAGGTAGATTGCGACTACTCAAAAACGAGTCGGTAAATTTCAAGCCTTCATTCGTGCCCGGAGGTACGTTAGACAAAAGTATGATTGAGACCGAGGAAGCAGTCTATGCCACATTTGCACGATACGGTGGAGCAGACTTCTGGAAAGAAGCGCTCGAGTACTACCAGTCAACTGGCAACACAACCAGCATCGATGCCCGGTCGGGAGAATACTTGCTCGTACTAGCCAAAGAGGGAAGTTACGACATGTTTTCTTCGGCTTCTCTGGTGCTCTACTATCTAAAGTGTCGTCAAGCTGCCGCCAATATCCGTATCATTGTGGTTGGCAAAAACAGCGGTATGACAGAAAATGCTATCCGCTCTAATTTAAGAATGGCCTATGTCAACGACTAACGAATACAAAATTGCCATTGTTGGCCCACTGGATACTGTTTCAGGATTTAAAGCCCTTGGAGTTGATTCCTTCCAAGCGCATACAGCCCACGAGGCACTAGAACAATTGCGAGTGATTAAGCAATTAACCTTAGACCCTGAGTCAGGAGTCCAGTACGCCGTTGTCTGCATTATCGAAAACCTCGTTACTTCAGTCGACCAGGCTGAATACGCAAAAGTGGTAGCTGGTCCATTGCCGGCAGTGGTGTTACTACCCGGACCAGACGGGTCAAGTGGATTCGCTATCGAACGCTTACGTCGACTGGCTGAAAAAGCCGTCGGCTCGTCCATCATTTAATCAGGCACATACCTAGTGGAGGTATGTAGTCGGCACGTTTACCAAAACGAATCGACTACATCTCTTCATCATAAAGAGGTGGGAAGAAATTATTACAATCATCAAATTTATCAAACCATCATGACTAATTCACAGCAAAAAACTGCGACGCCAAACACTGACATCCCCGGCGGGGTGATTCAGCGGGTGACCGGACCATTGGTGCGAGCCAACGGTATGTCCCAAGCAAAACTCTACGAAGTGGTAAAGGTATCAGACGAAAAACTACTAGGAGAAATCATCGAACTGCACGGCGACGAGGCAGCGATTCAAGTATATGAAGAAACAGCTGGTATCGGACCAGGTGACGTCGTATACCGAACCGGCCGAACGATGTCTGTAGCTCTAGCGCCAGGACTACTAACTTCTATTTATGACGGAGTACAACGACCACTCCAAAAAATTGAAGAGGCGGCAGGTAACTGTTTCATCAAGCGAGGAATCGAAGCTGATGCGGTAGACATGTCCAAGAAATGGAAGTTCAACGCCGTGGTCAAAGTAGGCGACATAGTCGTAGAAGGAGATGTACTCGGAGAAGTGCAAGAAACTTCAGTGATTGTGCACAAAATCATGGTGCCTCCAGGTGAGGGCGGAAAAGTCGCTTCAATCCAAACGGGGGATTTCTCGGTGACCGAAGAAATAGCCAAGCTAACTCGAGCTGATGACTCAGTAGCTTCGATTACAATGTTGCAGTACTGGCCAATTCGAAAGGCTCGTCCTAAAGCACGTAAAATCTTCCCCTCTGAACCACTACGAACCGGTGGTCGATCCATCGATACATTTTTCCCGATTGCCAAGGGCGGAGCTGGATCTATCCCAGGACCATTCGGCGCTGGAAAGACCGTGACGCAACAAGGAATTGCCAAATACTGTGATGCTGAAATCATCGTATATATTGGTTGTGGAGAACGAGGAAACGAAATGACAGAAGTGCTTACCGAATTCCCGCACTTGATTGACCCAAACACTGGCGAGCCATTGATGAAGCGAACAATTCTTATCGCCAACACCTCAAACATGCCGGTAGCAGCGCGTGAAGCTTCGGTATATACCGGAATTACTATCGCCGAGTATTATCGAGACATGGGATACAACGTGGCGCTAATGGCTGACTCAACGTCTCGATGGGCTGAAGCGATGCGTGAGATTTCAGGACGTCTAGAAGAAATGCCCGGAGAAGAAGGATACCCAGCGTACCTTTCATCTCGAACGGCAGAATTCTATGAGCGAGCTGGTGTGGTAAAGGCGCTCGGTAGTGACGGCCGCGTTGGTTCCCTTACCGTTATCGGAGCAGTGTCGCCTCCTGGAGGAGACCTTTCTGAACCAGTATCTCAGGCAACCCTTCGAGTAACTAAAACATTCTGGTCACTAGACTCAGACCTGGCCTACAAGAAGCATTTCCCATCAATTAACTGGCTGACCTCGTACTCACTATACGCGCCAAACTTTGAAGAGTTCTGGGCAAAAGAAGTCGCACCTGACTTCTCCGAAATTCGAAAGATAGCAATGACATTGCTTGAGAAAGAATCAAAGCTACTAGAAATCGTACGATTGGTAGGTATGGAATCACTCAGCAACAGTGACAGATTGGTTCTAAAAGTAGCTGGAATGATCCGCGAAGATTTCCTTTTCCAAGACGCCTTCGACCCCGAAGACGCCTACACACCATTACAAAACCAATACGGACTACTCAAGTCTATTACGAACTTCTACGAAGCAGGACAAGTAGTGGTCACTAAGCCAGACTTTGATTTCTCCAACTTTGCGAACATGAAGACACTGGCTGAGTTTCAGAACCTAAAAGAAAATTACACCGCAACACCAGAAGATTATCAGTCATACCAAGAACGGGCTCGATTAGAAATCAGCGCCTTGGCATAATTTGTAATACTAATATCATGAGTCAAAAAGAATACACAGACATTTCATCAATCGCCGGACCACTACTCATAGTGGAAGGAGTTGAGGGTGCAAAATATGAAGAACTCGTAGAAGTGAATGTTGAAGGAGAAAGCAAGCCACGATTTGGAAAGGTGCTCGACATCTCCAAGGGACGAGCGGTGGTACAGATGTTCGACAATACAACTGGTATGACGGCCAGCGGTACGCGAGCACGTTTCAAGGGAGAAACACTAAAGCTTGGTGTGTCTGAAGACATGCTCGGGCGAGTGTTCAGCGGAGCTGGAGAAGTAGCCGACGGTGGACCAGAACTAGTGCCTGAGCAACGTCGAGACATTGCCGGAGAACCAATCAACCCGTATTCACGAGAGTTCCCTGATGACTTTATCCAGACTGGAATTGGATCCATCGACGTAATGAACACGTTGGTACGTGGACAAAAGCTACCGATTTTCTCTGGTGCAGGACTCCCACATGCACGACTTGCAGCTCAGATTGCTCGTCAGGCTTCCGTAAAAGACGGTGGGGAATTCGCGATTGTATTCGCGACCCTAGGAGTTTCTTTTGAAGAGGCAGAGTACTTTAGGCGAGAATTCGAAGAAGCGGGAGCCTTAGAGCGATCGGTACTATTCATCAACACCGCAGCCGACCCAGTGGTTGAGCGTATCTCAACACCACGTATGGCACTCACTACAGCCGAGTACCTAGCCTTTGAAAAAGGCAAGCACGTACTGGTAATCTTGACCGACCTAACCAACTACTGTGAAGCACTTCGAGAAGTGTCTGCAGCGCGTAAGGAAGTACCAGGACGACGAGGCTACCCAGGATATCTTTATACCGACCTTTCAACGCTATACGAACGAGCCGGACGAGTGAAGGGTAAGGCTGGAACCATCACACAAATTCCCATCCTAACTATGCCGGATGATGACAAGACGCACCCCGTGCCAGATCTTACTGGATACATTACTGAAGGGCAGTTCGTGATTTCACGAGAGCTCTACCGAAAGGGAGTATTCCCACCAGTGGACGTACAAGGTTCACTGTCACGACTATGGGCCGCTGGAGTTGGAAAAGGTAAGACACGAGAAGACCACAAAAACCTCAAAGACCAACTCTTCGCCTCATACGCAACCGGAAAGGAAGTGCGGGAGCTAGCGGTGGTACTTGGAGAAGCATCACTCGATGATACTGACCGAGCACACCTACGATTCGCCGAAGAATTCGAAGCAAAATTTGTTGGACAAGGAGAATACGAAAACCGTTCAGTAGAAGAATCTCTCGACATTGGATGGAAGTTGCTCTCAATGCTACCAGTGACTTCGCTGAAGCGAGTGAAGAAGGAAGAAATTGCTAAGTGGATGCCCAAGACGACAGAAGAAGTAAAATCATAGTCTGTAGCTGACGCGAACCTTCTTAATCTATACAAGTACAATAACTAATTACTAATCATGGCAATACTCAAAGTCAGTCCAACCCGTATCGCACTATTGGGACTCAAGAAAGAGCTCAAGACTGCGCAAAAGGGGCACAAACTACTAAAGGATAAGCGAGATGGACTCGTCAAAAAGTTCATGGCGGTTATTTATGCAACTAAAGCACTGCGCGAATCTGTTGAAGACAGGCTGGGTTCTGCTTTTGATTCGTACACTCGAGCAACCAGCATGACCGCTTCTGCGGCACTAAATACGGCGCTCATGCTGCCCAACGCACAGGTTGACTTAGACGTAAAAATTGTCAGTGTGATGTCGGTAAAGATTCCTGAATTCAAGATTGAAAAAACTGGCTCAGCGTTCTCGTACGGTATGCTCGAAACAACCGGAGACTTAGATAATGCGATGGTAAAGTTCGATTCAGTATTCGTCGATATCCTTAAGCTGGCTGAAATGGAAAAGGCAGCCGAGAACTTGGCTGAAGAAATCGAAAAAACTCGTCGCCGAGTGTCAGCTCTAGAAAACGTCCGGATTCCAAATCTAGAAGACACTATCAAATTCATCAAAATGCAGCTAGATGAAAGAAACCGAGACGCAGTAGTGTCAACAATGAGAGTAAAAGCAATGATACTAGCCAAGGAGGCTTAAAAATAAGCGCCAAAGGCGCTATATTTTTAGGCCGTTCCGAATTCGACCTGCGTAAGGAGAATTCTTGGAACCCTCAGCTCTAAAGCTACGCTGAAAAATATCTACTCACAAGGTTTTTTAGGCCGTTCCGAATTCGACCTGCGTAAGGAGAATTCTTGGGACCCTCAGCTCTAAAACTACGCTGAAAAATATCTATATAAAAATCCTAGTAAGTCACTGACTTACTAGGATTCTGCTGCGTTGGCAGCATTGTTTTTAGATAGGCATATCTAGTAACCTAATCATATGTGCAATAGTTCCTTCATCTAGATATCGTACAGGGTGGGGTTTTTGTTCCCATTGGTTCATGCTGTCATTCCAGTCAACAACTTGGCACCACGACTCACAGTACGTAATACGATACCACTGCACTTGTCCATAGCGTTTTTGACCGTAGACAGAAACGCCATTTTCCCGTTGAGGTAGTATTTGTACAACGACAAAAATCGTAGACCCATCGGTCGATGTACTGCGAGCAATACGTTTATTATTATCGGGTATACCGCTACCAGATGTTTTCATCTGCGCAAAAATCACGATAGCAACCAAAATTGCTACTACTATTATCATTACCAAACTTTTGAAATTAACACGAGCACTCATGTGCTTCTCCTTTGCGTAAAGCGGAATTTAAGTAGAAAACAGTAAAAACCTGCGTTCGTCTGAGCTGTTTTTTTAAAGAACCTATTGTTTTCCTCAGTTTCCTTAGTGGCTGATCCACCAAGAGAGTAATATGTTATACCACAAAGTATGAAAGAATCAATATGCGTTTTAAGTAGTCAGGTGGATAAGAATCGCCCGCTACAATTCGCACGTCAATCCACAGCTCTCTGGGGGTGGTGTACCACGTTCTGGGCAAGTGCCTGAGTAAATGCAGGCTTTATCGGTAATACCTAACAACAGGGTTCGAATAGTTTCGTTATCATCCTTGTCTCCGTGGTAGATAAGAATTCTGTCTTCTTCCTGGTTTACGTAAGTAGCCGGTTCATTAATTCGTTCATCGTTTACAAATACCATCAGTTCCTCGGTGTCGGTGGTACAAAATGCTACCCCAGTGTCATCGGTGAGACAGTCGTTCGTGAGATTAAAGCCCAGAGAACCAAAGAAGTCGGACAGGGTTACATCATGGGCATGACGGTGAATGACATCATCATTATTATCGTGGAGATGAATATGTGCGTGTAGGATTTGGTCAGATTCAGATTGGTATTTATCATCCGATAAGTCTATCTGCCCACCATCAAAGTACAGTACGAAATCACTATGTACGTGTACCTCTTCAGCCGAGTCAGCGTAGCCAATAGGATGTTTATCAGAATCCATGTGGTGTTGTGGTTGGGTACTTTGGATAACAAAAGTAGTGACGAAGCCACCGACGAGAATCCCGACCACAAAAGCAATTAATTCAGTATTTTTCATGCCTTTAGCATACGTTATTTTTTATGCATCTACCACTGTATTTCCGGTAGATTGTGTTGCTTTAAATCTTGGTTAGTCTGACCAAAATGCCCGCAGCCAAAGAAACCTCGATGCGCAGACAGGGGAGACGGGTGTGGCGCGAGAAGGATAGCGTGCTTGCTTTCGTCTATGAGATTGGCTTTGGCTTGCGCAAACTTACCCCACAGCAAAAAAACCACGTGGTCTTTTTGGTCAGAGATAGTACTAATTACTTGGTCGGTAAAAGTTTCCCAGCCCCAGCCTTGATGAAAGCCTGCTAGTCCGGACTCGACGGTCAATGTACTGTTGAGTAACAACACGCCTTGCTCGGCCCATGGCGTAAGGTTGCCCGACTCAGGAATGGGTTTACCAACATCACTGGCCAGTTCTTTATAGATATTCCGCAGAGACGGCGGAATAGCCACGCCATCAGGCACCGAGAAGGAGAGTCCGTGCGCCTGACCTTCGCCATGGTATGGATCTTGTCCCAAAATCACTACGCGCACGTTTTCAAACGGACACTGCTTAAAAGCCGTAAAAATATTTTTCTTGGTCGGGAACACCGTTGTCTTCTTATACGACACATCAATAGCTCGGGACAAGTCAGCAAAATACGCCTTTTGCATTTCTGCTTTGAGCAATCTGTTCCAGGTTTTTCCAAGGTCAGTCTTCATAAGAGGGATTATACAGCGTTAGACCAAAAGTATAAAAGATTCCAGAATAAGAATTTTTGTGAAGGGTTGTGTATCGGTGCGTGGTGAATAACTACTTCTGGCACCCAGGACAATAATGCGTCCCACGACCAGCACAGCGTATCTTTTTAATCGTCTCACCACAGCGCGGGCACTTGGTCCCTTGCTGACCAAATACCTTCAGGTAATCAGTAAAATTACCATTTTCACCGCCAGTATCTTTAAAGTGCTGGAAGGTAGTCCCACCTACTGCTATCGACTCATTCATCACGTCTCCAGCAGCCTTGGCGAGCGCCTGGGCTTCTTTCTTGGTCACTTTGTCCGCACTACGGGTGGGACGCACTTTGGCTCGCCAGAGCGCTTCATCTACATATATGTTACCCAGGCCAGCGATGAACGATTGGTCCAGCAACGCCGCTTTAATTGGCGTCCTTCGTTTCTTAAGCTTGCTTGCAAACCAGTCGGTATCAAACCCATCGTGGATTGGTTCCGGGCCAAACTTGGCTCGGGCCAGGGCAACTTCTGTCGCCGTGGCAATTTTGGTATACCCAAATAACCGCATGTCGTTAAAGTACAGGGAAGTGCGTTCAGTAAAATGAAACCCGACCCGAGTGTGCTTCATCGGCAAGTCCATGTCGTAGGCAGACATGGTGTGGCCACCACCAGCAATCTCGCCACTAGCATCGGTATAAAAAAATTGCCCGGTCATCTTTAGATGCGCCAATAAAAAGACATCGCCTTCACCAACAAAAGAAAAAATCATCAATTTACCAATCCGATCAATATCAGCGATAGTTTTCCCTCTGAGGGTATCTTCAATAGCGTCATCATGATTCACCGACTTACTATGAAACACCTCGACACTCTCGATTTTTTTACCCACTACTTTGTGGCGCAGCTGGAGTCGTACGGTTTCAACTTCGGGGAGTTCAGGCATATCGAAACTATATACTAGATAGGCTGTATTTAATAGTTGAATTAGTTACAAAAAAATGTAGAATGGTGGCACTTACATTAAGGTAGGTACCAACCAAACCATTCCGGTGTAGCTCAGCTGGTAGAGCAGTTGACTGTTAATCAATTGGTCGCAGGTTCGAGTCCTGCCGCCGGAGCAAACGATTTAGCTATAGTTAGTAATCTAAAAAAGTTCGAATCCTAAGTTCGTTCTTTTTTGTTATACTTAGATTATGAATTTCTACGAAAGATTTAATAGTAAACTATACAACCCAAGAGATATTGAAGGAAATCCAAACTCTGAGATGTTTAGAGCGGTAGATATAGTTTATGAAACTTTAACTGGAGACGAGGATTTTGTTGCTGTTGAACCTTTCGGGTCAACCATGAAAGGTTATAGTAATGAAGATTCCGACTTTGATATTAGAATCCTGGTCGATGTTAAAGATAGAATGGATTTCAAAGATACTGACAATACTGACGAGATGTTAACAAAGGGGTCAGAAGTCCATCATAGAACAGAGAAAATTAAGTATAAAGCCATTCAGGCGTTAGAAGATGGAGGTTTTGACTCTGAAAAACTGCATATTTTAATTTTTACAGTTAGCAAAAAAGCGAACGTAGTAAGGATAGAAAATGGACTAAATGAAGATGAGTCTGATGCAAGAGTTGTCGGTGCGTTATTTAAAATGTTTAAGGGTGAAGGGATTAATGATTTTAGAGATTCTGCGATTGCTGAATTAAGAAAGTTGTCGGAACCTGAACGTTTAAGGCAGACAAGACTTATGGCAGTAGCTCTTTCTGAATCTGAATTACATAGCTTTAATAAGATTAAACAAAGGGCCGGTACTGATCAGGATTATGACACCCTTCTTGAAGACAGGATTCAAATGTGGAAGAACAGAATACTTGGATTTATTGATTAAATTATATAAAGGTTCGAACATCCTCTACCCAGCGGAGCAACGAATAAATCCCCGAAAGGGGATTTTTCTTACACTCCGGCGGAGTAATAGTTCGGGGAACTATTACGTCAGGACTCGAAGACCTTGCTTGCGATTTTTAAAGAAATCGTGACAAGATGTACCGTTCATGTAATGAAAGAGTTCCTGCCGCCGGAGCAAAGTAAAAATACTGCTATTTAGGCCGGTATTTTTAATGTCTTAAATAATTGGTGTGGTACGACGTTCGAACCTGGTGTTGCACTTCAACATTGAATCCAGACCTCCGCATTTATCTGAACTTGACAAAAAACTAAAAATAGCGCATTATTTTGTAAGTAGCTAGCACTGGGCTGGTTACAATCGCACTGAGGAGCAGTGATGAAAATTTTTTGTTCACGTGTTGGAGTCGGTTTGGTAAGGCTTGTTTGTGTCTTCATCTTTCCGGGTGTCGCATACCTTTATGCCCGGTTGTGCTACATGGGCCTGCAGGACGATGGGACAATGGAGAAAGTGCCAATTTTTGACATATGGGCCTTAAAAGGTCTGACGATTATTGCAGCCGCTGGATACGGCCTTGGCGCTTGGTTCAATTACCATGATGGCGGGGTGATTTATAATTTTTTGGCGTTATTCTCAATCCTGAATGGTCTGCCAGTGTTATTGGTAACGACAATACTCATTGAGGACCACAAGGTCTCATGACACCAGCTCCGCTGGCAAAGACACTCCGGTAGTCTTTCCTGCCGGAGCTGTTTTTTTATATTACTTCCCGACCCCACATGTTCGAACATCCTCCATCCAGCGGAGCAAACTAAAACAACCACTAATTCTGTGGTTGTTTTTTATTATGATGTACTATTTCGATACCTTTTTAGCTATAGTTAGTAATCTAAAAAAGTTCGGATCTAAATTCGGGCTTTTTTGTTATACTAAAACAAATGATAATAAAAAATGCTACTCAGGTAGGAAATCCTGTAATTAGGAGAAAATCAAAAAAAATAACAGATGTAAATTCAAAAGAAGTCAAAAAGACTGTTAAAGATTTGATTGATTCCATGAGACATCATAGTTTGGTCGGAATGGCAGCTCCTCAAATAAATAAAGGTTTCAGAATTTTTGTTACTGAGATAAGAAAGACAAACGTCAGATCTAATAACAAAAAGTCTGACATGGACGAAGTAAGAGTTTACATAAATCCCAAAATCACATCCGTTTCAGAAAAAACAAATAAAGGTTGGGAAGGGTGTGGAAGTGTCGCTTGTGCAGGGTTGTTTGCAAAGGTTGAGCGACCGAAAGAAGTAACCGTGGACGCTGTAGACGAAAAAGGTAAAAAATTCTCTCTGGAAGCTAAGGGTTTGCTTGCTAGAGTAATCCAGCATGAAATAGATCACTTAAATGGAGTCATTTTTACTGATAAAGCAGACAGAAGTACTTATATGAGTAAAGAAGAGTATCTGTCTATGGTTTCAAAGTAAGGATAATAGGGTCAGATAATAGGGTCAGGACCCATTATGCTAAGATAAGTTAATGGCTAGACAACCTAGAATAGATTTAGCTGGGTACACTTATCACATAATTAATCGAGCGAGTGGCAGAGTCCCAATATTTAATACTGAGAGTGACTATGAACAATTTGAAAATGTTCTTGAATTAGCAAAAGATCGGACTAATATGGATATAGCAGCATACTGTATTATGCCCAATCACTTTCACATAGCGCTACAACCTAAAATGGACGGTGATGTGCAGGCGTTTGTGGGTTGGTTAACTAAGACCCAGACGCAACGATGGCACGCTTCTCACAAAACTATCGGACATGGACATTTGTATCAGGGAAGATACAAATCTTTCATCGTTAATACCGACCAATATTACCTCAGTTTGATGAAGTATATAGAACAAAATCCATTGCGAGCAAAGTTGGTCAAAAGTGCATCAGATTGGCGTTGGGGTAGTGCGTACCGTCGCTATTTAGGTACTGCAGAGCAGAAGTCCTTGTTGAGTAATTGGAGTGTCCCCGAACCTCAAACTTACGAATCAGAGTTAGATGTGTTGCAGGGGGGAGATATAATGAAAGATATTAGAGTAGCAGTTGCTAAAGGATCTCCACTTGGTGGTGATGTTTGGCGAGATAAACTAATAAAATCTTTAAAACTTAGTTATACCACAAGGTCAGTGGGTAGGCCAAAAAATGGGTCCTGACCCTATTTATTT
>Ga0136588_1000600_pt1 | contig 12955 bp, 4 predicted proteins | sample AntRauMFilla1564_FD_104782 | JGI IMG/M metagenome (GOLD analysis project Ga0136588, IMG submission 104782) | Saline lake microbial communities from Rauer Islands, Antarctica - Metagenome Filla 1 #564 | ecosystem: Environmental > Aquatic > Non-marine Saline and Alkaline > Saline | place... | reverse complement strand
CTTAGCCTTAGACATTGTTTCTGAATTTTCTTCAATTTTATCTGTTACTTTTTTTAATTTTTCTTTTAATGATGAATATATTTTATTATGTTTAGATAATATTTCTTTTTTTGATTCATTTTGTTTATCATAGTCTTTAATTGCATTTTCAAGAGTTATAATTGTTTTTTCATTTTCTTCAATCTTATTTTTAGATTCATCGTTCTTTTTTGAATCTAAATCAAAATCGCAATTTGGACATTTGTTTTCTTGTTTTAAATGTCCTTTTAAAATTTCAATTTCATTTTTTAATTTTCTTATTGCATCTTGCACATTATGGATTTCATTTTTATTCATATCAATAATTTTTTTATTATTGAATATTAAATCCGTTTCATCTGAAATATCTTCTTTTATTTTAATCTTCTCTTTTTTTAATTCATAATTACTATATTTTTTATTTATAGCTTTTAATTCATCATTTAAATCAAATTTTTCAGTTTGTTCTTCTTTTTCTTTTTCAAGCTCTTTGATTTCTTTTTTTAATTTTATGATTTTTTCATTATCTTGGTAATGGTGACGGTCAATAGTATCAAGGAAATCTTTTTTTGCTTTTAATTCGTCAGCATCTACAAATTTTATTCTATCTGGAACACTCTTAATTTCTAAATTTGATTTTTTACCTTCAAGGAAGATCAAATCATTTTCTGTTTCTTTAATATTATTTCTTGCATTATCAATTTTTTTGTTGATCTTAGTATGCCCATCAATTACTTTTTTTACTTCATCTGGATATTTATCATATATTTCTTTTACATTTACTTTTTTAAGTTCTTTTTTTAATAACACTTTAGAATCTTTTGGACTTAATGATGCAAAATATTTTGGATTGAATAATAATAAAAATGCTTCTTCTGATATACCTAATATTTCCATTGTCAAACTTGTGGATTCGTAACCGTCTATATATGCTTTAATAGGATTATCTTCACGTCTTATAAAATATTCTTCATCATTATGAGTAATTAACATTTCAACACTTAATTCATCTTTAGATTTACAATTATCATTTTTAAAAACGCTAGTAAATTTAGAATTATTAGTTAGACTATTTCCAGTCATACACCAATTAATTGCTTCACCTAGACTTGTTTTTCCAATACCGTTTCTACCTTTTGTAAGAAAATCTTCTCCATCCATTATAAATTCATTATCTTCCAATACTTTAAAGTTTTTAGTTTTAACATTTATTATTCTCATTATTTTTTCTTTCCTTTCTTCATACTATTATAATATTTATACCTATCTGAATTTGGTATATCTTCAATTTTCTTAACGCTTGATTTTTTTAATTTGTTATGTCTTGCAATAATATCTTCTTTCGTGAAACCTTTAGATTTCGCCATAGCTAATATTTGCTGTACAGAAGTTGGCGGTATTTCATCGCCTTTTAATTTTTCGTTTTCTTTTATTCGATCTTCAACTTTCTTTTTAGAAGTTTCAATATCTTCTTTTACTTCTTCTTGTTCTTGAATTATATCAACAACACTTTTCTCACTAATTTCAAAAGCGTGTGAGTATAAATATCGCTTCATAAAAGTATGTCTTGAATTTAATTCTTGTATTGGTTGCATTTTTTTATTTGCAAAACCTGCAACATGGGAAGTAAGTATAATTGTTTGCTCTGAATCCCAATCAAATATTTCAAGTCTTGCCATTTCTCTTTCTTTGCCTTCAAGTGTTGCACCAGTATAAAAATTAAATAATGGTGTTATTCTAGATGTTTTACACGCTTTCATTATGAAGGGCATAAAATCTCCTAATTCGTGATAGTGAAAATCACCAAATTTATTATATCCACTTTTAGCAAAAGTTTCTTCGTTTATATCACTTCTTGCATTTTGCAATTTTTCATAAATGCTTACTTGTTTGATATCTTCCATAACTTAAAACCTCCTAATCTGAAAACACTAAATATATCCCATCTGATTTTAAAATAACTTCATTAACACTATAATCATCATTTTCACTATCCAATACTTTAAATTCATCAACTTCTGGATTTTCTTTTATAAATTTTTCTAATGCTTCTTTCAATCCAACTGCATCTTCAACTTTAATACTATATTCAATATATTGATCCATGTTTTACCTCCTAATACAATTCTTTAATAGTAACGCCTAACGCATCAGCTATTCTTTGAAGCATCTTTTGAGTAGAATTTAAAGTCCGATTTTCTATCCCGCTAATAGCTCCTTGATTTGTTCCAATTTTTTCACCTAATTCAATTTGAGTTAAATTTTGTTCTTTTCTAATCTTAATCATACCTTCCATTTTAGCTTTCACAATTTCACCTCCTGTCATTAGATAATATACCTTGTGGGTATATATTATTACAAATATTATATCTTGTCAAGAGATACTTTAAATAAAAAAAGATGCCCTCTCGGACACCTAATTTAACTATTTATTCCATTTTGTCGTTTCCATTCCTTCTTTATTAATGATTCCCAAGATCACCAATATTGACAAAACCGCTACTATAATACTGTTTGCTACTTCGTTATTAATTGGTAAATTCAATGCGTTTGAGATGACTAATAAAGCAGATGCAATCCCAAATAGAGATTTCCAGTTGCTTATTCTTTTCCAAATTTCAGTTAAATTCATTATTCACCCCCAATCAATTCTACATCACTTAGTTCTTTTTGTTCATACATACGTCTAAGTTTTATCTTCAATTGTCGATTAACCAAATTGATTCTATCATTCAATTCCCTTACTACTGCATCATCATTTGCTTTACCATATAGAGTTTCTCTTACTTTTTCAAATTCTTTATCTACATTCTTTCCTACCCATTGTGACAACACTCTATATTCTCTTTCTGATAAATTGACCTGTACTTTTTCATCTCGTCCAATATCAATTTTATAGCTCCATCTAACACCTCCTGGTGCTTGTTTTGTTTCGCCAGTACTTTCATACAGATCTAATACCATTGCTTCGTTATCGGTTGGTTTATATTCACTTGTTATAGCTGGGGAGAAGAAACTATCAAACGCCCTTCTTAACCAACTTTTATTACCCGAATCATAGTATTCAGCAATTTCACCGAAACCTGTAATTGAAGGTTCTGAAATTTTAGATGATAAATATGGTATTTTTCTACTGGCTTTATTCATCATTGTTTTTGTCCAATCATCTTGTACCCAATTTTGATATACAGTCGGATCAACTGCTATTTGCATTTGACTTAAAAATGATGGAACGAACGATGCTGGTATTTCTTGTAATACCGTAGTAACCGCTTCACCTATTGTGTCTTTTTGCATTGCTTTTGTAAGATTGCTTAATAGTGGTTGACCAGTTAAACTTTCTACACCAGCTTCAAAAGCACTAAAAAATCTAGTTGCTACGCCACCAAGACCTTTATTAGCTTCTATATCTGCCCCCAATCCAATTGATATTGCTAATGGTTGAAACCAATCATATGATGCTAATTTATCACCATATTTAACTTCATAGTCGCCAGTTCTAAATAAATATCTTTTAAGAAGGGATAAATTCACTTGATATGATCTTATTCCTGTGGATATTTCAACACCGTATATATCCCATTCTTTATCGTCACCTTTGTTTGTTATGATTCCTAATCTAAACATAATCGCACCAGCAGCTAATATTGAAGTGCCTAGTGCTGCCCTTGAAATACCATCTACTGCCATTTTTTGTTTCAGATAGGAATTACCAGTTGTATCAGCAAACAATTTCGCAGCTACTACAACAAATCCCGCTGGTGAATAATCAAGACCACGATTTAATAAGTTAGCTGGTGTTTTTGGATATTTAAGTGTCATACTACCTACACCAAAACCTTTATCATCATTTAAAAACTTTTTAAGTGCAACAAGTTTTTTGGATAAGAATGTATCATCCTGGAATGTTCTATATAATCCCATAACGTGTGCTGTTTCTACCATTTCATCTGTCAATTTACCATTAATAGCTTTCATCTCAACTAAAGCTTCTTCTACTGATGCTTTATAAAATGCTCTATCTGTTGCTCGTAAAGAAACATTCAATGCTGTTTCCGCAACACTCATGATTCCTTTGTTAAACATTCTAGTTGATTTGAAATCAAATCGTGTTGTATTTTCACTTGTATCAATATGATTAAGTGCATCAAATAATCCTGTTTCCCAACCTGCTTTAAATCCTTTATTCCATGCTTTAACTTTTTGTCCAGGCATGAATTTAGCTGTTCTTTGTCCAGTAAATTTGCTAACCGCAATATCTAATGGCACTTTAACATTATCAGTTAATAACGTTTCAACTGTTGCAAATCCAAAGTTACCAATTAAGTTTCTATTCATTGTTTTGAAGTTAAGCAATTGTGCTAATGTTTGCGTAAAATCAATATATTCTAAAATTGATTTCTTTTGATTTTTAGCAATCATTTCGTGAAGTCTTGCTATTTCTATTTTTTGTTCTCTTGAATCTGGTTCTAACGTTTGAAGATATTGTGCTTGTGCATGGATTAAGTCCATTGTTTCTTTGCTAATTGAAGGCATACCTAATTTTTCTGCAACAAGTGATTTATAATCATCATTCTTGAAAGCACCAAGATTTGAAAGTTCAACAATTCTTTCCATTGCTGTTCTTTTCTGTGGTGTATCTCTTTCTACAAACTTACTTGCAAGTTCTTTTTCTTTAGCTTCTTTAGTCATGTCCTTCATTTGTCTATAAATGTTTTTCTCTAAGATTGCGGCTTCTATATTGGTTAAATCTGTATTTTCAATAATAGCATCCATCAATCTACGTCTTACTTTAGTATTTTTAGTATAATGTTCTCTGACAACTTCTCTTAACTTAATATCTAATCGTTTCATTTGATCTTTAAGTACTTGTGTTAATTTTCCATCTGGGAAAGTTCTATTGATAGATTTTTCAAAATAAGCATCCAATTCTTCCATTTCTATTTCTCTACCATCTTCTTCAAGTTTTTCCTGTACAATAACTTTTGCTTTATCCCAAACTTCTCTATATTCAGTTCTGTTTTTAATTGCATCTGCAATCAATTTAATCTTATCTTGTTTAACAGATTTACTTTTGTTTGGAAGCGGTGATTCTTGTGCTACCTTGAATAAAGTATCAACCATTACTTCCAAAGCTGTTTTCTCTTTCGGCTTTGGTTTTTCTTTGGTAGTACCCAATACTTTTTTAGCTAATATTTCTTCGGCTGTCAAATCTTCATTAGTTGTAGTTTCCTTTTTCAGATCATTCCAATCTTTTGCAAACTGTTCCCATGTCAATTGTCCATCGTCTATATCAATTATTTCTTTTATTCCTGGTAACATATCAATTTTATCAATAGCTTCTTTATTAATTTTATTCATTTCACCTGTAATTTTTCTTGTTTCATTTTGAATACTTCGGATATCTTTTTTTGTCATAGATCCACGTATAACACGTTTTGCATATCTTGTAATACCTTCTGGTGTATATCTTCCCCACATTGAAAGTACTTGTATAGCTTGTCCTAAATTCTTAGCTTTAACTGATACCATTTCAATAATTCGTTCTGCTTCTCTAGTGTCGCCTTCATTCATTCGATAGGCTGTGATTGCGTGTGCTAATGCAAATAGTTCTGGTGTTCCCGAATTGTCTGGATCTAATACTGATTCTGTTGCTTCATCAACACCAACTTCATCAAGATACTTTAATGCTGATAAGAATGTATTAATGTTTTTCTTAACTACATAATTATATTCTTTTTGTTTAAGTAATGCTTTAAGATCATCAGATATATCCGCTTTTGCAACTGTTTCTGGATAACTCAACTGTTCCATTTCATCTGTTTGAGTAAAGTTAATGTGCGGAATCTTTAATTGGAATGATGCTTTAGATTGCTTTATCTTATCAGAAATAGTTATTCTCGAATCTGCATTATACATTATTTCTACATTCAACAAATCTGCTTCATCATCTTTACCATGTTTAAATTTTGAATCAATTCTTAAATCTTCACCACGTTCTAAATCTGGGAATTTATAATTATTAATAAATCTATTCGCTTGTGAAAGTGATGCAAAATTATCCATTTTAATAGTTGTACGATAAATCTCATAAGGTTTTGCAGAAGGTACATACTCTGTATTTATTATTTCAACTTCACTTTCTGTTCTGTTTTTAACTTCTTCCAAAACTTTATTTGTTAATTCGTTGTATACTTCATCACCTTTACCTTTCATAATTATATTCACGTCATTTTTCTCTAGGAAGTCTTTATGTTCTTGTGATAAAGTGTTATATTCTTCTTGTCTTATTATTAAACTATCAACTTCATCAAATCCTATAACTCTTAAAGGCTTAGCTTCTGAAATTCTACCAACATAATGTCTTAGATATAAAGTCATTTCCCTAAGTCTTTTTACATCTCGCTTTATAGCTTTTTCTGTATACAATTCGTTAGTTATTTCGTCAGTTCTACTCATTATATCAGATTCTAAATTGTCAAAGTAATCATTGATTTCTTTGTTAGATTTTTCTTTATAAATAATTTCTGAAACTTTAATTTTTATTTCTGAATAATCTTTTTGTGAAACATCTTGAAATGAACCAAGAAATGATGCTAAATAACTTCTTATTTTGCTTTCTGATAACATTTCGCCATCGTTGAAAGCATCTTCCAAATTTTCTGTTATAAATTTTATATTTTCTTTAATTTCATCAATGTTATTAACTTTTTTAATATTGTATTCAACTATTTGTTCAATATTCCACTTAGCATATTCTTTATCAAAATAACCAGTAAATCTGCCACGCACAGGTGCTTTATTTTGTACAGAAATCATTGATTCTGCTATATTTTGTAAACTAGCTTCTGTATATCTGAATCCTATATCTCCGTTTTCTGCTACTGTTCTAATTTTGACTGATTCTTCATATGAAATTTTATCACCAAGAAGTTTGTTAAAATAATTTTTCATAGCTTTTCTATCATCTTTAAACAATTTTGTTACAATCTTTTCTTCTACTGCTCGGTTTTCTTTTTGCGTTATAAACTTTCTAATCAATAATCCATTTAATAAAGAATAGTAAACATCTAATGAAGTGTTATCAGCGTTTTCATTTGAAATCATTTTTTTAACTGCCTTAATATAACTGCCATCGTTATAAATTTCATCATATTTTTCAGAAGCTTTTAACATTCCATTAATAAAATTTTTATTAGGAATTATTCTATCACTATATGTCGAACGTCTTATTGTGTTTTCAAAATCTTCTACTAATTCTAAATTTGTTTTTTTATCTAATTTTTTAACATGGTTTAACATTTGAGAAATGCTCATATTTTTAGAAACCATTTTTTTATACAAGCTAATGTTTTTTAAATAATCTTCGCTGTAACGATCAATCGTTGCATAATTAAGTGGATTTACTTCAAATTGCTCAATAAACTGATTAAATAATAAACTGATGTTTCGTGACTTCAATACATCTTCATATTTATTAATATTTGTTTCTATCCCATTATCTACTGCATATTTTATAGCAAACGCTATTGGTAAATCTACTATATTACCAAAATAACTATAACCTGTATCTCTTACAAATCCTTCTGTTTTTATTAGTTCAATGTATTGCCCTAATCTGTTATCAAAATCAAACTTTGAATATTCATTATACATTTTTTTCAATTCATTCAATTTCATTACTGGTGTTTTTCTTATCTCTGGAAACACTGTTGTGAACGCATCTTCTGTATATAATAAGTTTTTATTATTTAATTGCGGATCAACTGCTGATTGTCTGAAAACTATAACTTTCTCCCCAAATCCTTCGGTAAATTCTTGTGCATCGTACATATCATTTGCTACTGCTATTGAAGGTACTGGGAATCCACCTAAATCAATTGTATTTTTCAAATTTTCCATAGTGAAATTGTGAGTTGCGTATAATTCTGGTAAATCATCAATCGGTTTCAATTGAAAAGCATTTTTGTTTGCTTTTACAAAATTATCATACTCAACTTGTACTGTTTTAGTAACTTTTACACCATTAAATCCACTATATCCAGAGTTAGATTTTTTAAGTGTTTCAACAACATAACCTTCGCCTAATACATCTTGTACATAGGATCTAAGTTCTGTTTTACTAAAACCTTTTTGATAACTATTTTGACTATCAATATAAACTTCTGCATTATCTTTGTTTAATACGGTAGCTGTTGATGCACCTAATACACTTGCTTTATTTCTTGCAAGTATAAAAGCTTGTCCGTTAGTGTTTAAAACTCTACCAATATTTTTTACAACATTGTTTCTAATATCTTGTGGTATTACATTTAATACTGCATTACTTATAACATAATCAAATTTTTCGTTAATGTTTTCATAATTAGTATATGTTGGTGTTCTATCTTCTGGTGGGAAAGGTTCTACATCTTTAATTGATAAACCACGTTTTACACCATCAATAACACCTAGTCCTAAACCACTTGAAGCATCTAGTATATCTTTTTTAGACATATCTTCTGTACTTTCTAAATAATCGAAAATTCTATTATAAGTATTTCTAGTTGAAGCTCTTTGTGTTGAATGTCCACGTTTACTGTCGCTGCCTTCTGGTAAAGGTAAATAAGCATTTGGAAATTTGTCTTTTAATTCTTTCATTGTTACACTGTTTTGCCATTTTGTATCAGTGGGTTTTATTTGATGACTAACATTATAATCTTCAAATACACTTTTACCTTTTTTATCACTAAATATTACTGATCCGTAAGTTGTGTTATCTAATAAATCTAAATTTCTAACATCAATACCATCATAACCTAGTTTATCCATAAATTTATTAGAAACCATTACTTGATTATCTGAATTGCTTCTAATTTCTTCTGATAGTTCAATTATTGAATCCATTAATAAATTAAATACTTCTTCATTAGAATTTAAATTTAAAGATACATATTTCGAACTAGCATCATATAACATAGAAGATAATTCTATCCATCTATCCTTTTCTGTTTCTAAATCTTTCATTTGTTCTTCGTACGAATCAAATTTATCCATATCAGTTTCTTCTTGATACAAATCATCAATTTTTTCTATTCGTTCTTTATAATCTTGCATCAAATAATGATAAGCCATTGATATTAAATCTTCGCCATCTCCAATTTTAGATTCATATAAATCCCTAACATTTTGTAATTCAGAAGGACTAAAAGCAATTGCTAAGCGATTTGCACTTCTAAACATATCATGAAAATCAAAAGCTTCATCTGTTGAAAAAGGTTTAAATAAATTAAATTCATCTAAATCAATTGTGTTTGCTGGTCTATTAGTAATTGAATTAGTGTTTTTAACTTCTTTTGCTGTTTCTCCTAAGAAATATGTTCCAGTACCCATATGCCCAGTGCTTCTTCCATATGTCATTCGATCTCTCGTTGTGTCTTTACCAACACCTAAATCGCCATAATGCAATCCTTTGTTTTTAATTTGATAATTGAATCTATTATCTGATTGATTAAATTCACCATTATTCCCAGTAGATTTAAATTGATTTGGTTGAAATATAACCATTTCATTTTCTGCTACTATACCATCATAGCCTAAACCTTCAAAAGATATTTCAAATTCATTAATTAACACACCTACTAATTTCATAGGTATTTTAGAATTTTTATCAATCTCTGCTTCCTTCCAGGACACAATAAATGAATCTCCAACTTTGTTAATTTTAGCTTTGCCCCTATCGTGGAAGTAATCTTCTGTTTCTTTAACTTTCTTATCGTAAAAATCTCTTGATTCTTGTTTATCTGTTGTTATAAATGTTTTATCCACACCAAAACCTGCAAAATAGTTTGCTTTTTTAGAAATTAAACCATTTATAGTTTTTATGTCAAATGCAGTTGGATTATTTAAATCTAATGGATTTTCAATTCTAACAAATCCAGTCAATACAGTATCGCCATATTCATCTGTATATCTTTCAGCAACTTCTTTTTTATCACTAAAGTAAATTCCATCGCCTAAGAACCCTTTTCCAAATTTATCTCTATTAAATTCATCAAAATATTCTGTTGTTCCATGATAAACTAAAAGTGGATTTTTGTAATTGTTTATAATTTTAGAATCGCCAAACCACCTTCTAAATACTGGACTGTCTAAAGGATTTCTCATATTAAAAAATATTTGTTGATAATCTTCTTCTAATTTCCATTTTCTTATATTTTGTAAAGCATGATAATTTTCTAAATTATATTGTTTACCAGTTGCTTGAAATACTTGATTTGGTTTATCTTCTTGACGAGTTGAAAACTTATCAAAAGCATTTATACTCTCTTGGTCTGCAAAATAAACAGTACCCAAATTTTTGTTACCCCATGTATCTATATATTTCTTTTTAAATTCTTCGGTTTTGTATTTATCATCATTTAACATTACAACAGTTGAACTTGCATGATACATTTCTTTGTTTTCAGAAATTACTGCTAGTATCTGACTATAATTATTATATTCAAATTCTTCAACAGCTCTCAATGAATCACCAGCAATATAAATTAATCTAGCAACACCTGGTTCTACTAATCCCATTGCATCATCAAGTTTTATACCGATCGAAGTTGTATCCAAATAATTAAAAACTTCCTTCTTATCTAACCCAATCTTGTTAATTGTACTAGGCTTAGCGGATTTAAACCCCATAGAATTTTTTACATAAGTTTCTAAATCAACATCAAATCCTAAAGCTTTGGTTAATTTTTTTCTATGGAAACTAGATTTGTATTTATCCTCACCAGATTCCATTATTTCATTAGCATTGTCAAGTGTATACATTTTTTCTGATAAATAATCCATAAAATTATTGTATTCTACACCATTAATATAAGCAACTCTATCAAAAGCTTCTTTCAATTTAAATAAATTATAAAAATCGCTTTTGTCTGGATTTTCTGCTATCTTATCAATTACATCTGTACCTATACCAAGTTTATCTTTTAAAACTTTTGCTATTGTAGCATCATAATATTCATCTAATATAATTTCAAAATCTTTTAATGCTCCATTTTCTTTGAAACCAATATAGTAACTTAATACAGATTCCATTTCAATATACTCTGGCGGATTTTGTTTATATCTTGTGTGTTCAACATTATCTATTTCAGAATATAATAAATCATAACCCATACCACGTCCAATAACTATTTCTTCGTATTCTGATATTCCTCTAAATTGTTCTTTTGTTGCTACATTAGCACTATAATCAGCATTAGAAGGCTCAACACTACCTGTTGGATGATTGTGGAACGAATAAACTTTATCTATATCGTTATCTCTTGCATATTCTTTAGCATTTGAATATAAGTGTTCATCTAATGTCACTTCTCCCCACATTTTATTTGTGTGGATCATTGTATTGTCTATAACGCCATCTTTTATGAATACTAATCCAGCAGATTCAAAAGCTGTGTTGTTAAATATTGATAAAATAGTATTTAATTCATGAAGGTTTTTAACATTAATTCCTTCTAAACTTATTTCCTCATTTAACAATAAGTTTTCAAATACATCAAAATAAGCAACTTCATAATCTCCTTTTGATGCAGTTTCCATTCTTTTAATCATACCCATAATGTCTGTATTGCTTAAATTGTCTTCTATTATTTTATAAATAGCTTGTATAATTACTGGTTCTCTTAGATTCACATAATCTTGATACACTTCTGGATACCCATATTCCCTTGCTTCTCTTATGATTTCATCTTTAATATATTTAACTTGCAAGTTTGTGATCTCTTTTAATTTATCTTTTACTGCTTCTTCCGAGTAAGTGTGATTAGAATCAATTAAATTGTCTGCTGCTATACCACTATCTGATACAATATCAAAATTATTTTCACCAAATTCATCATAAGTAACAACATTATATTTACCAGTCTGATCTTTATCAACAATTTTAACCGTTCCGTCAATTGCAACAAAAGATCCACTACCAGTTTCAATAGTGTTAATCAAATTAGTTTTCAATTGTTCTTTTTTAATTGATCGGTTACCTTCAATCATAAAGTCATATATTGCTTCTGGTAATGTTTGGTCTAATGATTTTAATTTACGTTTTTCTTTTGCTATCTGTGCTGGTCTATCACCTAACATAGCAGATAATAAATCATCACCTAAGATATCCACAAATCTATCCACAATATCCCCATCTATTGCAATTAAGTTAGCAACTTCTGGATTTTCCATTGAATATCCTAGTTCACCAAATACTAATGCTTGTGCAAATAATTCTTTTCCACCTGGTATGTTATAACCTAATTCATCTGCTTGTTTAATAATATTATCTTCCCATGTGGTTATATCTGCATATAATTCATTATCAATAAATGGTAATCGATCTTGTAACGTGTGTATTAATTCTTCTGAAATAGTGTCTTTAGTGCTTCCTTCGTAGAGTACGATTTCTGATTCTCCGTTATCAAGTACTTTCTGTTCGCCTGTGATTTGGAGTTTTTGGTTTGCGTATTGTTCTGGGTAGCCATTATCTATCGCTTCCTTTCCATTTTTAAACTCAATATTTTTAACCTTATCAATAAATTTTACATTGACACCGTTTAAATATTCATTGTCTTTTGCTGCTTCAACAATATCTTTTACTTCTTGATATTTTTGCTGTTGTGTTGCTCTTTTTTCATTCACAACTTGCAAACTATCCATAAATCCTATTTGTCCTTTGGTTTCACTTCCCCCTTCTTTATCATTTGTTGAAGTGTCTTTAATACTTTGCTGTTTACCGTTGCTTTTGTTTTCTCCAAAGATATCCCCCTTCTTATACAAATCAATTATTTCATCAAACGCAGCTTGTTTAACGCCAGTTTCCCCAGCATCTAATGCTTGTGCAAATAATTCTTTTCCACCTGGTATGTTATAACCTAATTCATCTGCTTGTTTAATAATATTATCTTCCCAT
>Ga0136588_1000598_pt1 | contig 12964 bp, 11 predicted proteins | sample AntRauMFilla1564_FD_104782 | JGI IMG/M metagenome (GOLD analysis project Ga0136588, IMG submission 104782) | Saline lake microbial communities from Rauer Islands, Antarctica - Metagenome Filla 1 #564 | ecosystem: Environmental > Aquatic > Non-marine Saline and Alkaline > Saline | place... | reverse complement strand
GGCGGTGGCGGCGGTGGTGGTGCTGGCTTTTGTTTTAAAAATGCAATTTCAGTAACACCTGGCGAAGATATAACGATTACTATTAATGATACTAAAAGCGAATTTGTTGGCGGCGGCGATGATACGATTTATGCAAATAAAGGCGGTGACGCCGCGAGTTATGATAGCCACGGAGTAGGAGGCACAGCGGTAGCCGTGGGAGGAACAGCCCATACAGGTGGGCGCGGCGGTGCTTACGACCTGACTGGAGGGGATAATGCAGGCGGTGGCGGCGGCGCTCCGGCAAGTTGGGGAAGTACCGGTGCCGCCGGTGTTGATGCAAGTCAAGCTGGAGGTTCTAGTAATGGTGGTACTAGCGGGGGTGCATCTAGCGGTATGAAATCATATCCATCTGGGGGCATGGGCATCAAAGTTAAAGGAACTAGCGGGGCAGCGTCATCAACGCAGGGCAATGCAGGAAGCAATGGAACAGACGGAACCGGAGTTTTGGGGACAGGAGTAGGCGGTGGTTACGGCGGCGGCGGTAACGGTGGTAGAGAACAAGCAGGAACTCACGGCACAGGTGGTCCTGGGGCGGTTCGTGTAGTGTGGGGTGAGAGCAGAACTTACCCTGATGATTCAGATGACGTATAACTTAGGAAAAACAAATGGGTGAGTATAGAGATAGAAAAACAGGTGAGGTTATCCTAGGTAGGCAGATCAAACAACTACATAGAGGGACGTCCTTTAGCACTGTTGTGGACACCTTTAACGAGTTAGGTTATGACCGTATTTGGCCTGCTGACCCACCGCTGCCTTCAGGTATTTTCAAGACTGTAGAAATTTCCGCGCCGGTGCAGGATGCTAAGGGTAATTGGGTTGAGGGATACATTGAGCAGGACATGTTTTCTGACACTGTTGATAATGGCGTAACAACCACCAAGGCAGAGCATGAGGCAGCGTACCTGGCTAAACTAGCAGCTAACGAAGCATTAGCAGAAGAAGAGGCTTTAAAAGTCTCAGGTATAGAAATACTAGGTGTTATGTGTTCGGCTACTAAGGCTGATCAGATGGGACTAACAGCTGTAGGCTTAGACTACTCAATGACCACAGCAGGGGGCGGAACGTTTGCGTCAACTAGATTCAGCTTCGAGAATGGCAACAACTTAGTTATCACAGCTGACAACTTTGCCACTGTCTACAACGCATGGGTTCCATTTAGAAGGTCTTTCTTTGCAGTGGGTGAATAGGATGATAAAGAATCTAATCCATGACCCAGCCCAGGTTAAAACTATGGTGTCTGGAGTGTCAACCACAGTGTTAGGAATCACCGTCAACGCTCAAGAGTTAACGTTATGGACTAGCATATTAGCAGACTTAGGCGTGTTTGCAGCAGCGTGTGTTACCGTAATACTAGGCGTACATAGTTTTAGAAATAGGAACAAGAAAGATGATTAAGTTGTTTGCACCACAGTCATATAAGAACGCTTCAGATGGTGAGATAGAACTTATATGTAATGGGTGTGGCTCAGCTCAAGCTAAGTTTGATTTCATACCCGATACTGTATGGGGATTGTCGATAACGCCAGCTTGTAACGTGCACGATTGGATGTACTACGTAGGACTAACACAGCTAGATAAAGAAGAAGCTGATATGGTCTTTTTAAATAACATGCTTAGACTAATAGAAGGACAAACTAGCTTCATAGGTAAACGACTTAAGCCACTACGAAGACGTAGAGTGTTAAAGTACTATGAAGCTGTTGTAGCCTTCGGTGGTCCTGCTTACTGGAATCCTAAGAATGAGTCCTAACTTTAAATATACAATGTTAACTATGCTGTTACTAGTCCTAGCAGCAACAATGATTAGCTGCACTACTCCAGCTCTACAGATACTAGATGGTGCTACACACGCTAAAGGAACAATACATGTAGAAGGTTACTTCACAGACTCACAGGGTGAGGTTGTGTTGTGTAAGGTGCCTGATGAATACACAGCAGAGCAAGCTGAAGAGTTCTGTACTAATGACACATAATCCAGAAGGGAAGAACAATGCCAAACGTTAAAGGTAAGAAGTTCCCATACACAGCAGCTGGTAAGAAAGCAGCAGCTAAGAAAAGAAAGCCTAAGAAGAAGTCATAATAGAAACAATATAGTCTATTACGGCAACAACGTAGCATACTTGACACACTAACACAGGTAGAATAGATGATCTTAAGACAGAAATTAGACAGTATGTTACAGAACTTTGGCCTGTCAGCTGTAGCGTCTTACCTGGTAAATAACGGTATCAGTGCTCAGTCTGTTAGCGATGTCTATGCTGGTACTGCGGAAGCTATATCGGCTAACGATGTACAGTCTTTAATTGATCAGCACTACGTACCACCTCAGACTGGACCAGACCCCTTTAGCAGCTCACTAGATAGTGAGTTAGTACCACCACAGAGTGGCAACGATCAGTTTGTTGAGCTTATTAGAAGATACGAAACATCAGCACAGACTGCGGCTCTAATACCGACTATAGATGCACGACAGCCAGCTGCGGCGGCAGGCGGATCAGGCTTTTTAGGTACAGGTAGAGGTAATTCAGATAACGGACAGTTTGGTAGAGGTTCAGGTCGAGATGCTTCAGACCGTAACGTAGGTGGTGACGGCACAAGACTAGAGGGTGACGTATCTAAACCTGAGTTTGATGATGAGTTTGACCCAACAGCGTTTGATCCGTTTGGCCTAAACAACCCACAGTTTAACCCAACAGGTGTAGGTGCAGGCTTTGACGAAGGTGGTTTAACAGCTGTTAACATACCTGATGGACCCGCTACAGGTGGAGGCGGTAGCAACGCAGGTGGTGGTATAGTCAGCGGCGCAGGCACAGTAGCAGGCGCTAGAGGTAATGGTAGAGTTGGCGGTACTGGCTCTGTAGTCGATGGTGGCGGTCTATTCCCTACGCCTAGTACAGGCAATGGTGACGTACCTGCTGGAGTAGTTGGACCTAACCAGACACCATCAACAGTACCGTTGGAACCATCAACTGTATGGACCTATGACTCCGCTGAGGGCGTGTTCACCAATACAGGGGACGGTAGTACTGAGACAGCTGTAGGAGTCTCTGACGTAGACCTAGAGGACGGGGGTGAGTACTCTGTACGTCCTGTTATAGGAACAGACGGTGTAGTGGCTGAGCATGTAGTAGACGCTAACGGTAACTCAGTAGCTTCGGTAGACACTACAGATGGCACGGTGTCGTTAATCCCTATACCAGGTGACGCATCTTCGCCTCAGCCAAGCACGGGTAGTATAACAGCTACGCCTAGCACAGGCAGTGGTGACGTAGGTGATGGTGTCTTCGGACCTAACCAGACACCCGAAGAAACACTCACTAACACGCCTAATCTACCTACTCACCCACCTACTGTGGCTACGCCTACAATACCTTCACAGCCTAACCCAGTAGTTGACGGAGGTGGTACAGGTGGCGGTACAGGTGACGGTACAGGTGACGGAACAGGTGACGGTACAGGTGACGGAACAGGTGACGGTACAGGTGACGGTACAGGAAGCGGAGAAGGTGACGGAACAGGAGATGGTAGAGATGGACTGTTCCAACAAGGTCCCTCAATCACTAGTCTAGTATTCAACAACGACATCAACCTAGATAACATACCTAAAGGATTGTTTCAATTCTCACGTAGGTTCAGGAACTATTTATAATGAGACATATAGATATACTAAACAATGTACTTAGTCGGCTACGTGAAGACCCAGCATTGACAGTGTCAGACAACGCATACACAGCCATGATCAGTGACTTTGTTAATGACGCTATGGACATGACACAGTCTGTTCACAACTGGCATTCTCTATTCACTGTTATAGACATCACAACTGTAGCGGGCACACAGACGTACACGTTAAGTGGTCTAGGTCAGATGGGTCAAGTCTACTTCGCATACAATGACGACACAGACGGAGAGCTAAGATCGTCAACGCTAGAGCAGATTATACGAAACACCAACATGGGTGGTGGTACAGGTGGTAGTCCCAGCATCTACGCATACGACAGTGTAGACGCATTAGACGATCCTGTAGTAACTGTATGGCCTATACCTACAGCAGAGCAGAGTCTTAAGTTTCACGTTAAGAGGCATCAAGGACCGATTACGGACGGCACAGTGGAAGTGCTAATGCCTGAACAGCCTGTCATACAGCTAGCTCTAGCAATGGCTAAGGAAGAGAGAGGCGAGGATGGCTCTAACGGACCTAGCAACGCTATGAGTAAAGCTAAGGCTGTGCTGTCAGACTACGTAGCACTAGACAGAGAGAGACACCCTGAGTTAATGACATGGGAAGTTGAGTAGATGGCAAAGCCTTTATCAAATGTAATCTTAGAAGCGCCAGGCTTCTTCGGGTTAAACACAGAAGACAGTCCAGCATCTATGCCTCCTGCCTTTGCTAAGGTTGCTGATAACTGCATAGTAGACAATCGTGGTCGCATAGCTTCGCGTCAAGGATTAGAGTACGTTACCACTACGAACGGTACAGACACCAACATCAAAACAATCTACGAGTTCTTAAAGCAGGATGGTACTTCAATAACTCTGTCGGCTGGTGACAATAAGATATTCACAGGGACCACAACGCTAACAGACGTAACAGCCAGCTTAACTATAACAGCAGATCATTGGCAGATGGTAACGTTAGCTGACGAAGTACATATGTTCCAAGCAGAGCATGAGCCGTTAAGCTATACAGCTGCCGGTACGTTAGCGTTACACAGTACGTCAGGGACGGGCACACCTCCCGAAGCTAGCTGTGCAGTAGCAGGCTATGGTAGAATCTTTGCAGCTGGTAGTGTTGGATCAGAACACATAGTCTATTGGACAGACTTGTTACAGGGTGATAGCTGGACAGGTGGTACGTCAGGGAGTATAGACACTAGAGAGTATTGGCCTCACGGGTTTGATATACCTGTAGCGTTAGCAGCACACAACGGCTTCTTAGTTATCTTTGGTAGACGTAGCATCTTAGTCTATGCTGGTGCTGATTCACCTTCAACTATGGAACTACAAGACTCTATAGATGGTATAGGTTGCATAGCTAGAGACAGTGTTATTAACACAGGCAGTGACTTGTTGTTCTTAGACAGTACAGGTTATAGGTCACTAGGTAGGACAATACAAGAGAAGTCAAGCCCTATAGGTTCTATCAGCAGAAACGTTAACACAGACTTACGTGGGTTTGTTAGTGGAGAGTCGTTGCCGATCAAGGCTGTGTACGACAGGAAGAACTCTAACGTATTGTTAATCCTCCCCTCGTCACAGTACGTTATATGCTTTGACACAGCACTACCGCTAGAGGATGGATCATATAGGACTACATACTGGACAGGTGTTAAAGCTGCTTGTGGTTACTTTGCTAGAGACGAGACGCTGTTGTTTGGTGACGTTGACGGCATCAAGAAGTACTCAGACACGTACACGGATGAGGGAGCTAGTTACGTAATGCGTTACTACTCATGGTCGCAGGACTTCGGCACACCAACAACAGAGAAGATATCTAAGGGTGCTGACGTGACTACAGACGGAGGTTCAGGTTTGTTAATAGCAGTCAAGTTCTCTTACGACTACTCAGAAGCATACAGAACAATACAGAAGAGATTAGATACATTCTCTCAAGCCTTCTTTGGTATTGGTGAGTTTGGAGAGGATGAGTTCTCATCAGGACTAGGCACTATTAGTACGAATCGTATTAACTTAACAGGAAGGGGAAGGTCTATCTCATTAGGATTAGAAGCAAGTATAGATGGAGACTCCCTAGCAATACAGGAAATTAACATACACTCAATTGCGGGAAGGATGATATAATGGCTGGATTACAGGACATACTACAAGGTCTGTTTGGAGCAGGTGCAGCCACAGCTCTACAGAACGATGCTATACAGGGAGCTGAAAACGTAGGCACTAACGCCTTAGCTACAGCACAAGCAGCCGCTACAGGCATACAAGATCAGGCCAACTTCCAGCCCTTCTCAGTTACATCTGGGAACGGTACAGTGGATACTATGGCAGCTGATGGACGCTTCAAAGGCTTAGGTTTGAACCTATCTCCTGAGTTACAGGCTATGATAGACTCAGGTAGGATGTCTGCTGGTGACTTTATCGGTAGGGCTAATCAGGATACAGGGACTCAGACAACAGGGATGTTAGAGCAGCTAGGACTAGGTGGTCAAGGTAGGTCTGAAGCTGAAATCTTTGAGATGCTTAATGCTGTTCAGCAGCCAGGTCAAGAACGCGAACGTCTAGCTTTAGAAGAGAGATTGTTCAGCCAAGGTAGAGGTGGTGTGCGTACTGAGCAGTTCGGTGGTACACCTGAAGAGTTGGCTATTGCTAAGGCTAGAGAGGAACAGCGAGCGGGTACGTCTGTTAGCGCCTTCAACCTAGCTAGGCAGGATGAGCAGACACGCTTCAATAACTTTGCTGGACTGTTCAACTTAAACACACAGAACAAGCAAGTAGAAGCTGGTATAGGTAATGACTTGTTCACTAACTCATTCTTACCAATGGATGATCTACGTAGAACAGCTACGCTAGGTGCTGACATAGGCAGTATAGATCAGCAAGCAGCAGCTAACGCAGCTAATACATCGGCTGGATTGATAGAGTCTGGTATGCAGGCACAGGTTAACGCGCAGCAGCAAGCAACACAGGCCCGTATAGCGCGTAATCAAGACATAGTTAACTTGCTACTTGGCGGTACTAACGCAGCCGGTGACAGCACTACAGGCTTGTTCGGCACTATCGGTGACATAGCATCAGACTTCTTTAGCGGGAACTAGAATATGGCAGACTTAATAAACATACAGGGTTTGTTCTCTAACATACTGAACACACCTGAACAGATGGCACAAGAACAACTAAACAGAAACGTAGGCTTGTTCAATCAAGGTATGGCTGGGACGTTAGGGGAAGCTAGAACTAACTTTCAGAACAATCTTAGAGGTTCAGTACAGCAGTTAGGTAGTGCAATCAATCCTAACTTTGATGTACGTACACCAGACCAACAGTTCAGATCAGCTGTTAATGCTATAGACCCTGAAGACGAACAAGCTAGAGAGAAGTACATAGCAGCTACTAAGCAGTTTGCTCCAAGCAAGCTACCGTCTCTTATGGAAAACCTTAAACGACAGGACTTAGAAGAAGAACAGTTAAACTTCCAGCGTGAAGAACGTGCACAGAAGCGTGTTCAGTGGGGTAACGATGCTGAAGCCTTTGAGATAGATAAGAACAGGTCAGCTCAGTTAGCTGAAGTCTCAAGCTTAGAGATAGCAGCGTTAAACCAAGACGTAGGCGCACAAGCAGCAGCTAGAGAGTTCTTAGCTAGTTCACAGAAAGCACAAACTGATCCTAACTATGCCACTCAGATAGCGTCAATGTCTCCTGCGGGATTGCAAGCAGAAGTTAAACGTGTTGGTGCTGAAGAAGGCGCTAGAAACGAACAACTAGGTGAGACACTCAAGGAAGAGTTCAAGGGTGACACGAAAATGCTAGCGTTAATAGACGACATGCCTTTTGGCGCTAGACAATCTATAGTAGAACAGCTAGTTAATGACAGCTTAGACAAAGGTAACTTCAGTGTTGTCAGCACACCTACAGGTACGTACACACACAACAGTAAAACAAATGAGTTTACTTTGATAGAGTCTGCTGCGCCAGCAAAGGTTAAGCCTGCCTCGGACATAACAGCTGCTCTATCAGTCTCGTTGTTAGAAGGCTTGAGAGACATCAACAACGGTAGAGTGTTAGAAGCTCTTAGAGATGTGGTAGCTGATGGCGCTAGGGTGGACAGCTCAAGCATACAGTTCTATGCCACAAGCGTACAGAAAGACTTACAAGACCAAGGACTAGCTGGTGACATTAACGAAATACGTGACGAGATAGTTCGTAGAGTTGAAGCTGATGAGCTTACCACTAGAGAAAGCACAGACGCTTTAGCTGACTCAATACTGCAAAGAAACATACGTAACGCTCAAAGGTTCTCAGCACCTGTACCAGTAGACACAAGATTCCCAGACCTCAAGACAGGACGGTAACATGATAGATGTAAGTACGCTTACACAGAAGGACAGGGCTGCTCTGGACTCAGGAGACTATGGGTCTATCAGTCCAGAAGGTATGGGTATTATCAACGCTGTAGACCTACCACCTGTAGCTGAGCCTAAGCGAGACAGGACGTTCGCTGAAGGCTTCTCAGGTGCTAAGACTCCTGAAGCTATGCTCGGTCAGTTGCTAGAATCTATAATGCCTATAGGTAGGATAACTAATGGTAAGTGGTTGTCACCTGAAGAGGCTTACGGTCCTGAGTTCATGCAGGCTACACCGGCACAGCGCAGAGCTGCGTTTGCTGTAATAGAACAACGTAAAGCAGCAACGTTAGATCAAGAGACTGAGGCTACGTTAGCGTCTGGAGCAGGTACACTGTTGGGTTCTATGGTTAAGTCTCCAGCAACGTTAGCGTTCCCTGTTGGTAAAGGAGTGTCACAGGGTGCTGTAGCTGGTTTTAGCTACGGAGCTATGTTCGATGTATTAGACCAGAAGACCAGCACAGACGAGGTTGACTTAGTACAGTCAGCTGTCTCAGGTGGTATAGGCGGTGTGCTTGGTGGTGCTTTTAACTTCGGTGTAGGTAAGCTAAGCAAGCTAGGTGAGAAGGCAGCTAAGGTCCAAGCAGACCCAGCTAAAGTTAGAATCAGCAATAAGAACATAGCACGTATAGAAGAGGCTTCACAGCAGGCTGTCATTGATGGTGTACCTACAGAGTCTATAGCGGCTACAGTGGCTGAGAAGATAGGTGTTGATGAAGACTTAGTGCGTCTATTCACAGCAACAGCTAGCCGTAACCTTAACGTTAGCATAGGCGAGTCAGCTGCTAAGATAGCTAAGGTACAGGCTTCTAAGGGAACAGCCTTTGATGATTTCATACAGCCTATCAAGAGTAGAGTAGCTAAGTGGTCACCTGAGATAGCAGCTAGGTTAGACAAGTATGAGTTTAAGATTAGAAGTAAGGCTACAGAGTACGAAGACGTAGCTGCTCCGTTCTTCACTGGCTTTCAGAAGATGTCCAAACCTGCACAGAATAGACTGTCTCTGTTCCTAATGAATGGTAACTATAAAGCTGCCAGTAAGTATGCGTCCTCTCAAGGTATGGACAGCGCTGCTGTGGATTCTGTCCAGGGGTTGATGAAGCGTGTACATAAAGAACTCAAAGACTCAGGTGTTGAACGTGCTAACCTAGATGATTACTTCGTAAGAACTGTGAAGGATTGGGAAGGTCTGCGTAAGGCTATGGGTAAGAAGAACAGTAGCCCACTAGGTAAGATGATAACCCAGCATCTGAAGAAAGTAGGTAAGACTGAAGACGAGCTAACACAGGCAGAGAAGAACTGGTTAGTAGATAGTTGGATGAAGGGCAAGCACGTTGAAATACAGTCAAGCAGGACAGCTGAGAGACGGTCGTTTGATGTACGTGAAGAGTTGTTACCGTTCTATGAGAACCCTACCGTAGCTCTAACCAACTACTTAAACAAAGCAGCTGACGACATAGCCTACTCGGAGTTCTTCGGTGCTGGTAAGAAGACTAAGCTAAAGCGTAAGACTGAGAAGTACGATAAGGTTGAAGTGGATGAGCTAAACACTGACGCTAACATAGCTACCATGCTGGAAGGTTTTGAAGACAACCCAGAAGCGTACGCTGAAATATCTGAGATGTTACAGACTAGATTCAATGCATCTAGAGCACCTACAAACAAGACTGTTAACGTGCTAAGAAGTCTAGGCTATCTAAACACTATTGGTAACCCTATGTCTGCTCTAACGCAGCTAGGCGATGTAGCTGTTACAGCTGTGACGCAGGGCTTACGTCCTACACTGGCATCTCTAGTGGGTAAGAACCAAGTAGACTTAGCTGAGCTAGGTATCAAGACAGCCTTAGACGCTGACTTCGCTACTGTTGGCACGTTAACGAACACACTAAACTCAGCTCTTAAGTGGTCAGGCTTTGCTAAGATGGACAGGTTCGGTAAGAACACGATGATCAACGCTTCATTGCGTAAGAACCAAGCACTAGCTAGGAAGAACCCAGACGCTTTACGTAAGAAGTGGACAGCAATGTTTGGCGATGAAACTGATGATTTGATTCGGGACTTAGAAGCAGGTAGTGTAACTGAGCGTGTACGTCTTACACTGTTCAGTGAGCTAGCTGAAGTACAACCAATCAGTATGTCTGAGATGCCAGCTAAGTATCTGAACCATCCTAACGGTAGAATGTTCTACATGCTTAAGACGTTTGGACTGAAGCAACTAGACTTGTTACGCAACCAAGTTGTTAACGAAGCTAAGAAGGGTAACTACAAACAGGCTGGTAAGTTTGCTTCGTCATACATGGCTCTGTTCGGTGGTGCTGGTGCAACTATTCAGGAGATTAAGCACGGGCTTAGTGGTAGAGAGTTCAGGGTAGAAGACATACCAGACAACTACATCTCTAACATGCTTGGTATCTTCTTACTGAATCGCTACATGGGTGATCAGCTTAGTCAAGGTAAGCTAACTGACATCGGACTAGGTATGATCTTACCACCTGTCGAGTACGTTGACTCACTAGCTAAGGATGTACTTAGTGGTGTGAAGTCAGTTGTTAATGACACACCGTTGGAGGAAGTAGACTGGCAACTAGGTGAAGAGATACCGCTGATCGGTCCTTGGTGGAATCAGTTAGTAGACTTTACCAATGAAGGTAACTTAACAGATGGCCCTAAAGTGAATGACAGGCTAGATAGAGATGAAGAGTTTAGAGACTCACCTCTTAGTCTAGCCCGCCCTACTCAGGAACTACTTAACTAATCCTCTCCTTCTGAGGTACGGTTAAAGTATTCCAAGTCTTCTTTAGCCACTGATACACTCTTCTGCGTTCGATGGGGTTAGTTACATCTTGTCGTTCGCAGACTAGTTCTAACTCTTTACGTATGCGTTTAGCTCTTGTTGCTCTCACTCTGTTTCTCCTTAGCTATCTTAGCTAACCTGGCTTGTTCAAAAGCTTCCCAGTTACGGGCAATCTCCTCAGCTTTATCTTTACAGGGTTTACGTTGTCGGCTACCCTTACCTGCTTCACTTTGCATCGTCTAAGTCCTCAAGTATAGCTTTGGTTAGTGAGTCTAGCTTAAGTACTAATCTGTTATTATATCTCACAAGAATTTCCCACACAAGCCAGCTCTTGACTGCCGGTTGTGTCGTCAGTAGTTTCAGTTATATCCCACTCAATCTCAGTAGGCATTAAGGCTTTCAGTTCTTCGTACTTCTCCTTCGTTATAGGATCGTATGGTGCTTGTTGATACACATGATCGTCATAGGGTAGGAAGCTAATACCACTGATCTTATCAAAGTTGTTATACACCCACTGCCCTACTTCTAAGAACTCTGTATCTCTATAGTAGCAAGTCATACTAGGTTTGTGTTCACACCAACTATCCTGTAGTGTCTCCCAGAACTTAAGCTGTTCCATAGCAGTCATAGTACCAGCTGTCACACAGCCCTCTGGAGACGCTATGGGGAAGTCAAAGACATAAGTGCTAGGGTTGTACCGATCAACCTCGTAAGGCACTCCAGCAGCCATCAGAGCAGCACTCATAGGGTCTTTAACATCCCCTCTAACTCTCCTGATATAGTATGGTGCATACCTTGGGTGACAACCACTAGCTGAATTGACTAGCTGTGACACAGTGCCTGAAGGCTTAACACACGTTATAGCTGTAGCCTGGTTGATGCCTAGCTTAGCTGCCCACTTCTTATTAACTTTAACAGCTGTATCTTTACAACGTTCTAGTATCTTGTCAAAGTCTGGGTTGCTAACTAAGTCTACGTTGTCTAGAATACCTGTCAGACTCAGACCCAGCAGTGCTTCTTCTTCTGTGTTGGTCTTCCACTTCTTACGCAGGTAGCGGAAGTCCGTTAGCGTTGCTTGTAACGTTCCAAGAATCGTGGCAAGTTCCACCTTCGTATTGATAGAGGCTTCATTGTCGCCTTTACGTATGACGACTTCTGATAGGTTACAGAACTGATTAGGCCGTAGAATAATCTCTGAGCATGGGTTTGTACCAAACTCGAAAGTTGCATCTCTTCGCCCATTACGAGCAGCCACAGCCTGAGCCGCCGTCCTACTGAACAGTCCCCTCTCGCCAGCTTTAGACTGGTAAAGGTGTGTCCATTCTTCGAGAAAAGAATCAAAGTCTGGCTTAGTTGTGTAGGCCGCTGAGTTGTTCGCCAAAGCCCTATGTGGAGTAGTGTTGTACCATTCTCCTTGTTTAGCTCTACGCATCCGGTCGTCGGTGAGGTTCGATAAGCTGATAAGTGCACTTCTTCTAACTCCTCCCACAACTACGATGTCTGCAATCTTACAGCACAGGTCGTGGCATTCTAATGTAGTAAGTCTTCTCCCTGCTGCCGCCCTGAAGAGGTCACATGAGAAGTTGAACAGGTCTTCCAAAGGAGCTGGACCAGACGCTCGACCACCGAATGTGGCAAGGGGACTTCCTGCTGAACGTACTTTACTTGTGTCCCATCTTGGTAGTCTTCCTGAATATAGAAGAGATATAAGCTCTCTGAATCCGCTGGCCCAACCAACTTTTGAATCTGCAATGTTAATTGTAGTGTCTGTTTCTCTGAACTCTTCTGAGATTTCTGGGAGTTTTCTGACATAGTCTCTCTCTACACTATACCCTACACCTGTGCCGCACATCAGTATGTACATCAGTTCGTCAAAGGCTCTAGGGTGGTCGATTGGTAAGTATGAGCAGTTAAAACCTGCTACGTTATCCCGAGTCAGTGCCTTACCAGCTGTCATTAACGCCCTCATTGAAGGCATAATGTCCTGATTAAGTATAGCTGCTTCGAGCTTGGCTGCTGTTGTGTCGTCTAGCTTGTCACGGAAGTAGTC
>Ga0136588_1000593_pt1 | contig 13058 bp, 14 predicted proteins | sample AntRauMFilla1564_FD_104782 | JGI IMG/M metagenome (GOLD analysis project Ga0136588, IMG submission 104782) | Saline lake microbial communities from Rauer Islands, Antarctica - Metagenome Filla 1 #564 | ecosystem: Environmental > Aquatic > Non-marine Saline and Alkaline > Saline | place... | reverse complement strand
TTGGTATTCACTAATACTTCAATCGACTGCGCTTTGATTTGAGTCTGAATATCTGAATCGGTAGCATCGAAACCTTGTTGTACCGCAATTTGCACCGATTGCTCATAACTCTGTTCAAATTCAAGCTTACTTACTTCAACCCCATTAATAATTGCCACCACCTCTGGTAATGAGGCTAGATCAAACGACGCGGTAGTAGAAAAATCAATCACATCGTTCTTGGTAGACTGATTTAATAGCGTCCAGGTCAATGCTCCGCCAGCTAATAACGCCACCAATACAACAGCGATAACGCCCATTTGGTTAAATTTCATTGACTTTGCTTTATCGCTTACTGGGGCACTTGATTTTGGAGTTAATTCACTACGTGTATCAACTGGTGCTTCATTATGCAAGTGATCATCAGGGTGGTTTTTTTTGTGTTCATCCATAACTAATTTATTACTTCCTAGTCCGCTACGACCGCAGAGACTTAATCACACTATTTTGTCATCTTTGGCAATAAGATCAAGCTTCGCTAGTCTGGATAACTGCCGTAGTATGTACTCACGCTTAAGGGCGCTAGACTTATCGACCGCTTTTTCTGTGTAGGGCATACTTACCGGTCTCCTCGCAGACGTATATTTAGCGCCGCGTTTGGTGTGATTATGCTCATGAAGGCGTCGCGTGGGATCGGTAGTGATGCCAGTGTACAAGGTAGTATCGCTACACTGTAAAATGTACACGTAGTAACTCATAGACTGACTAGCATACGAGCGGCGCCACTATTTTTCTTAGCAAGCGGTCAATTGCAAACACTAATAGCGCTAACGCTACCAAGCCAAACTCTAAGCCACCAAACGGCAAAGCTAATAATAGTCCAGCTGCCCCGACAGCGGTAAATAGTGACGTTGCCACCAAAGAACCACAAGCGGCGCAACCAATCCCCAAGGCGGCACTAAACATACCCAGGTAACCACTCGTGGGAGTTGCGGCCGCGCCGCTACCCGTCCGCCTCGATTGCTGTATATAAAACGCTAAAACACTGACATATATTCCAAACAAGCTACAAAAGAGAGCCATAAAAATTGCAGCATCTATTCCATAGTGACTCGCTACAGAACCATACAAACTCCAAAGAATTGATAATTTATCAGCTATGGTAGCGCTGTTGGAAAGCCAAATGGTGAGAATGATGGAGCTATTAGGCAGCCAGGCAATAACCGAAAAAAGTCCGGTCGACAATGTTACTGCCAACAGTACGTACACCGGAACGCTGAATACTCTTTGTAACGCGCGCTGGTGCGGGAGTATCATGTTCTCAAGTATACCGCACCTCTACCACCCAACTAGCCAACTACGTCGTTACGGGGACGTCGTTTTTTAGCGACTCTCTAGATCATCAGTAGCGGTAGTAGTAGTGGCTTCATCTGTTGATGACGTAGCCGTGTCGTCAACTTCAGGGGTTACAGTGTCATCATCGCTTTCTGTACTCACTTCAGCTTCAGTCTCCATTTCGGTAGTTGTTTCAAACTTAATTTCATTCCCTTCCACCGCCGTCACTTCGGTAATGTTGCTGTCTGCCACTTCAGCGGCTGCGCTGTCAGTATCACTTATTATCTCTGAAGCAACTTCAAGAACGTAGTCTGGAATTACTTCATCAGCCTGTGCTTCTACGGCCGCTATCGTTTCAGCGATGACCGCAGCGATTGGCCGGTTACCACTTTTATGTCTAGCTTTCGTAGCAGCATCAGCCTGATCAGCTACCGCGTCGATACTGGCGAGGGTGGTGGCGTACGTTCCTAAGGCTAATCGCAAACGTGCTAAACCATTTAAGAGTTGCGTCCGTTGCGCAGCAGTGAGCGGCGTGCTCTGCGCAGCGTTAACCGCAGTATTGATAGTATCCATCCGTACTACGATACTCGCTTTAGCCATCAGGGCTGTTTCGGGAGTAACCGTTCCTGCCGCAACCGCAACTTCCAAAGCTGCCAGCTCAGTCTCAAGCAACGATACCTCATCATCGATTGTTGTTGCGTAGCTGACGGTATTACTATTAAGTAACAACCAGCCAGCGCCAATTATGAGGATCGCGATAACGCCGGTAAGAATTTTTTTCATGTAATGTTATGTCTATGTTTATGTTTACGTAATAATGTGCTGGACATCTCAGCTTTCGCTGGTTCAACTTGAAACAAAGTGAGCTACTCAAAGCCTGCAGTCTTAGCACGAATATTCGGCTTGTCTGTTGCTTATGAAGACGAACTACTAATGCTCTTCTTACAGCGCCAAAGCTACGGATAATTTTTACAGTGTTGTATACTAGTGATCACTATAAGCGAGGGGAATTAAAGAATTAAAGTATGTATCAAGGAAATTGGAAATGTGGAAGTTGTGGGGGTGCTATCACCGAGCTACCATTTCAACCACGTAGTGAGACCGGACTTACCTGCCGTACTTGTTACGCTAAAGGTAAAGAACGCGAGAAAACCGAAGACGCCGGAAACAATTCTATGTCAGTCGCGAGCGAAGCACCCGACATCCCAGATTTTGACGAAGCCGAGTTAGCTGGCGAGCCTGCACCCTTTGACGACACTGGCTTAGATACAGGGCCAGCTACAAGCACGGGAGATAAACCCCGCACCGAAGGTAGCTGGTCGTGCGCGACCTGTGGTGGTGCTATCACATCACTCCCTTTCACGCCCCGTACTACTAACAATTTAAAGTGTCTTGATTGCTTTAAGAAGAGCAAAAAGTAACTAACACGTAGACAGTTAAAACCATAAAAGACGGCCGCGATTGCGGCCGTCTTTTATGGTTTTCGTTTCCCGCCTCTGGTGTAAAACTTGTAGTAGTAAAATTGCTCTACCTTCTCCCGTGCCCAAGGCGTCAGTCGCAAAAACTTTAAACTTGAATTCACACTCGGCGTCTGACAAAAACATTTGATGGTTATCTGCTCACAAAGAGCGGACCAGCCCAAGAGTGCCACCAACTCGTCCACCATAGTTTTAAGTGAAATTCCTTGCAGGGCTTTTCTTTGCAGTGGTGTCATAGATTCTATTATTCTAGTACAGCCAAGGCTAAGTACCAAACAGAAAGCACCCTAACGGGTGCTTGACTGTCATTACGCTGCAGTGTCTTCTGCTGGCACTTCGGTAGGTTCTGCTTCTGGAGCAGCTTCGGCTGGAGTTTCTACTGGAGTATCGGTGGTTGGTTCGGTAGGAGTTGTTACTTCTTCATTTGTTTCTTCTGTCATAGTTATATGTGTTTACCTACTAACTGCCGGCCCGCCTAGTATACGCGGAATGAATAATATAGATACCCAACTAAAAATAATCAATTTGCTATACTACCGGCATATCTATATGAAAAAATTTGCAGCGACTCTATGGCAAGGTCAACCAGCAGCGCTTGGTACGATGCACAGTAAAGAAACCATAATCGCGCCCTTGATGATGGACGCCTTTGGGATGGAAGTTGTGGTGCCGGAGGGTTTTAACAGCGATCGCTTTGGTACCTTTACGCGTGAAGTCAGAAGGCCTGATAATCAACTAGAGACAGCTCGGCATAAAGCCCTTGCCGCTATGGCGCACACTGGACTGGAACTTGGTCTTGCAAGTGAAGGCAGCTTTGCCCTCGATCCGCGCATGCCATTTATAACGAGCAACCTCGAATTAGTCATACTTATCGATAAAAAAAATGACTTTGAAATTGTAGGCCATTATCGAACCACCGATCACAATGCGCAAGGAAAAGAAATTTACTCCACCAAAGAGGCTTTGGACACCGCTATCACGTGGGGGTTTCCCCATGTGGGCGTCATTTTGCGTATAAGTCAAAAGGGCAATCGGCATATTTATAAAAACATTGAAACTGAAGCGGAATTACTCGAGATTGCCGATCGACTACTTAAAAAAATGTTTGTCTCATCTCTTTATCTTGAAACTGACCTGCGGGCCCATAAGAATCCTAAGCGGCAAGCCAGTATTACACTGGCAACGATAGATTTGATTAATAATTGCCGCAGACTTTGCCCAAGCTGCCAAGCTCCTGGCTTTGTGGTGACAAGCCAAGAAGCTGGACTACCGTGTGAGGCTTGCTATAGACCAACCGACCTAGTAAAAACTACCACTACCACCTGCAGTAAATGTCTACACAAAGCACATAAAGCATCGACCTCAATAATCGCACCACCCGCTGCCTGCACCGCTTGTAATCCTTAAGTATTCTCCGCTCGGTTTAGAATGGTTTGTAGATGTGATAGCACGCTAAGAATCTATAGTCGTTGTTAAAGATTTTTTTGAACGGATTACATGTAGATATAAAGTGATTAAGAAGATAAATAGTACTCCAGAAAGGAATGGAAACGTAACAAAGCCAAATACTTCCATGACTGTCTTCGCGCAATCAGCGCTACCGTCAGCTAAACACGGCAGCAGCCCGGAGTCGAGCAGTGTCGTCGGTAATGCTTGATAAAGGTACTGATATAGAGCAACCAGTAGACCGAAGGCAGAAAGAGTTATACCGTAGCGTGGAAAATATACCCTGTCTTTCAATTTTATTGCCGTCAGCAACAAGAGCAGCTGTGAGTACAGCGCGACACGCTGTAACCAACACAATGAACACGGCACAAAACTAAACACCTCTGAATATAGCAGCGTGGTGGCAACCCCGCCAAATATAGTCATCGTAATTAGATACCAGACATATTGAGCGACAAACTTCCGGTAAAATTTTTGTTTATTATAGAAATAATCTACCGCTAAAGCGGTGCTTAACGCTAAAATTGCCAATCCAATCAAAGCGTAAAAGAGATTGATGTAGTGGATATTAAAAAGTAACCAATTTATCATACGTGTTGATTATACTATTATGTACACCTGCAACTTATAGACATCTAAACTCTGTACCATACATATTAAATACAGTTTATCTTACAAAGTAATCTACCCTATTATACCGCGTGGTTAATTTATTTTACTTAATTACTTTTACTAAATACAAATTAGCCGCGGATAATCAAATAAGTTATGTAGGCAACGTACAATATGACAAAGAGAACGCCCTGCCATCTTTCAACCGTATGCCGGCGACCCACGAATAAAGCGAGAAAAAGCAATAACGTAGCACCGACAGCTACTAGCAAATCCACGTTCGCCGTAGTGGCAAAAGGCAACGGTGTAACGATAGCCGACGCGCCAAGAATCCAGAACACGTTAAAGATATTTGAGCCTACGATGTTACCGACAGCAATATCAACGTTCTTCTTGTAAGCCGCCACAGCCGACGTCGCGAGTTCAGGCAGCGAAGTACCAATAGCCACGATAGTTAACCCAATCAATGCTTCGCTGACTCCAAAACTACTCGCAAAAGATACCGCTCCATCAACAATCCACTTCCCTCCAACCACCAAGCCAGCCATACCACCGACAATTTGTAGGGCCGCTCGACTCGGTATAAAAGTTGTCGCAGGCTCGTCGCCACTCGCTTTTTCGGATGGGCTATTAAACGCCGTACCAAAGATGTAATACAAAAATATCCCAAAAAACGCCAAGAGTACTAAACCATCAATCCGAGAAATTACTGATGCACTCATACCGTCTAACAACTGATCATTAGCAATTACTAACAGCACCAACACTGCCAAAAACGCAAACGGTAGCTCTTTCCACACGGTACTTTTTTGTACCGCCAAGGGATAAATAATCGCTGAGATACCTAAAATTAGCAGAATATTAGCGATGTTACTACCAATGATATTTGCTACTGCCAAGTCAGTACTACCGTTGATACTTGCAAGTAAACTCACCACCAATTCCGGTGCGGAAGTACCAAACGCCACAATCGTGAGCCCGACCACCAGTGCCGACACCCCAAAGCGAAAGGCTAACGCCGATGCTCCAGTTACCAACCAGTCAGCCCCTTTAATCAGTAGCGCGAACCCTATAAAGAACAGTATGTATGTTGTCATATGATTATTATTTGCGCGTAAGTATAGCTTATTTTGAGCTGAAAGTACCAGGTCAGATCACTGTACAAGCAAACAGCTATGCACATAATGGTACGTGACTACTAACACGCATTAAATTCCGTATATAACGTAGCTATACCAGCAAAACATCTAAGTTTTCGTTGGAATTATTAAAATGTAATTGACTACGGCGTCACTGGAGCTACCATCTTTTTATGTAGATCCAAGTAAAAGATTACTTTCGTAAATACGTCCAGGAGTAAAAATATAACGGCGCCTGTGGCAGCTGATATCACACCAAAGCCGTCTGGGGCGAGGAGGAAGACTAGCGGGAACCCGGTCCAGCCTAGCAATATGTATTTAGTTACGGCGGCGCGGTGTGGTGAAACTGCCGTCAAAAGTGGATACATCATTAACGCGTACGCCACGCTGCTAAGAACAAAGAATCCGATCATGTACCAATCCCCGAAATATGCAGCAGCAGCGCCAGTGACCATCACGATAGCAGTCAGATATAATAGGAAAATAGTTTCAGATTGTGATTTTTTTAAGAGCTTAGCAATTTCATACATCAAGAGCGTACAGCTTAGACCATAAAACAACCACCGCGTGGCATACACCGCTCCACCTTCAGCACCAACACTAGCTACTGAACCTTCCAACATCAGCGCGTAGGAAATGATGGTAATAAAACTTACTAAAAACGCTGAGTTAAAGTCTTTTTTATATGCGAACAAAAAGTACGTGCTAGCGGCGGCAAAAAAGACAACTCCCATCATTAAAACCGTTTCAATTTGAATATTCATGGTTTTATTTTAGCACATTTAATACTCATAAACATGCTAAATTTCAGAACGAAATATTTAATTAACAGTTTACGTTAAAGTCACGGTACTGGTACAATCACTGATACTAGCGAATCAGCTATCCTAGCAATATTTTTGGCTATAATTGCACCTGAGAACTCAAGTTACACTGTTGAAATGTAATGTTACTACTATGATTTTCTGCTGCTTATCTTTCTAAGTCTTTTTTCGTTAAACTTGCGTTTAGGTTTATTAGCGTAGCGTAGCGGCACCGAAAAATATTTAGACTATTTTGATGAGCGATACCAGTGCACGACAATAAATAATAACGTGAGTAAAACCCATAACCAAGTAAGAGTTTCTACTACGTCTGCACGATACGGAGAGAACGTACCCAGTGGAGTCGCTGCGGTCGAGAGCACCGCATAGGTAGTGACTACTACGATCGGACCAGCTAGCCATTTTAACCAAGCGATAAAAAAATCTTGTTTGAGAAACAGGAATGGGATTGTTAAAAGTATTAGCATTATACCTATAGATATCATCGGCTTAATAAAACCAGTTCTAAAAGCCTCTTCGCAACCCGCAACAGAGCACACTCTTTGTAGATATAAATATGCTGATAAATAGATCACCACACCAATGCTTAGTATGAGAATTGGTTTTACCTTAGCTTTTAGATAATTCTTTAAGGTCTGCAACATATTTTAATAAAATATTATAATCATCTGTACCCAGTATACTACGACGTTCGTAGAACATGAGTACATCGATAGTTTGATTCAAGACCCGTCTTTCAATTCTTTGAAAATATTGTTTATGAGATTTCCAACTAAAGCGTTCTGCTACATTAAGTAAGCGTAGTAATGGCCGCTCATGTCGACTGCGGAGGTCTAGCGCTGCGATGTAAGTAGTCACCATTTCGTAGGTCACTGGTAGTGATGCTACTGGAATTATAATTCCCTCTTTAGACACTTCATAATTAATCTCACCATCACCATCTTCATCCACTCGTAAGTTTTCTAATGACTCCGCTTGGTACCTTACTTCTATAGTCGTACTGGCTGTAATTACCGCTACCGGAATTTTGTGTCGCATAGTCTGCTCAGAGGCAGTCAGATCTGAAACAGTCATCGTCATACCACCATTATCATAACTATCGATGTTAATGGTGAAATCAATCTCTTTGGGCACAAATACGTACTGACTGTTTCCTAATTTGATAAACTCCGTGCCTGGCACTTCTTCAATTACCCTTTCATCTACAAATCCAGTACGTCGTCCCAAGTCATCTTCAATATAGAGATTGACTGGAGAATGAGCACCTATCATCACTTGAGCCGCATCAATTAGCACTGGAACATCTGTAATAAATTCTATGGGCACTGGAACTGAATTCTTAATGAGATTGACCACTAATTGCTGGACTGCTTCGGCTTCCGTGATGTTGTAGTGTATAAATTCACGTTCTAAATTATTTGAAATACCATCTAAATCAACGTAGTATTTTTTTACTCTATCATCGTCTGCAGCAGCTGAAACCATCATTACCGTCTGGTCACCTTCCGTAGATATCAGCGGTATTGGCTTGTACAGATCTATCTCACGACAATCAAACAGTAGCAAGAAACACTGCCGCTCAGTGAATGATTCGTACCGTACACCACGTATGGTATTTCGCCCAGTACCCACCAGGGCATACGTCGCGACAGTAGCCGGTGGTGTCCATTCGTCTAAAATAACTCTTTGTAGTTGTGCGTTATCAAGTAGTACAGCGTTAAGCGCGACGGCTTCAGCGGCAGTCTCGGCGGCGGCTCGCCCGCCGGCTGTGTCCCGCAAAAATTGATCTAATTCGAACGCGGAGTCAATACTGTTGCCGTAGCTCGCAACAAACGACTGAGTGCTCGTACCTGGTATAAATTCTATCAATGGTTCGTTTCTCAAATTTAGATATGCTCCACCTGGTAATAACCCATACGCTCCCGGCATATTAACTGAGGCTGCTCGCATAGTTTCTTCAGAAACTAACGTCACTAAACCAGCTGGCCTGATAGCCTGTTCCATTCCGTGCAGCATACTTGCAATTGTTTTAGGAGTACCTAACTGTGGTGTAGCAATCATTATAAAGCTGTCAATTAATGCCACCTTACCCTGTGCTTCCAGCTCAGTGATCAAAGCTTTGCCTAGCAATCCGCCGTTAGAATGACCGATTATAGTCACTTGGCCAGAATAAGAATCTGCGGCGAGAGACTCAACTGTTGATTGAAGTTTCCTGATTTCATTACGATATTTAGTGCCATTATTCACGATGTTAAAGACATCATATCGCCAATCGTAAGCGTATGATTCATAATCTGATATCACTTCAGTAGCTACTAAATTATCCATACTAGCTAAAAAATTTTGATAGACAGTTCCCAATCCAAAGACACTATCTAAAACATCTTCTGTGAATATGTTATTTACTGAATTACCAGTGCTATCCATATTCAATTGCCGCACATTGTTTCCGGTGAGCGGTGTCCAGTGGCGAATAGGATTACCACCGATAGTTTCTTCGTATAATCTACTGGCTTGGAAACCAGGTAAAAATAGTACACTCGAAGCTCCGGCTGGTTCCACCGGGGCTTGTTCAAGAGTGAAGGTAATACTGTACACCTCGTCGGCACCATTACAGGCAAACGCCCAGGCGGTAGGAACTAAGAAATTACGCAATTGAATAAAAAATGATGGTTCATTCATATTTAAACAAGGTATTTGTTTAGTAAATACAGACGTATATGTACCAAGAGGAAGTTTTGGTCTAGTTGGCTCTCCCTCGTTAAGCCAGTCTATGAAGTCAAAAAATATTTCAGTCTGAGCTTCAGTGAGTGCGTCTATATTTTCGAGTTCGAACACTTGTCGATAAAGTTCAATGTCGGGTTTATCAGCGAAATAAACCTCAAGGGCAGCGCTAATTTCTTCATCAGTGAGTGCCACTGCTGGAATAAATGACATATCAACCTCGATGTAGCCAGCTGCGGTATGTTGATACAAATTACTAAAAAAATCCCATCTATTATCACGTAATTCAAACCGATACTGATTAGTTGTAGTACCGGGTATCATCGCGGTACCACCGTCACTAACGGCTATGTCAGAGATGAATAAACTGAAGGGGTTTTCTCCTTCGGTCACCATGAATGGGTTTGAACAGTCTGTGATGTCGATCACATTACCATTTAGATCAGTAATACTTCCGCAGGTCGGAGAAGACGCGGCAGTGACCGTAGGCAACACCGGACTGATAATCGGTGGTGTAGCTGGTGCTAGATTTATTTCATTACTAAGTTCGGTTGACGTAGCAATTTCGACCACTAGACCACTAGTTGTTTGCGCAGCGGACTGCGCAAGCACTATAGTGGTAAGTAATAAAAAAACGCCGAAAGGCGCTAAAAGAGCAAAGAGAAGGTAACGACCTAGTGCCAGATCTTGGCAGCGCTTTTTAAACATAGAGCTACTCCGCTTAGATTGATAGTGATTTTTATAGTATACATACACCGTACTTTTACAACCTGACTTATTAGACTTGACCTATCTGGTGTTTCTTACTTTCTACAACGTACATATAATCCAACATAATCAAATACGCACATCACAGATTTGTGATGTGCGGAGTGGTGCAGACTGGTGGCGTGATATGCCACCAGTCTGCTCTTTCAGGGCAGGATCCTGAATATGACGAATCTGCCGGGTCCCACCTGCATGAAGCAGGCAGGGAAATTATTTTGAGTTTCGTTAACTTCGACCGCGACCGCGGCAACGGTCGCGGTGTCCGTCTCCCCGATCATCCGCAGACTCACGTCTGGGGGGCAGACATGCGACAGGACGAGGGACAGAGCTGCTTCAATCATTTTCTTTACCCTTCTGTTGCTACTTTTAAACTATAGCACATGTTCTTTAAATAAGCAAGTTATATTGCGTTTATTGCAATAGCTTTGATCAATAGCTTTTGGTAGTCGTGGTGTTTAAAAACTACTAGAGCTAATCTGCTCCTTGATATGCGTTTAGGCAGCGTCAATCGTATTTTAATACTCGAGCCAAAAATTGTAATTATTGTAAGCAACCTTTTCGAGCCCTAGTCAGGCTAGCAAAATACAGTCGTAAAAAGCTCCGCTTTGTTCTCCTTATTTTGTTGCCGGACTAGGGCCTCTCTCGCTACACGAGCGGTATAGGTTGTCAGGATTTTTTCAAAATCCTTAGCAACCTTTTCGAGCCCTAGTCAGACTAGCAAAATACAGTCGTAAAAAGCTCCGCTTTGTTCTCCTTATTTTGTTGCCGGACTAGGGCTCGAACCTAGATACCAGGTACCAGAAACCTGTGTCCTACCATTAGACGATCCGGCAAGGGATCCTTTGCTGCGAGGGGCGGACGAAGTTTTGTTTCGTCCGCCTGCCGCATTTTTTTCGTTCAATTACGCTGGAACCACTATACTGCCAGATTTGCGCTCATAATCAAGTCGCTTGGTGGCTTGCATTCGTATGCAGTTGCTCTGCTTCAATCTTCATTGCTAGGTCAGGGTGATAACAATCAGCACAAATACCAGAAATAAACCAGCTGAGAAGACAGCGCCAGCGGCCATGTCTTTGCTGCGGCCGATATTGTCGTGTTGATCGGGGTGCATGTGGTCAAGAGCCGCTTCAAACGATGAGTTTTGTAGCTCCGTAATCAGAATAAGTGTATACGCGAGGCTGAGGAAGAGTATCTCAACTTGAGTGAGTGGCTGCAGGAAAAAGACAGCGATTGTGATAACGAGGAGCACCGACCAGGCTTGGGTGCGGTAGCTGTAATCTGTCCGCAAGGCAAACAGGATACCTGATGTGGCGTACTTAAGGCGATCGAGGTTCTTTTTAATGACATTCATAATTTTATTATACTACCTGCTGCCAGAGTATGGTATCGTCGTCTGCTTTAGTGCACCTGATGTGGGTAACACTAGTATTTTTAGTGTGCAATACCTTAATAATGGTACGCAGCGCCTGGAAGAGTGATAGGCGTCCGGAATGATTCATGTGCGCGACAAACATATTGATAAAAACTGAGTGTGAGACAATTACAATCTTAGCATTACCTGGATAAGTAACGAGTAGTTCCTGTGCGGCCCTTACCCGCGTGCGCAGCGCTAAGTACGACTCGCCTGCTTCAGGATTATCGGGGTGTCCAACTATTTCTAGGTACCAGAGTACGAGGTACCACAACGAACGCGGACTCCGATGGTGCCAGCCGTACATACTGGCCGGGCGATTAAGCTCGACAAATACCGGCTCGGTTTCGGGGATCATTTGCAGTGACTGCGCTATGTGCTCTGCCGTTTCAACGGCGCGCACTTGTGAACTACTAATGAAGTGCGTGGGCCTAAGCGCCACTAGCTCCTTCCCCACTGCTTTAGCTTGCAAGGTACCAAGCGAACTGAGGCGGGTATGACTCGGCTGGTGACGCTTGCTAGCATTTCCTACACTCTCCCCATGGCGGACGAAATAAATATCCATAAATTATTCAGCAAAGTGCGCGATGTCGTTCCAAGTAAGCAATTTCCAAACCCCTTCCTCATAGCAAAACGTAGTAATACCGGTATTGACCGCTACCATACTGGTTGCGGTACGCTGCTCAATGTCGGCCGTTAACTGTTTTTTATGGAGTAAATATGATGTGATAAAACGCAGTAACTGGCCGTGCGTCACTATCACCATATGCTCCTCTGGTCTCGATTCTAGCTCGCTGATACCAGCTTGCACCCGCGCAAATATATCAGCAAAATTCTCACCATCTTCATAACGCCAATCAGGGTCAGTGTAATGAATATTCTCCAATTGTTGATATTCAATATAAGCAGCTGATTCGTGAGTAGCGCCTTGTACTGAGGTTGGCTTTAGCCACTCGTGGAAATATTCAAGTGTTTCCACTTCTACGTTTTTCACCTGCGCAATATGCCGAGCGGTATCTTGCGCTCGATCCATGTAACTAGCGCACACTACTTCAACAGAAATTGTTCGGAAACGCTCCGCCACCTGTGAAGCTTGGGTATGCCCCACTTCAGTCAATGGAGTGGTTGCTAATTGGGAAAATCCGCCCGCGTTACCCGCCGCTTCCCCGTGTCGGACAAAGTATACTTTTTTTGTAGCCATGATTCAGATGATTTTGGAAACTGGGCTGGTAATATCGATGATCGCGAGCTCGAGCGGTAGTTGTGGGATCTGCGAAATGGCGAGCTGCTCGCTTACAGTCAGTAAACGGATCATGACGTGTGAATTGAGTGTTACGTTATT
>Ga0136588_1000590_pt1 | contig 13104 bp, 19 predicted proteins | sample AntRauMFilla1564_FD_104782 | JGI IMG/M metagenome (GOLD analysis project Ga0136588, IMG submission 104782) | Saline lake microbial communities from Rauer Islands, Antarctica - Metagenome Filla 1 #564 | ecosystem: Environmental > Aquatic > Non-marine Saline and Alkaline > Saline | place... | reverse complement strand
TCTTTGGAGTGGTTGGCTTTAGTTCATGAAGTTGCATATTACGCTTTCATTTTAAGCTCCTTGAGCGCTTCGACAGCAGCGCGTGCGTTGTTAAGTTTGTTCTTACTGCGAGAGAAGATTTTGGCTGTCACATCTTTGACTCCAGCGAGTTCCAGTACAGTTCGTACCGATGACCCAGCGACTAGTCCTCGTCCTGGTGCCGGCATGATCATTACTTCACTTGAAGCGTACTTCACATGTACATCGTGTGGGATGCGTCCTTCGGCGTCCATTGGTACTTGCAGCATGTTTTTCTTGGCGTCTCGGACCGCTTTTTCGATTGCTAGTTGGGTATCACCAGCCTTGCCGATACCCACTCCAACCTTTCCTTTCTTGTCTCCGATCACCATTGATACTGAGAATGAAAATCGTCGACCACCAGCCATCACACGAGTTACTCGACGGATACTGACAATCTTTTGGTCAAATTCTGGCTTGACTCGTTCTGGTCGGCCACCACGTCGGCCACCACGACCGCCGGCTCCACCTCGTCGTTCGTTGGCGGCGCGTCTTGCGTCTGCCCCACTACGCCGCGGTCGAGCTGGACGCTCGGTTGTGGTCGCAGCTGGTGCATCTGTTGTTGCTGCAGATGCTTTGTCATCTGTCGCAACGGCTGTAGTACTTGTATCTTGCCCCAGGGCACCTTCCCTGCCTGCGGCATTCCCCTTGACTGCAGCATCTGACTTAGTGTCAGTTGTAGCTTCCTGCTGTTTTTCTTCTGCCATAATAATTTTCTATTTTCTTTTTAACTAATTTAGAACTTAAGACCGCCTGCTCGAGCTGCGTCTGCCAGAGCAGCTACAATCCCGATGTACTGGAATCCGCCGCGGTCAAATACCACCTGCGTGATGCCGGCTGCAGTTGCTTTTCCGGCAATTGTAGTACCAACTTCTCTGGCTTTATCTACACCGGTGCCGGCCTTGATTGTTCGTGAATCTGCCGCTGCCAGCGTCGCTCCCGCCTCATCGTTGATGAGTTGTGCGTACACAGCTTTGTTGCTTCGAAATACTGCCAGACGTGGTCGGACGGCTGTTCCCGCAATTTTGTGTCGCAGTCGGTTGTGTCGCTTGGCTCGTGATTGCGTTTTGCTGAGTGTTGTTTTCATACAAATTAAATTACGGCGAGACTAGACAGCCTTCTTACCTTGCTTACGAATAATGTGTTCACCTTGATATTTGATACCTTTGCCTTTGTATGGCTCTGGCGGCTTCACCATACGCACGTTGGCGGCAAATTGCCCTAGTGCGTCCTTGTCTGACCCCGTCAGTGTAATGGTGCTTTTGACCACCTCAGCTGCAATTCCTTCAGGAATTTCGAGCTTGACCTGGTGTGAGAACCCAACGTTGAGTACAATCGTGCTGCCTTCAATCGCTGCACGATACCCTACTCCTTCGATCTCCAATACGCGGGTGAACCCTTCGGTTACACCGGTGATCATATTGCGCGCGTGTGCAGCGTAGGTACCCCACAGAGCTTTTGACTCTTTGTTTTCACTAACCGGAGCCAGTGTCATCTCATTACCTTCAATTGAGAAGGATACCGCGTCAGTGTTAACCGCTCGTTCCAGTGTCGCTTTTGGACCTTTTGTCTTCAGTACGCCATCAGTTAGAGTCACTTCGACTCCAGCTGGAATGACGACTGGAATTTTTCCTAATCGTGCCATAATTAATTCATTAATTTGTTACTGTCGAGCGTAGTGCGCGAGATGAAAGCGGCGAAGCCATTTTCATCTCCGAACGAAGCGCTGACAGCAAGAATTTTATTCATAAAATTCTTACCAGATTATGAACAACTGCTCACCACCTACTTTCTGTGCTCGCGCTTCCTCGCCAGTGACGATGCCTGCTGGAGTTGAAAGGATGATGTGCCCTTGTCCAAATTTAACCGGATGAATATCCGTAACTTTCGTGTAGAGACGTCGACCTGGCTTTGAGATTCGCTTCACGCCACGGATGATGTGCGCGCCGTCCTCGTACCTGAGTGTCACTTCGAGAGTTTTTTCTTGTACCTTTGTGCCGGCAGTCCCTACTGATACAAGGTACCCTGCATCAACTAGTTTATCTGCTACCGCATGTCGGAGTTTTGAGTAAGGCACTGAAATAGTGTCTTTCTTGACCGCTCCGGCGTTCTTTAGTCGGATGATAAAATCCCCTACAACGTCGCCTACCATGATGATTTCGTTACGCCGGGAATATGACCTTCGTGTGCCTGTTCTCTGAAACAGATACGACACATATCGAAGTCACGCATATAGCCTTTGCCACGCCCACATAGAGCGCAGCGTCGGACCACACGCGATTGGAACTTTGGGGTCCGCGCAGCGCGGATTAAAAGTGCTTTTCGTGCCATGTATTATTCTTAGCTAGTGGAGTAGTTTTGTGAAGATGTCACAACTTGCTCCTTGATAAATTCGGCCAGTTGAAGGGCAACCCTTCGATAAGCCTACAACGTCCACTAGCAACCAAAGAGTTAGGACTAGTGACCCGTGTTGTGGGGTACTATACGCTAGAACCATGAAAATGCAATAGAAAAAGGCGACTTACTAATTTGGTGTATATCTGCAAACCGGTACTTGTATTGTTATCAAAAATACTTAAAAAAGATACGCAGAAATACATGAAACGAGATTTACAAAGTAAAGCCGGCCCCAAAGGCCGGCTTTTTTGAATAGCGTCATCCAAATTGAATTTAGATGCGTGAACTACAGCCAGAAAAATGAACATCTTCATTAATTGCATTGTCTGGCTGACAACTAACGTTATTAGTTACTCTGAAACCTGACTCTTTTGCAATCTGGGCACTAATTGTTTGGGCAAAGTATACAGTTATAAACGCTGCTACTGTCAACGATATAATCAGTATCGCTGCTAATCTTATATGTATATATGACTTATTATTCATAGTGTAATAATACCATTAATTAACCACCTATTCTAAGTAATATGTGGATACGATTGAAACTCATGGCTTAGTTTCTCTAGGACTGGCCGTAGCGACACGTCTTGATTTAGATTTGGGACTAATTTATTTAAACTTGCAAAATTACTAGCTAACTGATCGGGTAACGTTTTAACTTTATCACTTAATCTGGTCGCCTGCACAACTGCAATTGTCTGAGCTGCCAGTATGGTGAAGGTGTTACTTACTACCCTACCAGCCATCAACGCGCTATTGGTGCCCATACTAACAACGTCTTGATTATCTCCATTTGTAGGTATGCTATGGACACTCATTGGATTACTTAGCGTTTGATTTTCTGCCGCAGTAGAAGTTGCAACAAACTGTAGTCCTTGTAGCCCCAATGTTAAACCTGGTGTACTACCATTTAGAAAAGGAGGAAACTTTTGATTGATTCTCTCATGGAGCAAAAAATGCATTTGACGATCCAGTAATAAACCTAGTTTTGTTATGGCTATTTTCAAGCAATCCATTTCGTATGAGACGTAATCACCGTGAAAGTTACCATTATGTACAATCCGGTCACTACCAAAAATCGGATTATCAGTTACACTCTGAAGTTCAATGGAAATTGTATTTTTAGCTTTTTGAATCGAATCATATATTGGACCGAGTATTTGAGGGAGGCAACGGAGTGAATATATTTCTTGTGGATTGTCAGACAAGACTGACGTCTCTAAATTTTTTATCTGCTTGATGTCTGTTAATGGTGTGATTCTTGTGTTTGATGTGATCGGCAGATAGTGCTGTAATCGTTCAATGATGTACCGCTGGCCTACGTGAGGTCGGACATGTGATACTAGTGAATCAAACACATCACGGTGCACTCCACATATATCATATATTAAAGCAGAGTTACTAATTGACTGCTCTAACAGTTTTTCCGCTTGGTGTATTTGTATAGCCGCTATCGCAGTCATAGCAGCAGTTCCATTAATTAACGCTAAACCGTCGCGATTTTCTAGTTGATGAGGTGTCAGGCTGCAAATAGAGAAGGCTTTTTTGGCTGGTATGATTGTACCTTTATACCAAACTTCCCCTTCCCCAATGAGTCCCAATCCTATGTGAGCTAATTGAACTAAGTCTCCACTAGCACCCACTGATCCATGCTCATACACTACCGGGTGTATACGATTGTGTACCAACTGCTGCATAGCAATCAGCAATGCATCTGACACAGCCGAGTAGCCCAGGGAAAGTGTTTGGATTCGAGCGACCAAAATCGCGCGACACAGCGTGTCAGACAGCGACTTCCCAGCGCCACAAGCATGGCTACGAATCAGGTTGTACTGCAACGCCACACGGTCGTCCTTACCTACATACACGTTGGCCATTGGTCCAAAACCAGTATTCCACCCATATACAATCTCCTTGGATACATCGTTTCTGATACCATCGATACTTTGCAGCGGGGGTGCACTAGTGTCAGCAGACGTAAACACCACTGCCATAAAATCTTGAAATGTGAGGGTTCTACCAAAGCTGATGTGTGACATATCGTGCTTAGACACTGATTATTTTATTTTATAAAATTACAACTGCAATCGATAGTATATCTGCATGCCGCTGGTCGTCATAAGTAGGCCCGCATATAACACCGTTAGCAGTATGCCGTATCGTGACTTATATAGCTCTGAGGAAAGTGACAGTAGTACCGCCAGCATGAAGACAATGATCAGGTTGTTGGCCAGGGTGCTGACGATCAGATTACTCAGGCCGTAGTACCACAGCGGGATTGCGGACAACACAGCCAGCGTCACGTGGGCCGTAAGAATATAGATGGACCAATACCGCAAGGTCAACAATGCAAACCCAATCAGTAACGGTGGCATCGCCATGGCCGCTAGTTGCAGTAGCGCTAACCAGGTTACCTGATCAGCCAGCATCACCACTGACAGTCCACGCAGAACTAGATAGATACCCGCACTATAAAAAAACAGTCCGAATAGGATCACCAACAAGAACCGCAGTTTGAGGGTCTTGGACGGACTGTTTTTGAATGAAGTAAAAGCGTTGTTGTCAGTCAGATTGTTCATAAACATTACATTAAGTGTGTCATCGTAATTCAAACCTCTGTGCGTCCTCTAAATCTCTTGAACGGTTCCCGTTATTTTTATTTTTGCTTCAGCATTTTCTGTACCACAGGCCAGGGTGAAGAAGTTAGGACCCAAAGCGGTGACGTTCACAGTACCGGTTTGCGTAGTTAGCGACATAACCCCAACCGGCGAAGCGCCACTTAACGTACAGTTTGGGGGATAGTTAAATTCACCCACGTCGTAACTGATAACGACGTCATTACCCACTCGCACCAAATCTGGGTTGATTGTGAGTGCATCTTCTGGAAATTCTCCATTGGTACACTCACTGTTTGGTGGCGGAGTCGCGGTACAGAAACCATCACTTTGAACCGTTCCAAGACCTATTTGGCCACAATAGTTGAGAGCAGAACAACCATCACCCTCGAATACCGAACCGCCGCCTCCGCCTCCGCCACTACCTCCGCCACAAATCAGACCGACGGCACAATAGATTATCAGTTCGGTGACAACCACTAAAACCGTCGCACCAACAGTTGCAGGAGCCAGCAGAAGCAACATGATAGCTTCAGACTTTTTGGGGGCTGAGAAAGTAAGCATCGCTACCATGACGACGACAACTAGGCTTTTCTTGAGTCCGATGAACGTTTGTGAGAACATAATTTTACTGATATTAACTTGATTCGAATTAAATTAAATCTGAAAAATCCTTCTTACAGAACTAATTACTATAGTTTATAGTATATCACCCTCTATAAAGACTACCTATAGAACAGTTGTATATAAATGTAATAAATTGTTTTTATATATACATGAAGAGGATTAACGATGCTAGAAAACCGACTATATAGTGCAGCCCTATGAAGTATTTGTACGCCTCCAAGAGATCTGCGCTTAGCCAATTATTACACAAATGCAGAACTAGAAATATCGCATATAGGAGCACCAGAATCCCAATCCAAAACCATCCGAAGTATATCAACGAAGCAAACGCACCAATTGTTAAAAGTATACAAAAAATGATATTGAGCCTGGCGCTGCCAACATACACCGCACTTGTGTGTACACCAGCTTTTTTATCAAATGGCATGTCGTGAATAGCAGTATATAAATGAAACATCATTGCTAACAAAGTAACGGGTACAAGTGATTCTAGACTCGGCCATTGGTTTGCTACCGCTATGTATCCAACAAATCCCCACAAAGGAAAGTTGAGAGCAAATAGCATATCGAGACCAGGCCGGGCTTTGAAACGAAGTGGGGGGATGTTATAGGTTAGAATAATTAGAATCCACAATATGAAAAGCTGAACGAGCAATAAATCCTGATAGAGCATACCGAGACTAATAACCAACAAAGACCCAAGGGCTATAATGAGAAGTCTTTGGTCTGGTTTAGCTGAGCGGTATTCATACGCATCTTTTTTAGGATTTTGTTTGTCAGATTCAAAATCAAAATAATCATTCAATGAATACAGCAGCGCATTTACTGGGACTGTTAACAACAAACTAAGCACTAGCACCTCAAACCAGACAATTTCAAATCCAAGCACCATTGCCACCTGAATTCCAAACAAGAAAGAACCAAGTGTATACAACCATATACGAGGTCTTGATATAAAAAGTATGTTGGAATAAGTACTTAACATATTACAACTTAGTTGCTTATTCTAGTCAAAAAATTTATGATGCTGTGCTCAATATTTTCTATGGCGTCCAACACAATAACTTGAGGGTCGTCATAGTGTGACGACTCTTTGGCTACATGAGCAATTTCTGGATCTAAAGTTATAAAAGCAGTTTTATTATGGCTTAACATCCACTGATCTTCGAAGTATTGAAAATGAGCAACATCATCAATAAGTGCAATCACCGGTTTACCTAATCCGCATGCAAAACCACACTCCCAAGAACTATCAATCCCTGGCACTCCACCCTTTTCACTTGGCACGTAGGGCTTCATGTATGAAATGATTGCATCTGCTTTAGTTATTTCCTCAACGCACTTTTGTGTTACTTGAGGCGAAATATGTGTGTGGTCGGGAGGAATGTTTAATCTTCCTGGTTCAAATAGCCCGACAGAATGATTGAAGTGCGAGGCGTATTTGGGAACAAATTGTTCCTGCCAAATGCGAATTGAACCGGCTAGATAAAGTGTGTATGGAAACATATAAATGTAAAACGCGTAAATTACACTGTCAATATATCACACCAGTCATAATCCAGATCTAGCATCGCAAGAGATTGTTAATTGTCGCCTATCTTAAGTGGGTGACCGTGTATAATTACAAACATATGATGATAAAAATAATTACTGCGTTTACCACCGGAGTTTTGATTAGTGGGTCATTGTTTGTACTACAAACAATTGTCTATCGCTCACAAACTGAGACAACAAACCTCAAGCTAGAAGTGCGAATAACTGAACTTGAGCAGCAACTGGAGGACGCTGTGCGAGCCAGACCAGAGTTCACTTCAGTGCCAATACAAGCTAACAGAGATGCTTTACGGTTCCCAGTCAGAGCAGACGGAGAGCTGCCAACCAATGCACTAGCGCTAGGAGACCAACTCAACACTACTACTGAGGTAACAGAAGACTTTGTAAAGCTTCTACAATCAGCTGCAGTACAGAACGATTCGCTTAACCAGCAATTGTTCAACGACCTACCAACGGCAATGGAAGCCGTACAAGCCAAAGCCCTTTCCGGAAACTTTGTTGGGTTTTTTGAAATATTGAATAACGCTCAGATAGAAACTGATGTGTCCAGGGAATACGTTGCAGCAGCCAATCTTGCTATCACAAACCTAGCCACCTATGCGATAAGTTCTGACACAATCGCAGACAATGTTAAATCTGAAATAGCCTCTCTGGAGTCAGAGACTCTAGCCTACTCTAACGTGATCATAAACCTACTTGACCTACTTGACCAAACACTTACCGGCAATATCCCAAGCCAAGGTCTATTTGACGAAATTGACGCGGCAACCCTCCAAGTAAACGAGCAGTCAAGAGCAGTCATTGACCAGTACTTAGTTGTGGCAAATTCAGTTGCATCCTAATTTATTGTGAGTTATTTTATTCGCAGTAAGTCAACATAGAAAAGTCTATATAATTACCGCTTTGAAACTTCAGTACCAAACTGTGACATGTTTTGATATAATCAAAACATGCTTTTGCACTGCGATACCAAACGACTGCAGGCCCTGCTTGAACGAGTTTCAAGTACCACCTATGCCAATTTTTATAGAAACAAATACGCCTCGCTCGACACCTCAAAGCTCGCTGACCTACCTTTTTTAACCCGAGATGAAATTGCCCACACTCCCCCAGACGAACGCTGCTACGTACCAACCACAGACCTGGTATTTACGGCATACACATCTGGCACTTCCAGTGGACACCCATTATTATTATTCTTTGGCCAGGTTGCAGACTACTACTTTAATCCGTCTTTCGGCTTACCTGTTAGTCGAGCGCTGATTTTATACCCACCTCTACTCAAGAGCTTTAGTGCGTCGTTCATTCAGCAATGTAGACAGTCTGACTCTGGGCTGGTACCAGTGTTTGGTGACATCAACAACCTGACGGTCAGCGCCGCTCTCTTGCAAAAATTCAATTGTGACACTCTTTTTGCCACTCCAACTATTGCACTGCGGTTTGCTGCACACTGCTCAACTGGTACCATCAAACTGTTAGTGGTTGCTTCAGAGCTAAGCAACGACACTATTTTGAAACAGCTGCAACAGCAGTTCCCGACTGCCAAGATCGTCAATATGTACGCATCGGCCGAAGTTGGTCAGTTTATTTTGGGTCCAACCAAAAACATGATTATGAACAATACACCTGGATTTGTGCCAAATCAAAGCGCCCTTATTGCTACCGAACTGATTGATAGTGAGCTGGTAATAACCTACGCCAATAACCCAGCGTTTCCTTTAATCAGATACCGTACCGGCGACTATTTCTCAATTATAGGTACCGACGAAGACACCAACATGCCCATCTTGCAACTGGATGGGAGGAACGGGGTCGATGTGGTTAGAGTAGCTGGCTTTGAGTTACGAGCCGGCACGCTTGACGAATGCTGCCTCGCCGCAAACCTCAAGACCGATGAGTACCAGCTTCACGTTGAGCGGGGGGATGGTGACGATATTAACTTTCGACTAGAAGTAATGCGTGATGGCCTAACTCGCTATGGAAATGCACACCTGCTGTCTGAGCACTTACTACATACGTTGTATCTGGCAAAAGACTATCCCTTACAAAAAGCCATTCAGGAGGATCTGATTGCAACAATTCATGTGCAGCCGGTAGATGCACTATCGGTAACCGGCACCAAACGTCGACCTCTAATCTGTACTCTCTAATGACTCTGTACAACCGCACGTCTTTTGCGCTCCCTGTCATCGCTGCTATGGCTGTCATAATTTCGTTACCACCATTTGGTATAACCGCTCTTGGTTTTATAGCTCTCATTCCTCTCTATTTGTTTATATGCAACACATACTCCTTCCACAGAATAATCATCGGAATTGGTTTATATAGCTTACTATCTGCTGGCTACACAACTGGGGTCACAATGAGTGGATTCTCCTGGCTTCACGAAGCGGTATTGTTTAATTGGTTCATGAATACCGTTGGTGTAGGTATTGTCCTGTTAGCCATTGCCATGTTTACAGCGTGGGCAACCGGTATCTGGCTACTGAGAACTATGACGTTGACCACAACGACATGGTGGATGCGGGTTGGTATGTTTATGACGTTTGCCGGCGTCGACATATTGCTCTCGCACCTGTTATATGGTTTCAATTATGGCTCTTTGATGTATGTGGCAGTTGAGTTACTGTCAGCGTTACCACCGCAACTTTCTTCGGGGTCTTTGGAGTGGTACCTATTGGGCGTCGTGCTGATTAACGCCTTACTGGCTGAAGCTATTCAAACTCAACCCTGGCAGGGCAAACAGGTTCTGGCGCTGTTGTGTGGAGTAGCGACAGCTGGACTGGTGAGTGTGGTCACTCCACCTAACCCTGACTCACTACCCTCCCAACAAACCGGTCTCAATATCGCAATTATCCAAGATCCGTCTACTGACCAAGGTGCGGCCTTTGGTAAAATCATAGACAACAAATTTACTTTCCCTAGACTAGAGATGAAATTAGCGGCGTTAGCTGGGCAGGGTGTGGACATGATTATTTATCCGTTTAACCCTTGGTCAGGAGTGTTGGGGGAAAGTAGTGACGACAACCTTACCTTTGACCGGCAGATAATTACCATTACCAGACATCAGTTTAGCAATTGGTTACGCCAGCATATACCAGCTGATACTATATTTGTAACCTGGTATACCAGGTACTCTGCCGGGCAGTTTTTTAATGAAATTGTGTACTGGCAAAATGGCGAAGTGCTGGCCACCTATCAAAAAGCCAACCTGTTCCCCTTCTTCGACTACACCCCTGTCTGGGCACAGAACATTGGTCTGAACAGCACACCGATTGATGCAACCGTCGGTATAGATACGGCTCCCATTACAATTAAAAACGTGTTGTTTGGTCATGCCATCTGCTCTGAGATCACTCGTACTGATCACATTGCACAACAACTTGAGCAGGCTGATGTATTGCTCACCATAGGATCAGAGGCAATGTTCTCAAACGAGGTACCCAGCACCTTTAATGCTACCAAGGCAAAGCTATACGCCATACAACACAACAAGACCATCATCCGAGCTACGCGAACTGGACCATCGGTTGTGTATGATGCACAGGGCGAGCTAGTTGCTGGTGCCGATTATGGAGAAGAGGCCACCCTCATATTTGAACTCCCTCTCCCTAATTAAGTCGTCTAACAAAAAGGGCCGCAACAGCGGCTCTTTTTGTATTCTATAGTTGCGTTTGCAACTATTTTGCTTCTACTACTTCTGGTTTCTTCAAGGGCATACCAATATGTCGCAGCAATGCCTCAGCCTCAGCTTTTGAACTGGCTGTGGTCACGATTGTGATTGACATTCCAAACACGTCGCGAATATCTTCGTCGGCTGTCTCTGGGAAGATGGTGTGTTCCTTGATCCCTAGTGTGTAGTTTCCCATCTCGTCGATTGACGTAGTTTTAAGACCCCGGAAGTCACGGGTTTGTGGTAGTGCTACGTGGATGAGCTTGTTCATAAAGTCCATCATACGTGCACCACGTAGGGTCACTTGGTATCCGACAATGTCGCCTTCACGCAGCTTGAACGCAGCGATTGAAAGACGAGCTGGCCGTGGTGAGGCTTTTTGTCCGGTAATAAGAGCCATCCGATCTTGGATCAAAGCAATCTTGGCTTTGTCTTCAACCCGTCCGGTTCCCACTGAGATAACTACCTTTTGGATAGTTGGTGCTTCGTTCACATTCTTGTATCCAAAATCTCCTTTATGAGATTCATAGACCGATGCGAGGCGAGTCTGTACTGTTTCCATACTCTTACGATATTAGTTAATTAAATAGCTTTGCCTGACTGCCGGGACACGCGGACTTTTTTACCGTCCTCCATCTTGTACCCGGCGCGGATAGCTTTGTCACCTTCCATCAGGGCTACGTTTGAGGCGTCAATCGGCATACTTTTCTCGATGATTTGCCCAGCTGTTCCTTTTCGCTTGGCTTTTTGGTGGCGTTTTGACACGTTCAGACCCTCGATAACAACTTGGTTAGTTTCTTTTGCCACTGTCAGCACTGAACCAGTCTTACCTTTGTCTTTTCCAGCAATTACTTTTACTGTGTCTCCTTTTTTGATTTTCATACAGAATTTTACAGTGGATGATTAGACAACCTCGGGCGCGAGACTGACAATTTTCTGATAACCAGCCTCACTTAGCTCTCGTGGGATTGGGCCAAAGACACGGTTGGCTCGTGGCTCTCGCTTTTCTTTGTCGACCAACACCACTGCGTTGTCGTCAAACGATACGTACGATCCATCCTTACGACGAAAGGCCTTTTTCTGTCGAACGACCACTCCGTATACCACGTCTTTTTTCTTGACTTGCTTTCGTGGTTCGGCAGTTTGAACCGCGAGTACGACCATCTCGCCTAGTTCAGCGTAACGCTTTTTTGATCCGCCAAGCACCTTAAATACTCGACCACTTTTTCCTCCTGAGTTGTCCGTAATTTTTACGATTGTTTGTGGTTGAATCATATTATTTGTTCGTTACAAGTGCAAAACTTTTGCGCTTTGAGATGGGTCGGACTTCAGTGATTTCGACCTTGTCACCGACAGTGGCTGTGTTTCCTGCGTCATGAACGAGGAACTTACTAGTTCGCTTCAAGAACTTTTTGTACTTGGGGTGTTTGACGTATCGCTCGACTGCCACTGTACAGGTGTCGACCATTTTGGCTGCCACCACAGTGCCGCGTAGCGTACGACCTTTGGTTGTTGTGTTTTCTTTTGTCATAGGCTAGTTGGTTGCAGTCTTATTGCGACGAGTATTCAGCTCTGTCAGACCGCGCGCCACGTCTTTTTTGCTTGACCGGATGACGTTGGCGTTCTTGCTAAATTTATCTTTGAAGCGCTCTGACCGGACGGCTTCGCGACCGTTTTGTACTAGTTCTACTAGTTCCTGGTCAGACTTCTGGTTGATGTCTTGCATGTTTGTCATAAATTGTATGATTACACCCGAGTGTCCTCTCGACGCACGAACTTGGTATTAACTGGTAATTTGGCGGTAGCTTTACGCAATGCTTCACGGGCGATCTCTTCTGATACACCGTCGATTTCAAACAGAATTCGACCGGGCTGTACCTCGAACACAAAGTGATCTGGGTCTCCCTTCCCCTTACCCATGGGTACCTCGGCCGCTTTCTTGGTGATTGGTCGGTCGGGGAAAATTCGGATCCAGCTTTTACCAGCCTTACCCATGGTGCGCGAGATTACTCGACGGGCGGCTTCGATCTGGTTTGACCGTACTCGGTTGCCAGTGATGGCCTTGAGGCCATATGAACCGTACGCTACGGTGATACCTCGAGTATCTGGTCGTTGGCGTTTAGCTTCGCTTTTGCGTTGCGTTTGCCACTTGCGGTGTTTTACTTTTTTTGGAAACAACAT